>ERZ827440.3159-NODE-3159-length-12856-cov-3.161940_pt1 | contig 12856 bp, 13 predicted proteins | sample MGYA00519774_ERZ827440 | MGnify/ENA primary metagenome ERZ827440 (study PRJEB31778, sample SAMEA3449302) | human gut metagenome | biome: human gut; feature: human-associated habitat; material: faeces | place: United Kingdom | collected 2010/2012 ... | reverse complement strand
CCGTTGATACGGGAGATAATCTGTGCAGCGTCTTTTCCAAGACCGTTTAAGATAACGCGAAGCGGTTTTTTACGGACTTTGTTTGCTTTCTCTGCGATACCGATCGCACCCTCTGCGGCTGCAAAGGACTCATGACCTGCCAGGAAGCAGAAGCAGTCGGTCTCTTCTTCCAGAAGCATCTTACCTAAGTTTCCATGTCCCAGACCTACTTTACGCTGATCTGCTACGGAACCCGGAATACAGAATGCCTGCAGTCCCTCGCCGATCGCTGCCGCCGCATCGGCAGCTCTGCGGCAGCCTTTCTTGATTGCGATTGCCGCGCCTACCGTGTAAGCCCAGCATGCATTTTCAAAACAGATTGGCTGAATACCTTTGATCTGATTGTATACATCAAGTCCGGCATCCTTTGTGATCTGCTGTGCTTCTTCGATAGAAGAAATACCATAACCAGCCAATACTTCATTGATTTTATCAATTCTTCTTTCATATGATTCAAATAAAGCCATTAATTTATCCTCCTGATTAAATTACCTTAAAATATTGAGATTACTCCTTACGTGGGTCGATGATCTTAACTGCATCTGCAACACGTCCGTACTGTCCTTTTGCTTTCTCCCAAGCTTCGTTTGGAGTGTCTCCAGCTTTTACGAAGTCTGTAAATTTTCCAAGGCTTACGAACTGATATCCGATGATCTCATCGTTCTCATCAAGAGCGATACCTGTTACATATCCTTCTGCCATTTCAAGGTAACGAGGACCTTTAGCTAATGTTCCGTACATTGTACCAACCTGTGAACGAAGTCCTTTTCCGAGGTCTTCCAGTCCGGCTCCGATAGCAAGTCCGTCTTCAGAGAATGCACTCTGAGTTCTTCCGTATACGATCTGCAGGAATAACTCACGCATTCTGTGTTTAATGCCTCTAAAATAGTTTTTCCTGGAAGAATCTCAGAAGCCATAGCTGCTGAATGTGTCATTCCTGAACATCCGATAGTCTCAACAAGAGCCTCCTGGATGATACCGTCTTTAACATTCAGTGTTAATTTACAGGCACCCTGCTGAGGAGCACACCAGCCTACACCATGTGTAAAACCAGAGATATCTTCAATTTCCTTAGCCTGAACCCATTTTGCTTCTTCCGGAATCGGAGCTGGTCCGTGGTTTGCACCCTGAGCTACCGGACACATCATTTCTACTTCCTGTGAATAAATCATTTTAAAACTCCTTTCAACTATGTAAGTTTGCTTATCGTAAGGTTTGTTATCTCTTTAACATCCATACTTGTATTTATTTTCTCATATATTTCGACATTCGTCAATTGATTTTTCTCTACATTTTTATATGGAATTTTCTCTTTTTTTGGCACAATTTGCAAAAGGTTCTTCTCTGGGAAATACCATTCCCGAAGAAGAACCTTCTCATATCTCTTTCGACCTGTTTTCTTTCAAAAGAATCCTTATCTGCCTTTTTTACAAATTTCTTCTGAGCCTACATACCGCCCTGTGTCAGTACCTGTACATTCTTTGCAATATAATCGATCAAAGATACGATTGTAAGTACCAGAGATACCCAGATCAGTACCTGTGCGATCATGTTAAATGCACCGCCAAGATCTGCGATCAGAAGGATCAGCATGAACATCTGGGATACCGTTTTGAATTTTCCCCAGTAGCTTGCAGCGATCACAATATCGTTGTCTGCTGCTACCAGACGGAATCCGCTGATGATAAATTCTCTTGCAATAATTACGATTACAAACCATGCCTGCAGTTTTCCAAGCGGGATCATGCAGATCATAGCCGAACATACAAGCAGTTTATCTGCCAGCGGATCCATAAACTTTCCGAAATTGGTTACAAGATTTCTGGCTCTGGCGATCTTTCCGTCCAGCATATCTGTAAGACTTGCCACGCAGAAAATAATCAATGCGATCCATTTGTTTGCAGCTCCGCCCACGCCTGTCAGCATGAAAAATACAAAAAACGGAACCATGATTACTCTTAAAACAGTTAACTTATTTGGTAAATTCATTATATCAACTCTCCTATCAAATCATATTCTGCTGCTCCGGTAACTTTCACTTTTGCGAAATCACCAGTCATCAGTTCTTCATCGGTATTTACAAAAATCAGTCCGTCTACATTCGGTGCATCGCGGTAAGTTCTTCCAACATATGCATTCTCATCGGCAACTTTTCCTTCGATCATAACCAGTACTTCTTTTCCGATCATATCTTCTGCCTGATCGAATACAATCTCCTGCTGCAGCTCCATAATATCTGCCTGACGGTCTTCTTTTACTTCTTCGTCGATCTGATCCGGCATGGTCGCCGCCGGAGTATCTTCTTCCGGCGAATAAGTAAATACGCCCAGTCTTTCAAATTCCATCTCATCTACGAATTCCATTACTTCTTCATGCTGCTCCTGTGTCTCCCCTGGGAAACCAGTGATCAACGTTGTACGAAGTGCGATGTCCGGAATCTCTTTTCTCAGTTTTGTGATCGTATCGATCAGCTGCTGCTTGGAAGTTCTTCTTCCCATTCTCTTTAAGATACGGTCACTTGCATGCTGGATCGGAAGATCCAGATAATGACAGATCTTCTTCTCTTCCTTCATAGTCTGAATCAGCTCATCATAAATCTCTTCCGGGTAACAGTACAAAATACGGATCCAGCGGATTCCTTTGATCTGACATAACTCTTTCAGAAGCTTATGCAGGGATTTTTCACCGTAAATATCCTGTCCATATACCGTTGTCTCCTGTGCAACCAGGATCAGTTCTTTTACGCCCTGGTCAGCCAGTTCCTGTGCTTCTTTGATCAGACGCTCCATCGGTACACTGCGGTAATTTCCACGGACTTTCGGGATAATACAGTATGTACAGTGTTTGTCACAGCCTTCTGCAATCTTCAGATATGCATAGTGACCTCCGGTCGTCACAAGTCTCTTTGTCTCCGGAAGCGGCAGCGCATTGATATCGGCAAGTTCTACTTCTGATTTACCTTCCAGTGCTTCTTCTACTGCTTCTACAATCTTATCATACGAAGTCGTTCCAAGCACTACATCAACTTCCGGGATCTCATCAATAATCTCCTGCTTATATCTCTGTGCCAGACATCCGGTTACAACCAATGCCTTTAATCTTCCTTCTTCTTTATATCTTGCCATATCCAGAATCGTCTGGATACTTTCTTCTTTTGCGTCATGAATAAAACAACAGGTATTAATCACCATAACATCTGCCTGTGTCTCATCATCAACAATCTGGTATCCTTTCGCATCCAGAAGTCCAAGCATGACCTCTGAATCTACCAGGTTCTTATCACAGCCAAGTGATACGAAAAATATATTCATTCGGTTCTCCTTTTTATTTATTTCTGATTTTTGCAGTATGCATTCTATTCGGCACACATCTTTGCTATCTTGCTATATCCAGTTCAAGAAAGGCAGACACCTTGCGGCATCTGCCTTTTGTATCTCAGTCAGCAATGTGTCTGAAAGAATCCGTCTGCAACGGATCCTTAAGGTGTCAGATTTTATTCTTCTTCCTCTTCATCCTGTGCAATAATCGTCATCTTTCCCTGATTCATCTCATCAATTGCAATAGAAAGCGGCTTTTCGCCAACCTTTGCATCAACGAGCGGCATAGATCCGTCAATAATCTCTCTTGCTCTCTTTGCTGTAGCCATAACGATGGAATAACGGCTGTTAACTACCTTTGTTTCGCCCTCTTCAACGTCTTTATTTACTACTTTCATTAAGTCTGTGTAAGATGGATGTAACATACACTTATTCTCCTTTCAATTCTTCTTTCATATGCTCTATAAATTCAGCGTTACGGAAACTTCTTCTGTGCTCACCCTGGATGATCTGATGCATCTCTTCTACGCATTCCTGCAAGTCATCATTTATGATCAGATAATCATATTGATCCATCTCCAGTGCTTCTTCTTTCGCACGGTTCATGCGGAATTCGATCACGTCCATTGTCTCTGTTCCACGGCCCACCAGACGGCTCTTAAGTTCCTCTGCGCTCGGCGGTGTTACAAACAAAAGCAGTGTATCCGGGAATTTTTCTTTTACTTTCAACGCTCCCTGAATTTCTATCTCAAGAATCACATCTTTTCCTGCCTCTAACTGCTCCTCTACATATGCACGCGGCGTTCCATAGTAATTATCCACGTACCTAGCATACTCTATCAGTTCTTCTTTCGCAATCATTTTTTCAAAATCTTCTACAGTTTTGAAGAAATATTCCCGTCCGTCTTCTTCTCCCGGACGCGGATTTCTGGTGGTGGCGGAAATAGATAATGCATAATTATCATACTGTTTTAACAGCTCTTTCATAATGGTTCCCTTACCGGAACCTGAAAAACCTGATACAACGATCAGAATCCCTTTTTCTCTCATTTCGATACCCTCTTTTAATCTTCTTAACAATCTGATTTATTCAATATTCTGTATCTGCTCTCTGACTTTCTCAATCTCTGTCTTAAGTTCGATTCCGATATTGGAAGTCTCCAGATCATTCGCCTTCGAAAGAATCGTATTCGCTTCACGGTTCATCTCCTGTGCAATGAAATCAAGCTTACGTCCGATTCCACTGTCATCAGACTGAAGGGTTGCCTTCATATGTTCCACATGACTTCTCAGACGTACCACTTCTTCATCGGTACAGATCTTGTCCGCAAAGATCACGATCTCTGATGCGATCCGTCCCTCATCGATCTGTGTGTCCTCCAGAAGTTCTTTTACTTTTCCTTCTAGCTTTTCTCTGTACTCCGCAATGATCTTCGGTGCACGTTCTTCAATCTGTCCGACCAGTTCAAGCATACCGTCCAGCTTCGCGATCAGATCCTTCTTCAGATTCTCTCCCTCTACGGTTCTAGTCTGTACGAACTGTGCGATCGCACCATCCAGTGCTTTCTTAAGTCCTTTCCACAGTTCTTCTTCATCATCCATCTTCTCTTCCATTGTGAGGACTTCTGGATAACGGGACAATGTGGATACACGGATGTCATTCTCCAGTGAGAATTTTTCTTCCATCATTTTAAACTTTTCCAGATATTCTGCTGCCAGTGTCTCATTGTATTTTAAAGAGACCTGACTCTCTGAAAAGTCTTCATATGTAATAAAGATGTCCACCTTTCCACGATGAACACTTTCCTTTAAAAGGCTTCGAATGGCACTTTCAAAAAAATTAAGCTTCTTCGGCATACGGATATTGGCATCCAGATAACGATGATTCACTCCCTTCATCTCAACCGTGAATTTACGTTCCTCATCAGCCGCTTCGCAGCGTCCGAATCCTGTCATACTCTTAATCATGATATGATCCTCTTCTTATTCATTATTTAAAATAAACCAGCATTTATTATAAGACATTTGGCAAAGTTCGTCAACTATGCTATACTAGACAAATATGAAATTCTGTAAGGAAAGGAAGGTCTTTGTATGGCTTTTGACGGAATCACAGTCGCAGCAGTCGTTCAGGAATTAGAACATACTCTGGTCGGCGGACGTATCTCCAAGATCGCCCAGCCAGAAAATGACGAACTGCTTTTAACAATAAAAGGAAATGAAGGACAAAAAAGGCTCTATATCTCTGCCAGTGCTTCTCTTCCACTTATCTATTTAACCAACGAGAACAAACCAAGTCCGATGACGGCTCCTGGATTCTGCATGCTTCTGCGCAAGCATATCGGAGGCGGACGGATCACCGCAGTCTCCCAGCCGTCACTCGAGCGTATCATCCACCTGGATATTGAGCATCTGGATGAGATGGGTGACTTGTGCAGGAAAAAACTGATCATCGAGATCATGGGAAAACACAGCAACATTATTTTCTGTGATCTGAACGGACGCATCATTGACAGTATCAAGCACGTCTCTGCACAGATGAGTTCGGTACGTGAAGTATTGCCGGGACGCGATTACTTTATTCCGGATACGATGTCGAAAAAGAATCCGATGACGGCTACGCAGGAAGAATTCATTTCGGCAATCCTTGCAAAACCGATGCCGGTATCCAAAGCAATCTATTCCAGCATGACAGGTATCAGCCCGGTCATTGCCGAAGAGATCTGTTATCTTGCAGGTGTGGACTCTTCCATGACGGCGCATGATCTTTCCGAAGATGTACTGACACATCTGTACCGTCAGTTTACCTATTATATGGAGGACGTAAGACAGGGAAATTTCCATCCTTCTATTTATTATAATGGAAATGCACCAAAGGAATTCAGCGCCCTTCCGGTCACACATTTTAACGAATATACAAAAAAAGAGTTCTTTTCCATCTCGGAAGTCCTCTATACGTATTATTCCACACGTAACACACTGACCAGAATCCATCAGAAAAGTGCAGATCTCCGGCACGTTGTCCAGACAGCACTGGAACGGAACCGCAAAAAATACGATCTTCAGTCCAAGCAGTTAAAGGGAACGGAAAAGCGTGACAAATATAAAGTTTACGGAGAACTGATCAATACTTACGGCTATAATCTGGAACCGGGATCAAAAGAACTGACTGCCCTGAATTATTATACCAACGAAGAGATTACTATCCCGCTTGATCCGACACAGACTCCGGGCAAGAATGCGCAACGTTATTTTGCAAAATACAACAAACAGAAGCGTACATTTGAAGCATTGACGGAGCTGATCCAGGAAACTGCCGATGATATCCAGTATCTGGAATCTATCAGCAACGCACTTGACATTGCTCTGAGCGAAGCGGATCTTGCCCAGATCAAAGAGGAACTGATGCAGAGCGGCTATATCCGCAGAAAACATACAAAGAAAAAAGTTAAACTGACCAGCAAACCAATGCATTACATTTCCAGTGATGGTTATGATATGTACGTTGGAAAGAATAACCTGCAAAATGAAGAACTTACTTTTTATAAAAAGAATATAGAAAGGATAGCTCAAAATTTAGGAGTTATTGAAGGTGCTAAAGAATATATAGATAAATTACATAAAGATGGTCATTTTATTTATATTATTACAGGAAGAGATAATGGAGAATATACAGATCCTTACAATATGACAAAAAAATGGCTTGATAAAAATAATATTTATTATGATAACTTAATTTTAACAAATGCTTATGACAAACATGCTAAATCTTTAAAATGTATTGAGCATAATATTGATATTATGATTGATGATTCAGTTAATATATGTAATGATTGTATTTCCAATGGTATAACAACTATTTTAATGGATACACCATATAACAAATATTCAAATATACCAAGAGTTAAAAGTTGGAAAGAATTTTATGAATATGTTTCTAATTAAAAAAAGACAAGTATACTATAATTTTAATAACAAAAATAGAAGAATAAATAATTATCCCCCAGATATGCTGGGGGAATTTTAATTTTTATTTTAATAATTTTATACATTATAATTTAATTATTGTTTAATTTTTCATTGTCTTCTTCTCTTCCATATTTATAATTATTCTAGAATAAATCAAAACCAATATGGCTATAACCGCTAATAATCCCTTAAAAAATACCATATTATCTATTATTCCTACAATTAATATTAAAGAAAATCCAATAAATCTTGATGAACATGTTAAAATTGAGTTAAACATTACATGTTCTACATCATACTGTTCAATGTTGCATTCTTTTATTAAATCCCCTTTTTGTGTGTTATATATTGCATCAAAAATACATAATCCTGTTGTACAAGCAAAATTATAAATTATTAAAGTTATTTTATCTATATCAATAACTAATCCCATAGCTCCTATAAAAATCAAGCTAGAAACTGCAAATAATATATATTTTGCATTACTCTTATTATAAAATTTTTTATATAAAGCTCTTGCTGTTTCTGGGCTATCAGTTCCTTCTGCATTTTTTACTGGTGCAAATTCATCTTCTCTTTTTACTCTTAATATTGCCATATCATTCAACATATCAAATGCATCAAAAATAAATGATTCAAATTTATATGCATTAGGTTTTTCCGGAATAATTACATTTCCATTTTCATCAAGATAGCTTGCTTTTTTATGTGCAATATGATAAGGTAGTTTTTTATCTGCTACATCTTCAATTGCCTTAACACTAAACATATTACAATTTATATGTGATTCTCCAAAAACTAATTCTCCATCTTTATCAGTTTTCTCTGCCATTTCCTTTGATATTTCTGTGTATTCTACAACACCTGGTTTTCCATTTCTTTTACAAAAAACACCAACTTTTTCTGATGGATTTGCCTTTACAACACTTTTCCCTCCGGCAGAAACATTCTTATCAATCATTATACCTAATAAAATTGGATCAACCATTTTTACAAGAACATTATCTACAGGTCCAATAAAAGCCCATTTAACGCCTCTTTTTTCCATATCGGTTGTAATGTTATTCTTTTTCATAGATTGAAATATTCCTCCATGACCATCAGAAGCTTCTTTTATAACTCCTTGCTCGTTAACAAGTATTTTTCCTTGTTCATTACACATTGGCAATTTGCCTTGTTGGAAAAATTTTATACTATTTTTATCATATTCAAAAAAATTATTTTTTTCGAAATATTCCTGTGTTTGCGCATCATTTTCTTTGCTTGTCATAATATACCATGGTATTACAACATTATATTTTTCATTTGCTACCTTTAAATTATCTACCAAAATTTCAAAAATTGACTTATGAGAATCTAATCCTATATCAAATGTTCCTTTAGGTCCACAATGACCTAATCTTGTTCCTTGACCTCCAGCCATTGTTACAACTGAATATTGTCCATTTTTTATTGCATTTTCACCTAATTTCAAATATTTATTGAAATCATCTTCAGATAATTTTGCTTCTTCAATATATGAAATTGGTTCAATTATATCATTCTCGAAAGAAATCTTTTCTTTTGTTGAACTATACAATTTATTGAAACTTTCAAAGTCTATTTGATTAATTTGTTCTCTTAATTCTTTTTTAGTATTATCATCTAATTTATCATAATTTGCTAATATTTGCTCTTGATTTTGTATTTTCACTTTTGTTTTTGCTTCTTCATATGACATATCCATTCTATCCTCCTAAATGTAAAATGTTTTTTGATTAATTTATATTATATCATTTTATTCTGTTAGTCAACCAAATTATTACATTTTCATTACTTTTTGGATATTTTTTTAATTTATATGTCAATTATTATAGAATCATTTTTTCAATATCACATTCACCCTTAGTATTTAATATTTGTGTATATCCATTTTCTTTTATTATTTTACCTAAGTTGTCACTTTCTTTTACTTCATAACAATTTATTATTTTTATCTTATAATTTTTTTCACCATAACACTGCTCTATTAAATTATTTATGTTCTTTATATATGCATCATTACCAGATACAATATATATTTTTTCCTTATTTGTATCAGTCTCATCTTCTGCAACTGAATTTTTCCAATTAATATTCATAATATTCTTTTTATTTTTTAATGTTAATTTGTTTAATAAAATATTCATTTTTTCTTCAATATTGTTTTCACATTTCATATATATACTACAATTTTCTTGTACCTTATTATTAATGTATGGCAATAACATAACAGTTAAATGCCAGTCACTTGCATAAAAGCAACATGATTTTTGTATATATTTATTTAACTTCATACTGAAGCCTCCTTATTTTCATATTCGAATTTTAACATCATAGTCTAGTGATGTCAAATTAAATCGCACTTCTTTTTTCGACATTTTACTTATGTATATTTTCCAATTATTGGTTAATACTATAATTATTAACAAGTATATTGGAGGTATTATGAGTAAATTTCAAAATTTTTTTCTTAAGTTATTAATTATCTTTTTTCTTTTAATTATATTTATATTTATTTCAGCTAAGTCATATTCACAAGATATGTTTAACAATATTTCTAACAATTTTTTAAGATTACATGTAGTAGCTAACAGCGATTCAACCGAAGACCAAATATTAAAATATAAAATAAGAGATGCTATTATTGACTATATTACACCATATTTTACCAACATAAAAAACAAAACTGAAGCATTAACAATTTTAAATTCTCAAAAGGATAATATAACTAATTTAGCTTCACAAATTGCATCAAACAATGGTTATAATTATCCAATAAATGTATCTATTGGAAATTTTTATTTTCCAACAAAAGAATATTCCGAAATAATTCTACCTGAGGGATACTATGATGCATTAAAAATAGAACTTGGTAATGCTAAAGGTCAAAATTGGTGGTGTGTAATGTTTCCATCCATTTGTATAACAGATTCAAGCAATTTAGGTTTCTCTGAAAAATCCGAAAAATTATTACAAGAAAATTTATCCGAAGAAGAACTATCAATAATTTCAAATAACAATACTACCACCGATATAAAAATAAAATTCAAATTAATAGAATTATTTGAAAATATATGATTCTTTTGGGTTGTAAAAAATTTCTTTTTGTGGTATATATAGTTATATTATATATATGGAGGTTATTCATTTGGAAAAATTAGTTATAAAAGGTGGAACAAGGTTGCATGGTGAAGTAACTATTAGTGGTGCAAAAAACGCTGCAGTTGCAATTATACCAGCTACTTTATTAATAAATGGAATTTGCACAGTAGAAAATTTACCAAATATTAGCGATGTACAAATACAATGTAAAATATTAGAAAAATTAGGAGCAAAAGTAGAATGGATTGATAACAATACAGTCAAGTTTGATACTTCAAATATCGAAAGCTACAAAGCTCCATTAGATATGACAAGCAAATTTAGATCATCATATTATCTAATTGGTGCATTATTAGGAAGATGTCATAACCACGATATTGAAGTAGGTCTTCCTGGTGGATGTAAATTAGGTGCTAGACCAATAGACCAACATATAAAAGGGTTTGAAGCATTAGGAGCTAATATTGAAGTTGCAAATGGAAAAGTTGTAGCGCGTGCCGAAAAGCTAGTTGGAGCTCCAATTTATATGGATACAGTTTCAGTCGGTGCAACAATAAACATAATGCTTGCAGCCGTGCTTGCAGAAGGAACTACAACAATTGATAATGCTGCTAAAGAACCACATATTGTTGATGTAGCAAATTTTTTAAATTCTCTTGGAGCAGACATTCGTGGTGCCGGAACAGATATAATAAAAATTAATGGTGTAAAATCTTTAAAAAGTAATGCTTCTTATTCTGTAGTGCCAGATCAAATAGAAGCTGGAACTTTTATGCTTGCAGCAGTTGCATCACAAGGTGATATCATATTAAAAAATTGTGTAAGTGAACACTTAGATTGTTTAACAGCAAAAATTATTGAAATTGGTGGTCATGTAGAAGATACTGGTGATGAAATTAGAGTTTGGTGTAATAAACGTCCAACAAAAACAAATATAAAAACTGCTCCTTATCCTGGATTTCCGACAGATTTACAAGCACAAATGGGCGTTGTACTTTCAATAGCAGAAGGAACAAGTGTAATATCAGAAAATATCTGGGAATCTAGGTTTCAGTATACCTACGAATTAAACAAAATGGGTGCTAAAATTACAGCACAAGGTAAAACAGCATTCTTCGAAGGTGTAGAAACTTTATCTGGAGCTCCAGTATATGCAACAGATTTAAGAGCTGGTGCAGCACTCATAATAGCAGGAATTATAGCAGATGGTACAACAGAGCTTTATAATCTTGAGCATATAGATAGAGGATATGAAAACATAGAAATGAAATTTAGAAATTTAGGAGCTAATATTGTTAGAGTTACAGAAGAATAAAGGAATTGATTTGTATGTTTAATTTTTGTAGTTTATATAGTGGAAGTAGTGGAAACAGTTTATTTGTCCAAAACGAGAATACAAATATTTTAATTGATGCAGGAGAAAGTGCAAAAAAAATAGTAAATGCACTTTCTTCTATTAATGTTCCAATAGAAAAAATTGACGCAATTGTAGTTACTCATGAACATTTAGATCATGTAAAAAGTATTGGAACTCTTTCAAGCAGATACAATATTCCCGTATACGCAACAGAAAAAACTTGGTCAGCAATGCCTGTTCAATCGGCCAAAATTGATAAAAAACTTCAAAGATTATTTTCATCTTCAATTGATTTTACTGTTGGTGACTTACAACTGCATCCATTTTCAATTCCACATGATGCTATAGACCCTTGTGGTTTTAATATAAAAAGTGGAAATAAAAAATTAAGTATTACAACTGATTTAGGTCATATAACCCCTGAAATAATAACAAATTTACGAGATAGCTCTTTTATTTTACTAGAATCTAATTATGACCCAGAAATTTTGAAATTTTCTAGATATCCATATTATTTAAAACAGAGAATATCTGGAATAAACGGTCATCTATCAAATATAGATGCTGGTAATTTAATTTCAAAATTAATTGATGCCAATTTGCAATCAATAATGCTAGGTCATCTAAGCAAAGAAAATAATTTTCCAGAGCTAGCCTACAAAACTGTAGTTGATGAATTAATAAACAATAAGTGCGATATTTCAAAATTAGATATAAATGTCGCAACTAGAATTCAACCCTCAAAAATTATAAAAATTTCATAATCAAGGAGAATTTACATGTTACATATAAATATAATTTGTGTCGGAAAATTAAAAGAAAAATATCTGCAAGATGCATTAGCAGAATATTCAAAAAGGCTCTCAAAATATTGCAATTTAAATATTATTGAATTACCTGACGAAAAATTACCAAATAATCTTAATGATTCATTAATTAATCAAATTAAACAAAAAGAATCAAATAACATATTATCACATATAGAAAGAGGATCTTATGTATTAGCTTTAGATTTAAAAGGTAAACAATTTTCATCTGAAGAATTCTCAAA
>ERZ827440.3156-NODE-3156-length-12868-cov-3.662296_pt1 | contig 12868 bp, 10 predicted proteins | sample MGYA00519774_ERZ827440 | MGnify/ENA primary metagenome ERZ827440 (study PRJEB31778, sample SAMEA3449302) | human gut metagenome | biome: human gut; feature: human-associated habitat; material: faeces | place: United Kingdom | collected 2010/2012 ... | reverse complement strand
TACGGTCCTGCAGATCGATAAGGCAATCGATGAGCAGCGGGTTGAACGCTCCACACTCGCCGTTCAGGATCATCTGCATGGCTTTTTCGTGGGAAAAGGCTTTTTTATAGCATCGTTCGCTGGTCAGTGCATCGTATACGTCGGCCAGCGAGACCAGTTGTGCGCTGATGGGGATCTCGTCGCCCTTCAGTCCATCCGGGTAGCCGCGCCCATCCCAGCGTTCGTGATGCCAGCGGGCGATCTCGTAGGCCGTTTGCAGCAGCGGCTGCTCGGAAAAATTATCCAGATCGTACAGTATCTGGGCTCCCAGCATACTGTGGGTCTTGATGACCTCAAATTCCTCCGGGGTCAGTTTGCTGGGCTTGTTGAGGATCTTGTCGTCAATGCCGATCTTGCCGATGTCGTGCAGGGCAGAGGCCAGCGGGATCATATCCTGCTGTTCCGCAGTAATAGAGTATCTGCTGCTGATTTCCAGCAGACGGTGGAGCAGCAGTTCCGTGATCATGCGGATATGTCGCACATGGAGACCGCTTTCGCCGTTGCGGAATTCTACGATATGACTCAGAACACCCACCAGCATATCCGTATTGTTTTCACGGGCACGGATCTGGTCAGAAACCATCTGCACCAGCCGCCGCTGCTTGGCGTACAGCTTGATGGTGTTGGTCACGCGGCGGTATACGATGCGTGCATCAAAGGGACGATTGACATAATCACTCGCCCCCAGCTCATAGGAACGCCGGATCGCCGCATCAGAGTCCTCGCTGGAGATCATAATGACCGGGGTATCCTCGATGGTGTGGTTGGCATTCATGGCTTTCAGCACTTCAAATCCGTCCATAATGGGCATATTGATGTCCAGCAGAACCAGTGCAATGTTTCCGGCTTCCTCCTGCAATTTTTCAATGCATTCTTTTCCGTTTTCTGCTTCCAGAACGTGGTAACTATCTCCTAAAATCTCTGCCAGCATCATGCGGTTCATTTTAGAGTCGTCCACAAGCAGGACCCGGGATTTTTCCTGCAAAAGCATTTCCGGTGCGGCCAGGCTGCGCCCCGGAATCTCCACCATGACGGCATTCTTGCGGCACTTTGCCTGATACATCAGCCAATCTGCACGGCGAACAATGTTTTCCATGGGGTCGGCAATGGTCTGTATCGTTCCGCCGATGCTCAGCGAGATGCGGAAATGCGAATAGCCGGGTACAGATGCCATCTGTGCGGCCGTGTGGATCTGTTCCAGTTTGGTCTGCAAAAAATCTTCCGGAATGCCGGGTAGAACCAATAGAAACTCATCCCCGCCGTAGCGGATGAGCAAGTCCGATTCCCGGATGCAAGACTGGATGGCTTTTGTCGCCGTTTTCAGTGCCATATCTCCGGCGTAATGCCAGTATGCATCGTTGCATATCTTGAAATCATCCACATCCAGCAATGCGATTCCTGCCGGGCCGATGGACTTACGGACAACTTCTTCGTAATAGCGGCGGTTGTAAGCACCTGTCAGAGAATCCCGATAAAGTTCTTCTTTGAATGCTCGCTCCTGTGTGGCATGCAGCTGGTTTGTTTCGTCCAGCTGGGCTTTCTGACTCTTGATCAACTGTTTCAGCGTTTGCTCCGCTGCAGTAAGAGCGGCTTCCTGTTGATGAATTTTTTTCAACAGCTGCTGCTCACGCGTTTTGTAATATTCTTCGATCTCGGAAAGTGTATTCACGTTCTGACCTTCTTCCACATCATGTGTGTGTTAATTGTCTGCGAAAGCGTGATGTGCCGCTATTTATTTTCGGGGGGGGGTAACACGGAAGCGCTTCACCGTCTGCTCCAGAGCGCTGATGTCCACAGGCTTGGACAGATGCTCGTCCATACCGGCTTCCCTGCTCTTCTGCATATCCTCAAGGAAGGCATTGGCGGTCATGGCAAGAATGGGAATCGTTCTGCCCAGCGGGTTTTCGCCGCTGCGGATGCGGCGGGTGGCCTCCAAACCGTCCATCACCGGCATCTGCACGTCCATCAAAATCATGTCATAATCGCCGGGCTTTACGCTGGCAAAGACATCCACGATCTCCTGACCGTTGGGGCAGATGGTGCAGCTTGCGCCTTTTGTTTCCAGCAGCATTTGCAGAATCTCGGCGTTGATGGCGTTATCTTCGGCACAGAGGAACTTCATGCCGGACAGGGGAGAAGTGGTCTCTTCTTCCTCCGGGAGTGCCTGCGCCTTTTGCACCGTGTCCGCTTCGGTGTCAATGGGAAATTCCAGCACCACCTCAAAGCGGGTGCCCTTGCCGGTGGTGCTCTCCACGTGGATGGTGCCGCCCATCAGGTCTACGATGCTCTTGGTGATGGCCATGCCAAGGCCGGTGCCCTGCACCTTGCTGACGGTGGAAGTGCATTCCCGCTCAAAGGGTTCAAAAATGTGCTTCTGGAACTCCTCGCTCATGCCGATGCCGTCATCCTGCACCACAAAGCGGTACCGGGCGTAGTGCTCGTTCCGGGGCAGCTCTTCCACCTCCAACCGGATGTGCCCGCCGGTGGGCGTATACTTGACCGCGTTGGAGAGGATGTTCATCAGCACCTGATTCAAACGGTTGGGGTCGGCCAGCACGTTTTCGTGCTGCAGATTGGTGCTTACCGTAAAGCTCTGACTGCGCTGACCTGCCTGCTGCCGGATGATGCTGTCCAGCTGACTGATCTGCTGGGGCAGATTCATTTTTTCCACATTCAGGGTGGTCTTGCCGCTCTCGATGCGGCTCATATCCAGAATATTGTTGATGATGCCCAGCAGCAGCTGACCGGAGGTTTCCAGCTTGCCCAGATGCTCGGCAAGCTTTTCCGGCTCGTGCAGCTCGTTTTTCATCAGGGTGGTAATGCCGATGATGGCGTTCATGGGGGTGCGGATATCGTGGCTCATGTTGGAAAGAAAATCCGTCTTGGCTTTGCTGGCGCGCTCGGCGGACTGTAACGCCTCTGCGGCAGCATCCTGCGCCCGCCGCATCTCGTCGTTTGCCTGCGTCAGCTGGATGTTATACTGCTCCAGACGGAGGCTCGTCTCTTTTTCAGCCTGCAGTTCCCGCTGCTGCTTTTCCCGCAAAAGGAACCAGCCAGAAATGACTGCCATGATCGAAAACGCCGTCGCAAAGCCTACAATAACGACCGTAACGATATTGACCAGCTTCTGCGTATTCACGGCCACATATTTTGCCGGAACAAGGAACGCCAGCGTCCACTGGGCGTTTTCCATCTGCTTCAGGGCGTAGTAATACTCAGTCCCGTCCAGCACGGCGTTGGAATAACAGGAGCCTGTGCGGGCAAGCCGCTCCTTTGCTGCTGCAAAGGAAGAACCGTGCAGATAGGACATCTGGGAGAGCACGGTGTATACGTTATGCCCCTTCAGCAGCTCGGTATCATTGGCGTTGAACAGCTTGAAGCCGTTATGATCCAGCACATAGACGCTGTTGTTATTTTCGTAGGCGTCGCAGCGGAAATAATCGTTCAGCTGGGTCATGCACTGGGAGATGCCGAAGTAGCGCAGGGTGATCTCGCCGGTCTCGCTTTGCAGTGTGATGGGGGTGGAGAGCTGTTCCAGAAACACCATCCGGGAGTCGTCCACGGTCAGCGCGTTGGAAACGTAGCTGACCCGCTGCGGCGCGCTTTCCAGATAGTTCATTTCCCGCAGCAGCCCCGTGCGGCCATGCACGGTATAATAATGTCCGGCAGCATCCACGGCGATCAATTCGACCTGTTTTTCATGGTAATTGGAAAGCTCCGACAGCTTTTTCAGATAGCGGTAGAGATCGGTATCGGTTTCCAGCGGGGCGTTGTACAAATAATTACACTGCACATTCACCTCGTCCCAGTGGTTGTCGATCACATCCTCCAGACTATGGAACATCTGGTGGGTGACCTCTTCCATCTGGCTCAGCCGCTCGTGGTAGACAAGGTTCTGGATGTAGGTCTGGCTCATGACAAAAAGGGTCAGGATCAACACGATGATGACAAAGCCGGTGCCCCAAAGCAGTTTTTGGTATTTTTTCTTGTTCACATCCAGTATCTCCTGTCTGTTCTGTTTAATTCCATGCGGTGTCTGCCCGGCTGATGGTGGTGTAAGCACCAAAGAAAGCCTTTGCGGCGTCCATACCCACCACGCCGCTGTCTGTCACCGTTGCTTCGGCAGCCAGCCGGTCACTCACACCGCAGATAGCAACCTGATAGGTTTTGCCCGCCTCCGGCTGCACCGGGCTTACCAGCACATAGGGGTAGCCCTTGCCGTTGCCGTAGGCATCGTAGCCCGTGGCCAGCAGGTCGCTGATCTGCTGCCCGGTCAGGGTAACGGTCTGGATGGTACGGTTCCAGCCGGTGGGCAGGATGACCGAAAGGTCGTAATCCGTAATGCCCTTGGCGTACAGCTTGGCGGCTACGCCGTGGTGGTTCTGATCGGTGGGGTTGCCGGGGATCCATGTGCTCAGCGAGACCAGCGCAAGGTCGCTGCCGGTAGCCTGTGCAAAGCAGCGGCCTACCAGCATGGCGCAGTCCTGCTGCGAAAGCTCCTCCGTAACGGTAGTGATGACATCCGGGGTGTTGTTCACCACACTATCCTGATCCTCGTCCAGCTGACGGATCACATCTTCCATGGTAGCATTGCCCTTGATGAAGTCCAGCATTTTAAGGCCGGTGGTCACGATGGTGTTTTCCCAGCCGGAATAGATAAAGGGCGCGGTGTTGCCTGCGTTCAGGGTATCGGCGATGTCGGCATAGTAGGTGCCGTCCGCTTTTGCGTCCTTGAAGGGCAGCAGGCTGCTTTTCAGCGCCGTTGCGGGCTGCAGAGCGCTGGTGCCTGCAACGGTGGAAAGCACACGCATCACCTTGAGCGCATCTTCCAGCTTCTGGGGGTTCTGCTTCAGCTTTTTATTCAGACCGTAGAAGCGGTTCACATTCAGCACAAAAACGTTCTGGGTGCCGTCCTCCGAGAGAAACGGCATCAGCCCGAATTTATCGGCGTTGCCGTCTGCCTCCACAATGCCGTTGGTGTTTCCGATCAAAAACAGGGTGTTCCCCTCGGCCATCCTCTGCAGGGTCACATTGTCGTCAAGAGCATCGCCGGAGTCGTTCAGCATCCCGATGTCCTTCCACTTTTTGACATACGCCATTGCCTGCATCATGCCGGGGGTGTTGCTGACGTTTGCCTTGCCGGAAAGATAATCCTTCTGCCACAGTCTGCCATCCAGCGTGCCGAGGAAATCGGCATCTGCAATGTTGCACAGATACTGGAAACCGTAGCCCGGATACTGGATCTGCGACAGGCAGAGATCGACCCCGGCTTCCTTGGCTTTTGCAGCCAGCACTTCCAGCTCAGCGAAAGAATTGGGCAGTTCCCAGCCGTGTTCCCGCAGCAGGGTCTTGTTGTAGGTGATGCCGTAGCAGTTGTAGGTCGAGGGCAGCAGGTAGATGGCACCGTTGTCGAACACGTCCTGCAGACGGGACTCCACATAGTTATCCGTAAAATCGTAGCCGGAAAGGTCCAGCAGTTTGTCGGAGACCAGATCGATCTGGGGGTCGTAGTAGGTCAAGGTGCAGACGTCCGGCAGGTCGCCTGCCGCAAACATATTCTGCAAACAGGTGGTGGTGTTATCGCCGCTGTACGGCACGACCTCGATGTTCACTTCCGGGTAAACGCTGTGTACCTGCTCAATAAAGGCTTCTATCTCCTTATAAGGTGCCATAAAGGTGACGGCTTCGTGCGCATCTGCTGTTTTGCTTTCAGCCTTACCGCCGCCGCAGGCGGTCAGCGCTGCCGTGGCAGCTGCAACGCCGCAAGCCTGCAAAAAGGAGCGGCGGGAGATCTTTTTCATCATGCAAATATACCTTCCTCACAGTATCGGAGGGCAGCACTGCGCAGGTGCAGGAGCGCAGTGCTGCCTTAGCGATTCTTACACACCCCACAGGAACCCCCACGCTCGCGGCCTGTCCGCACGGGGCATACGCCGATTTTCCCATAAAATGACAGTATTATTGTATCATTGTAACAAAAGCGTTTCAAGCTGATTTTGAACGTCTTGCAATGTTTTGCATGAAAAATCTGGAAGGTTCTGAATTTCACCGACTGGAAATAGACTGAAGTGACACATCTCACAATCAAGTGAACCGAAAAGGGGGATTCGATGGAAAAAACTCCTTTTATTCTGCACGAAAAATTTCGTTCGGACAACAACGAACAGCGCAAAGAACAGTTTCAAAAGAGATTTGAACAATATATCGTCGATGAGCTGTCCAATACCGTTCCTTCAAAATCCTGCGCCTGATTTGGCATCCTTAAATTTGAAGGAGAGATGCGTTATGTTGCACAGGGACGATCGTGCACAAAAAGAAAGGTGCAAATCATGAAAGCGGCAATTTATTGCCGCCTGAGCAAAGAAGATGAAGATAAAATTGGTGAATCGGAGAGCATCCAGAATCAAAAGTCGATGCTGATCCAGTACGCCATGGAGAAAGGATTTGAACTTTACCAGATTTATTCGGACGAGGACTATTCCGGCATCGACCGGAACCGTCCGGCATTCAATTCGATGCTGCAAGCCGCAAGCGAACATAAGTTTGATGTGGTACTGGCCAAAACGCAATCCCGTTTTACCCGCGATATGGAGCTGGTGGAAAAATATCTGCACGGAAAGTTCGTGGAGTGGGGCATCCGCTTCATTGCGGTGGTAGACCATGTGGATACCAACGATACCGCAAACAAAAAATCTCGCCAGATCAACGGCTTGATCAACGAATGGTATCTGGAAGATCTGTCCACCAATGTCCGCTCGGTGCTTGACCACAAGCGGAAAGAGGGACTGTTCATCGGTTCTTTTGCACGGTATGGATACTGCAAAGACCCAAATGCAAAAGGAAAACTCATCATCGACCCAGAAGCAGCCGAAGTGGTAAGGCGGATCTTCTCTATGGCTCTTAACGGAATCGGCACACACAAGATCGCACGCATCCTGAATGATGAAAAAATTCCAAGCCCAACGGCCTATAAGCAGCTGCATGGCATCCATTACCGCATTGCATGGAAGAATACAAACCCAGCTCTTTGGAGCAGCCCCACCGTATCCCAAATATTGCATGATCAGCTTTATATCGGAAATATGGTACAGGGAAAGCATAAAAAGGTAAGTTACAAGTCTGAAAAGACGATTTGGATTCCAAAATCGCAGTGGATCGTTGTAGAAAATATGCATGAAGCGATCATTGAGCGAGAAACGTTTGAAACGGTTCAGAGGATGATGCAGGGGCGCACCCGAAGCGCTGTCAGCGGCAGAATCCATCCTTTGGCACGGAAAGTAGTGTGCAGCTGCTGCGGCTGTATCATGGAGCAGACTGGCCGTCCTCCCCGGGCAGACGGCACCCGGATACGTTATGTTCGCTGCCGGATGCACCAGCGCGCACCGGAAGTGTGCGGCAACAAGACCTGCACGAACCTGACAGATCTGCAAAATGTGGTGCTCCAGCGGATCCGTGCATATGTGTCGGATTGGTTCGACCCGGAAAAAGTAAAGCTGCCGGAGCAGGACGACCCTGTCCGGCAGAGAAATCAGGCAATGCGGGAGGAACTGTGCAAGCTGCGTGGCGATGTTGAACGTCGGCGGAAGGCGATGCAGGAGCTTTATCTGGATAAGGTGTCCGGCCTGATCGCTTCGGCGCAGTTCTTTGAGATGAACAAGTCTTTCCTCGATGAAGTAAGCAGTGCAGAAGCCAGAATCGAAAAGCTGGAATCCGAGCTGGAACAGCAGAAGGAAGAAAGTGCTACGATCCAGACCCGGATGCAGCGTGTGAGGGAATTGGCACAGGTTTCGCACCTGACCCGGGAGCTTGCAGTGCTGCTGGTGGACCGTGTAGTGGTCGAGCCGAAGGATGCACGGACGGGTGAACAAAAAATAACGATTGAATGGAATTTTTGAGTGAGAAAAAGCTCTGGATGACCCGTTGGGTTATTTTCGTCCGCCCAGGTGGGGTATACCTCGCTGGAGGCGACATTGGCGATATAATCCCGGAAGGACACGGTCACGTTGCGGGCAGAAGCGGCCGGTTTGCCCAGATGCACCGTGATGTTTTTGGGGATGATCACCTTGTCCAGCACCCGGGGCGTGCAGTTTTCCACCGGCTGTGCACCGCTGCCGTCGCTGCCCGCAAACAAAGGGTGCGGCGGGATGACGATGGGCGCGTTCGGGATGTCCCGGTCTTCCTCGGTAACGGGCAGCATCTGCGGCTGCGCCAGCGTTACCTGCCCGGCAAAGATCTGGATGCCCTCAATGCGCACGGTGCGATAGCCGGGCTTTGCGGCGGTCAGGCTGACAATGGCGTAGGGGCGGGTGGTGTTGTCCTCGTCCAGCGAGAGGGCGCAGGCGGGGGCTTCAACGGGGATATCGGCGGCGCTGCCGGTCGCATCGGTGATGCAGTGCAGGGTAAAGCCGTCCCCCTGCACCGCAACGGTCACCCCCTCCACGGGGGCAGACTGGCGTGCCGCAAAGGTCTGGATGCGGAGAGTTCCGGTGTTTTTCATGGAGATACGCTCCTTTGCTGGTAAAAGTATGCTTCTGCCCCAGCGTATTCCGTCCGGCACCCGGGCGTGCATGGCAATGCACACCGCAAATAAAAAAGCCGCCCGAAGGCGGCAGGGGAGAAAGGTTTATTTGGCGCTGTCCTTGGCAAGGGCGGCGTCGATATTTTTTTGCAGAGCGGCAAGGTTTTCTTCCTTGTCGATGCCGCCAAGCAGGGGCTGCCCCACAACGTTGCCGTCCCGGTCAAAAACGTAGGTGGTGGGGAAGGCCATGATGTTCAGTGCAAACTTGCCGGCCTCACTGCCGGAGGCAAAGTAGATGTTGCGGTAGCTTGCGCCCGTTGTCTCCAGCAGTTTTTTGGCGGCATCAATGCCCTGCTGGTTGCCGTCCAGCGTCTCGGTGTTGATGCCGATGACCTCACCGCCCTGTGCCTTGACCTTCTCATTCAGGGCGTTCAGGTCGTCCAACTCCTCCACGCAGGGCTTGCAGCCGTTGAACCAGAAATTCACCACCGTAAAGGCGTTGCCCGCAAACAGGCTGTTGTCCACCGGGTTGCCCTCTAAATCGCTGCCCTCAAACTTGGGGAAGGCGTTGCCCTGTGCGGCGGCACTGGAAGCGGCATCCTCTGCGGGGGCAAGAGCGGCGATCTGCTGTTCGATGGCACGAATCTTTTCGGCGTCTGCGGTCAGGGTCTTGTACTCCTCGTCCGAGAACTGATCTTTGGCCTTTTCCACAGCGCTGAGCAGAAAATCGCCGTAGTTGGCGCTGATCGTGGTTTCGGTCACGTTCTTGTCCATAGAGGCGAATACCTTCTCCCACAGGGCATCGTTTGCGGAAAGGATCTCGTTTTCCTCGGCCAGCAGCTGCTCCTCGGTCTTGGTTTCCGCTGCCGCAGAGGAAGCGGCAGAAGAAGAGGATGCAGAAGATGCAGAGGATGCGCCCTGCCCGCAGGCGGCAAGGCTGAAAGCCAGCACAAGGCTGAGCAAAAGTGCGGCGATACGATGGATCTTCATAGTTTTACTCCTTTGTTGTTTCGGTATTTGATTGGTCCCCCAGCCCGAACTTGTACTGGATGGCGTCCGTGGGGCAGGCTTTCATGCACATCCCGCAGCGGATGCATTCGGCGTGGTTGGGGGTCTTGGTAATGTCTACGTCCATCTTGCAAGCCTTTGCACAGGCGCCGCAGGAGACGCATTTGTGGGTGTCTACACGCATCTGGAACAGCGAGACCTTGTTCAGCAGCGCATAAAACGCGCCCAGCGGGCACAGCCACTTGCAGAAGGGGCGGTAGAACACCACGCTGCCCATAATGACTGCCAGCAGAATGCAGGCTTTCCATGTGAACAGCTTGCCCAGCGCAGCGCGGATGCCCGCATTGGTCAGGGAGAGGGGAATGGCACCCTCCAGCACGCCCTGCGGGCAGAGATACTTGCAGAAGAAGGGGTCGCCCATGCCCAGCTCATTGACCGCCAGCAAAGGCAGCAGCACCACCATGACCAGCAGCACCGCATACTTTAAATAGCGCAGCGGCTTCAGCTTTTTGGTGGAGAGCTTGGGGGATGGGATCTTGTGCAAAAGCTCCTGAAACCACCCGAATGGGCAGAGGAAACCGCAGATGAACCGCCCCAGCAGCACCCCAAAGAGGATGAGGATGCCGGTAATGTAGTAGGAAAAGCGGAACTTGGAAGAGCCTACCACCGCCTGGAATGCTCCCACCGGACAGGCACCGGCCGCGCCCGGGCAGGAATAGCAGTTCAGCCCCGGCACGCAGACGTGCTTTCCGCCGCCCTGATACAGCGTTCCTTTTGCAAAATTGGGCAGGTGAATGTTGGTCAGCAGGGTAGCCCCGGCTTGTATAAAGCCCCGGAAGCGGGCAAGGGGAGAAAGCTTTTTCTTTTTCTTATCCAATGCCCACACACTCCATACACAGCCGGATGGCTTTTGAAAATACGGTGTCTGCCTCGCCCCGCCATAAGCCGAACAGCAGCATCAGAACCCCGGCGGCCAGCAAAAGCAGCTGCGCCTGTTTTTTTGTCATGAACATCATAGCCTCCTGTTGTTTGATGGCATCAGTATACACCATGCGGGATAAAATCTCTGCTAAGAAAATCTTAACACGAATCTTAACACCGTCTGCTATAATCTGTTATAATGAAGAAAAAACGCAATTTTTATGGGAAAGGTGGAAAACAAAGATGCGCCTTTTGGTGGTAGAGGACGAGCACTCCCTGCGGGAGGATATTGCCCGAAAGCTGCGGCTGTCCGGGTACGAGGTGGATGCCTGTGCAGACGGCGAGGCCGCGCTGGAGGCACTGGCAGCAGAGCGGTACGACCTTGTACTGCTGGACCTCAACCTGCCCAAGGTGGACGGAATGCAGGTGCTGCGCACCCTGCGCCGGCACGACCTTGAGACCTGTGTGCTGATTTTATCAGCGCGCAGTGAAATCGCAGATAAAGTGGAGGGGCTGGATGCCGGGGCGAACGATTACCTTTCCAAGCCCTTCCATCTTGCAGAGCTGGAAGCCCGGGTGCGCAGCCTGACCCGGCGCAAGTTCATCCAGCAGGATGTCTGCCTGTGCTGCGGGCGGCTCAGCTTCAACACCCGCAGCCGCGTTGCTGCTGTGGACGGTCAGACCCTTGCTTTGACGCGGAAGGAGAGCGGCGTACTGGAATATCTGCTGCTGCATCAGGGACGCCCGGTCAGTCAGGAAGAACTCATCGAGCACGTCTGGGACGGCAGCGTGGACAGCTTCAGCAACTCCATCCGGGTGCATATCTCTGCCCTGCGCAAAAAGCTGCGGGCGGCGCTGGGGTACGACCCCATCCGCAACCGCATCGGGGAAGGCTACGAGATCGGAGGCGAGGTGCAATGAAACATTTGTCCCTGCAATGGCGCATCACCCTGCTGACCGCGCTGCTCATCGCCTGCGCCTGCGTGTGCATGAACCTGCTTTTATACCGCACCGGCGTTACCGGCATGGATGCCCTCAACGGCTTTATGATGCAGTACCAGCCCGGCAGTGCGGATCCGTTGACCATCGAGATCCCGCAGGAGGAAATGTCCAGTCTGCTGGCGCATTTTTCGCAGGAAGTCTACGATGCAAAGGTGGTCTTTGGCCGCAAGGGCTGGTGCATCACCGTCGTGGTCACCATCGTCAGCGCTGCCATCGCTTATTTTGTCAGCGGCAGAGCGCTGAAACCGTTACAGCAGCTTGCGCAGCAGGCGCAGCAGGTCGATCAGGACAGCATCGCCACCGCCCGTCTGGACGAAAACACCGTGCAGGAATTCGGGCAGCTGAGCCGGTCGGTGAACCGGATGCTGGATGGTCTGGCACAGTCCTTTGAATTGCAGCGGCAGTTTGCGGGCAATGCCGCCCACGAGCTGCGCACCCCGCTGGCTATTTTGCAGACGAAGCTGGAACTGTTTGCAGAGGAGCACCCGGCCATGGACGCCGAAACTGCCGGGCTGATCCGCTCTCTGCGGGAGCAGCTGGACCGCCTGACCGCTCTTGTGCGCACTTTATTAGAGATGAGCAATCTGCAATCAGTCTCCCGCACCGACCAGATCGCCCTTGCGCCGCTGGTGGAGGAGATCCTGACCGACCTGACCCCCCTTGCCCAGAAAAACAATATCTCTTTGCAGCAGGACTGCGAGGAACTTGGCATGGTGGGCAGCGATGCGCTGATCTACCGGCTGGTGTTCAATCTGGTGGAAAACGGCATCAAGTATAACCGCCCCGGCGGTGCGGTGCGCGTCACCCTGCAACAGGAAAAGCAGACCGCTGTACTGCGCATTACGGATACCGGCCCGAGCATCCCCGCAGACTGCCGGGAGAGCATCTTCCAGCCCTTTTTCCGGGTGGATAAGTCCCGCAGCCGGGAGATGGGCGGCGTGGGGCTTGGCCTTGCCCTTGTGCGGGAGATCGCCGTGTTGCACGGCGGCAGCGTGACCGTGGAGAGCAGCAGCGAAAACGGCACCACCTTTTCCGTCACCCTGCCGCTGGCACAGCGGTGCTGAAGCCCGGCGGACTGGGGCTTTCTTTTTGCGGGCGGGGAGAGTATACTGGTATCAGGAAATTTCATAAAAAGGAGACATAGCAATGCAGGCAACCATTCACAACGAATTTCTGACCTTGACCGTGGACACCCACGGTGCAGAGGCTGTCAGCCTGAAAAACACAGCAGGCGAAGAGCTGCTGTGGCAGGCCGACCCGGCGGTGTGGAAGCGCCACGCCCCCATCCTGTTCCCCTGGACGGGCAAGCTGCCCGGCGGCACTTTTGAGGCAAAGGGCAAGACCTACAAGGGCGGCCAGCATGGCTTTGCCCGCGATGTG
>ERZ827440.3151-NODE-3151-length-12891-cov-3.032019_pt1 | contig 12891 bp, 10 predicted proteins | sample MGYA00519774_ERZ827440 | MGnify/ENA primary metagenome ERZ827440 (study PRJEB31778, sample SAMEA3449302) | human gut metagenome | biome: human gut; feature: human-associated habitat; material: faeces | place: United Kingdom | collected 2010/2012 ... | reverse complement strand
CAACCGAGCTTTCGCTCACGGAAATGATGGTAGGCGAAAAGGTCACACTGAATATTGACCGCCCCGAGCCGAAGAACCCTGTAAAGCGGCTGACCGTGAGCAACCTCAGCGTTACGAACGCCGACGGCATGAAGGTGCTCAACAACGTGAGCTTCACGGCGTTCGGCGGGGAGATACTCGGTATCGCGGGCATTTCCGGTTGCGGGCAGAAGGAGCTGCTTGAATCTATTGCGGGCTTGCAGCACGTTGATGACGGCTCGGATATAACCTACAATGCACCCGACGGCAGTGTTAAGCAGCTTGTCGGCAAATCACCGCGCAAGATACGCGATTTCGGTATTTCGCTTTCGTTCGTGCCGGAGGACAGACTCGGTATGGGGCTTGTCGGCGCGATGGATATGACCGAAAATATGATGCTTAAGACATACGAGGATGGCGCTCCCGTATTTACCCATAAAAAAGCGCCGCGTGAGCTGGCGGAGCATATCAAGGATGAGCTGGGAGTTGTGACGCCGGGCATTGATACGCCCGTCCGCACGCTTTCGGGCGGCAACGTACAGAAGGTGCTTGTCGGCAGAGAAATCGCTTCCGCACCCAGCGTGCTGATGACGGCATATGCGGTGCGCGGACTGGATATAAACACCTCTTACGCGATTTACGACCTGCTCAATCAGCAGAAAAAGAAGGGCGTCGCCGTGATGTTTGTCGGCGAGGACCTTGACGTGCTGCTTGCACTGTCCGACCGTATTATGGTGCTTTGCGGCGGCAGGGTCAGCGGAATCGTTGACGGCAGAACTGCGACAAAGGAGCAGATCGGACTTATGATGACTAATATGAACGGAGGCGACGCACAATGAAGGACAATACAAAACAGGCAGTCGCAAAGGAGCCGTTTGTACGCATCGCGGCACGCAAGGATGATTTCTGCAAGCCGCTGACCGCCGTTGCAATACGTGTCGCCGCGCTTGTCGGCGCGTTGCTTGTCTGCGGGCTGTTTATCAGGCTCGCGGCGAATATTTCGGTTTTTGAGGCGTTTGCCGCCATGCTTAAGGGTACCTTCGGTCAGTTCGGCAACGCGACAAGTATGAAAATCAAGTGCTGGGACAGCGCGATTTACGCAGCAAGGCTGCTGTGTATCTCCGTTGCGCTTGCGCCCGCGTTCAAGATGCGGTTCTGGAACATCGGCGCGGAGGGACAGATCGTTATGGGCGCGTTGATAACCGCCATTGTCATGCGCGACTGCACCTCGCTTCCCTCACCTCTGCTTTATACGCTGATGATACTCGGCTGTATTGCGGGCGGAGCGATATGGGGTATTGTCCCCGCCGTTTTCAAGGCAAAATGGGGCACAAACGAAACGCTGTTCACTCTTATGATGAATTACGTTGCCATGAAAATCATGGACTTCTTCTATAACGACTGGAAGGGGCTCAACTCCGCTCTCGAAAAAATCAATTCCAAAACGAAAATCGGCTATCTGCCCGAAATTTTCGGTCACGGCTACACCATAAACATCATCGTGTTTGTTCTGCTTGCAGTCATCGTGTTCTTCTATCTCAAAAAGACCAAGCAGGGCTATGAGATTGCAGTTGTCGGCGAGTCGAACAATACCGCGCGGTACGCGGGCATCAATGTCACCAAGGTGATGATACGCACTATGGCGATATCGGGCGCGATATGCGGACTTTGCGGCGGGCTTACCGTTGCGGGTCAGATTCAGACGATTGCCTATTCGGGTGAGCTTTCCAACGCCGTCACGAACGGTTACGGCTTTACGGCGATCATCGTTGCGTGGCTTGCAAAGTTCAATACTCTCGGCATGATAGGCATTTCAATGCTCATCGTATTTCTTGAAAAGGGTACGGCACAGCTTGGTAACACCTATTCCGCGTTGTCGGTCGGTGCAGGCAACGTACTCATCGGCATTGTGCTGTTCTTCATCATCGGCAGCGAATTCTTCATTCGTTATCGCCTGATATTCCGTGAAAAAGCAAAAAAGGAGGCGTGCTGACATGAGCGAAATAGGAAATCTCGTAATCTCGTGGATTATGTGCGGCATCACCTTCGGCTCTATCATAATGTACGGCGCGCTCGGCGAAATTCTTACCGAAAAGTCGGGCAATATGAACCTCGGAACGCCGGGCATTATGTGTATCGGCGGCGCGTTCGGATTCGGCGGCGCGTATCTGTATGAAATCAATACCGAAACGCCAAATGCCGTTGTCACGATAATTTTCGCGCTTGTCTGCGCGTTCCTGTCCTCTGCGCTCGCCGGTGCGTTGTTCTGCTTCCTGACGACGACGCTCAGAGCAAATCAGAACGTCACCGGTCTCGCGTTGACTATCTTCGGCTCGGGACTTGCAAAGTTCTTCGGCACGTTTATTATACCCAAGGGTACGACTACCGTCAAGGCGGCGTTTGCCAACAGGATATTCTCGGCAGCGATTGCCACGGAATCGCCCGTTCTGAAGATTTTTCTCGGTCACGGCTTTATGATGTACCTTGCGCTCGTTGTTGCGATTGCGATGGGCTATTTCCTGAAGCGTACACGCATGGGTCTTAACCTTCGTGCCGTGGGTGAGAATCCCGCTACGGCGGACGCGGCAGGCATAAACGTCAGCCGCTTCAAGTATGCTGCGACGATTCTCGGCGCCGGCATATCCGGTCTCGGCGGTGTGTATTATGTGCTTGACTACAACTACGGCGGTTGGTCTACGGCGGCAGCGGGCGATCTTGAATCGCTCGGCTGGCTTGCGGTGGCGCTGGTTATATTCGCGGTATGGCGTCCGCTCAACCTCATCTGGGGCTCGTATCTGTTTGGGCTTTGCTATTGGCTTTACAGCTTTATCTCGGTGTTCGGTGTGAAAACCAACGCCGCTCAAAGCTCGCTTCTCGAAATGATACCCTATGTGGTCACCATTGTGGTGCTTATTGTTTCCAGCATACGCAAGAAAAAAGAAAATCAGCCGCCGGCAAGTCTGGGGCTGTCGTATTTCCGCGAGGAAAGATAAAGATCAATAAAAAGCGTTACCGTCGGACTGAACTCCGACGGTAACGCTTTTTTTATCAGGGGGATTATTGATAGAAATCGAGTATGTCCTTTATTGTGAAACTGATGGCGAAGTGTTGCGGGGATTGGATCCATCATAAGAGCGGCGAGAAGAAGTACCAATGTTTTTTTTATTTTCAAAGTGGACACACGGCTTTGCGTATGTCGTTCCTTTCCTTTTTTGTTTTCACCTTTTATTCAACCGAAAGCGACGAAACACTCACCGATTTTTTGATTTTCAAAAAAAAATATATTTTTTCAAAAAAGCTATTGACAATTCCGAAATTATGAGTATAATATCAAATGTTGTCGCGTGACACAGAACCCTCGATGAAAGCGACACGGCAATAATTGATGCGGCTGTGGCGGAACTGGCAGACGCGCACGTTTGAGGGGCGTGTGGGCAACCGTATGGGTTCAAGTCCCATCAGCCGCACCAAGAAAAGAAAAAGTCGCTAAATGCGACTTTTTCTTTTTGTACCACAGGAAATGCGGCGAAAACAATTACGACATAATCGTACAACACAAGAACGACTCACCTTGCCGCACAATCGGAATTGTGCGGAATTGCCCGAGATTTGATGGTCCGCAGTTTTGCGGCTTTTTTGTTTTGCAGAGGAGGTTTTTATGGCAAATACGTATGAGGAGAAACTCGGCACGGAAAAAATGCTGCCGCTGATTTTGAAAATGGCGCTTCCGTCGGTGGCTGCGCAGCTTGTGAATCTGCTTTACAGCATTGTCGACCGCATCTATATTGGACATATTCCCGAAATCGGGACGGATGCGCTTGCGGGTATCGGGGTTACAACGTCGGTGATCATGCTCGTCGCAGCGTTTGCGAACATCGTGGGCGGCGGCGGTGCACCGCTGGCGTCAATAGCGCTCGGCAAGGGCGATCGGGAGCGTGCAAAGCGCATTCTCGGCAACGGATTTGGTCTGCTTGTTATTTTCGCGGCTGTCACGTCGGCTGCCGTATATATTTTCATGGAGCCGTTGCTGCTCCTCACGGGCGCTTCCGAGGCGACGATCGGCTATTCTATGGACTACCTTTCGGTTTATATGACGGGCACGCTGTTTGTGATGCTTGCGACGGGGCTGAACACGTTTATAAATGCTCAGGGCAGACCCGGGATAGGTATGCTGTCTGTCATAATCGGCGCGCTTCTGAACGTCGTACTTGACCCGCTGTTCATATATACCTCGGGAATGGGTGTCAGAGGTGCGGCGCTTGCAACCGTCATTTCTCAGGCGTTCAGCGCGGCGTGGGTGGTTGGATTCCTCGCTTCGTCCAAAGCGTCGCTCAGGCTCGAAAAACGATATCTGCGCTTTGACGGAAGCGTTGTCGGGCCGATATTTGCTCTTGGCGCCGCACCATTCGTCATGGCAAGCACGGAAAGCCTTGTCGGCTTCGTTCTGAACGGCAGTCTGAAGAATTACGGCGACATATACGTCAGCACTCTTACGGTGCTGCAGAGCGCGATACAGTTCGTGAGCATCCCTATGGCGGGATTCGGGCAGGGGATCGTCCCTGTCGTGAGCTATAACTACGGTCACGGGAGCTATGATCGCGTAAAACAGGCGTTCAGAATCATTGTGGCGGTGCTGTTCACCTTCAATTTTGTGACGATACTTACGATGGTGATGTTTCCCGGTGCCGTCGCATCGATATTCAACGATGATCCCGTGCTTGGCGAAAAGGTCGTACACGCGCTTCCGCTCTTTATGACCGGAATGCTGATATTCGGTTTGCAGCGCGCCTGTCAGAACATGTTTGTGGCACTGGGGCAGGCAAAAACATCGTTGTTTATCGCGCTGCTCAGAAAAGTCATATTGCTGATACCGTTGGCACTGATACTGCCGCATTGGTTTGACGTTGACGGCGTGTTCCTCGCGGAGTCGTGCGCCGATTTTACCGCTGCGACTCTGTGTACGGTCATATTCTCGGTCAGGTTCCCGAAAATACTTGCGGCGGCAAAAGAAAGGAATTTATAAACGACGAAGCGTTTCCTCACAAAAAAGGAAACGCTTTTTTGCATTTTTTCAGATATGAATCGCAATCAAATCATCACCGTCAAGCGTGTGAGCGGAAAATAACGGTATATTGACGCGATTATGATTCGAAGAGTTTGAGAGGAAAATGAAAAAAGCCCCGAAGGGCTTTTTTCATTTATCAAAATTCAGACTTATCTGAACTTTCTGACTGCGAACACGCCGCCGGCAGTGACAAGAGCGAGGAGTGCGATTGCAGCTACGCCAAAGTCGCCGGTTTCGGGAGAAGTCTTGGAGGACTCTTCGGAAGGCTCTTCGGAAGAAGGTTCAACAGAAGGTTCAGCGGAAGGCTCTTCGGAGGAGGGTTCCTCAGAGGAGGGCTCTTCGGAAGAGGGTTCGTCGGGTCCGTCATTACCAACGGTGATATCAGCGTAAGTACCCTGACCTTCAACACGTTCAGCGTCAACGGTGGTGAGGGCAACATCATCGATGGAAATATAGATGTGATAGCCGTCAGTTACGTCGTCGAGAACAACGAAGGGGATTGTGAATACGAAGTCATCAGCGCTCTGGATTGCGTTTGCCTGCTGAGCGTTAACAGCTGCGAAGTTGATAACGTTGCCTTCAACAGTGGTGAGAGATTCCCAGTCGGAATCCTGAACGTAAGGAGCGGAGAAGAGCTTCATGAGGTCAGCGGGAAGTACGGGCATAACTGCCTTGTCGTCATACTTGAGAGCGAATTCAACGCCGAGGAAGGAATTCTTGAGGTCTTCAAGAGTTACGGTTACGGTGAAGATATCGCCTGCCTTGACGGATTCGGGGAATTCAACTGCGATAACTGCAGCGGGATCCTTGACGTCCTTGATAACGGGAGCGTCGGGCTGAGTTACGGGAGCCTTTTCGCCGGTGGTGATCTTGGCGAAGGAACCGGTACCGTCGACACGGTCGGAATCAGCATTGGTGCCTGCGACTGCGTCAACTACGATGTAGGAAGCGAGGTTAGCGGCAACGTCAGCCTTAGCGGTGAACATGAGAACGATTGCGAAGCTGTCTTCGTCGATGAGGTTTGCAGCTTCTGCGGTCACGAAGGAGAGTTCGATCTTACCGGCTTCAGCGGTGGTGAGGCTTTCCCATTCGCCGCTTTCAACATTCTTTGCAAGAAGAGTGTCGAGGAAGTTGCCGGTGGGGAGATAAAGCTCAAAGAGGTCTTTATCATAGGTAAGGGTTGCTTCAACACCGTAGAGGAACGACTTGAGGTTGCTTGCGGTGATGGTTGCAACGAAGCTGCTGCCAGCCTTTACGTTGTCAGCGGAAAGTTGAACATCGAGGTTGAAAGCGCTGTTTTCGGGCTTTGCGATAACGGGTTCGTCGCCGGGTTCTTCAGAGGGCTCTTCAGAAGGCTCTTCAGAAGGCTCTTCGGAGGGTTCTTCGGAGGGTTCCTCGGAGGGTTCTTCAGCAGCAACTTTGCCGTATGCTTCGCATTCGGAGATGAAGAGGAATACGCCGCCGACAGTGGAGGACTTGGTGTACGCATACTTGACATAACGACCGGAAGCTTCTGCTTCAAGCTCTGCCCAAGCGCCTTCGCCGGTGAGGTTTTCGGTTACGGAACCAACGGAGGTCCAGGTGGAATTGTCATCGGAAACGAAGAATTCGACCTTTTCGATCTCAGCGATACCGCTGCCGCCGGTGCCGTAGATATGAGTTCTGAATGAGGAGAATTCGGTAACAGAACCGAAGTCGAGAACGATTTCGCCGACTTTGCCGTCGAAGTTATTCTTTGCGCTGTCGTTGTTGCAGTAGAAAGCTGCCCAGTTGACGCCGTCCATACCGAGAGCGCCGTATTCAGCGATAATACCGTCGTTTACCTTGCCGTTGTAGCTGCAGGGCCACTGGCTTTCAGTGTCGACATATTCGGGAGTGTTGAGAACTGTTGCATCGAGTGCAAGGTTCTTGGATTCGGAAGGTGCGGTAGAGGGTTCTTCAACAGGAGCTTCGCCTTCAACGAAGGAGAACTCGGTGTACATATTGTACTTTCTGTTGGATTCAGCGGAATAGGTTACTTTTGCGACGATCTTGTCAGCTTCAACGGACTTGCCGAAATCAGCTGCGATGTCAACAATCTGAGCATTGCCTTCGCCGATTGTTGCGGTGAAGGATTCGCCTTCAACTTCAAACGTAACAGCGGTGGGAAGACCGACGTTGCCGTTTGAATAGTTGAGAATGGAAAGAGCTGCGCCCTTGACAAACTTTTTCTCGCCGAGATTGAGGGTGAGAGAATAGTCGCAAGCGGCACCGCTGCCGTTTCTGAGGGTAAACAGGTGCGCCTTGCTGTTTTCGTATCCGGCGATGGGAGGATCTGTGTCCTTAACGCCGTCAACGAGAACATCAACAGTGCCGTATCCGTCGGGAACGGTTACGCCGTCGGGAATATCATAAGAAACAGACATTCCTGCCGCTGTCGCGGAAAAAACGAGGCAGGTTGCGAATACGCTGACGGTTAGCAATGCCGAAAGCAGTATGCAAAGAGCCTTTCTGGTGATGCATTTCTTCATAATAAAAGATACATCCTTTCTAAAAAATTCTGTTTGATAAACGGTTTCTGACGCTGCAAAAACAGGTTGTTTTTGCAGTTGCAACTTATAATATCACAAAAACAAAAAGTCTGCAACATAATCAACCGATACCAAGCACGTTAATTCTATCACATCTGCGCCTGTTTGTCAATAGAAAAATGTCCGATTTGTTGCCGTTGTTGCAGAAAAATGAGAAGAAAAAGGTGAATTTGCGATCATAAAAGCCCGCTTCGCGGAAAACGGTGATGCAAAGCGGGTGAAACAGTGATGTATGAGTTTGTTCCGGCGATATGCCGGGAGCTATTTCATGAGTTTTTTTGCGACATACAGCGCGAAAGGATCCTCCGGCTCAAAGGCGACGCTGACGGGTGCGGGAAACGATGTGGGGAGAGTTTTCACGGTCAGGAAGTGCTTTCCGACGTTTCCCCCGCGTACTCTGATATGGGCGGGACGAAGCCCGGCTTTTGCAACCGCGCGGATATATTCTCCTGCAAGCGAAGCGAAGTCGTCAAGCGTCAGAGCGGTCGAAACGTTGATGTCAAAGGACATCCGCGACAGATCCGAAAACTGCTCCGAAACGTCGAGCTTTCCTTCGGGAAAGGCGCTTATTCCCGCGGATACGACGCTGAATTTTCCGTTCGGATATGCGTCGCGCAGTGCGAGCTGGACCTTCAGACGCGCGTCGCTCATCAGCGAATTAACGGCGCGGGCGCGGTAATTATCAATCACATATGTGCCGTCGGAATACAGTGTACAGATGTCGGTCACGTTGTTCGTGCCGTAGATCTCGGTGAAATAAAGGCGCTTTGCGCGGTCGTAGCGCAGGCCGTTCGTTTTTACCGAATCGGTATAATTCTCACTGACATAGGCTTCAAGCGTGTCGGAAGCGCGAAACGCCGACAGTGGACTGCCGAAAAGATAAAAATGCCCGGCGCAGCCGATCGCGACAAGGAAAACGGCGGCAACGGCGGCGAGTGCTTTCCTTGATTCAGTGAACTTTGCGGCGAGACAACCGACAAGGCAGCATACGCCCGAAAACGCCGCGCATACAACGGAAAATTCAAAATCTCCGACGAAAAATGAGCTTACAAAGTAAGCGGAGACGGCGAATATGATCGACGAAAACAGCCATTTCACACGTGTGAAGCCTGCGGCAACGGCGCATACTATACAGAAGGGAAGAGTTGCCCATTTGCCGCCCTTCGGCAGCAGCATATATGCGGAGACAAACGCCAGCGCGCATACGACGATGAGGTCGATATAATATCTCAGAGTTGTGTTTTTGCTTTTTTCCATCTGTGATTCCTCACTCTATGTTATAAGGATTCGTGAGCTTTATAAGAAGCTCGGTGTCGTCGTCCGATTGCGAGCGGTTGTTCCGCGTGAAGCCGCAGACGGTGCAACGGTGAGTTATGACGAAGCCGCGGCGGGAATCGGCTTTTACGGCTATCGGCTTCATAAGCCCGCGGCATTGCGAGGCACGGTCGCCGGGGTTGACATCGACATGGAGCGAGCAGAGGCAGAACGGGCAGTGATTACGCGACGAATAGCCGAGAGGGGGTACCTCTCTGCCGCATCCCGCGCAGATAAACCCCGAGTCGTTTTTCGCGAAAAGTGTGTTGGATTGCGACATGGCTTTGCCTCCGCCCAAAAAAATTTACAATCTGGGTATGTACATTTGCTTTCAGCTATATTATAATACGTAATTGTGAATAATTCAAGAGGACGTTTCGCGTCCCGAAAGGAAAATAGATTTTATGAGCAAAAAATGCGCGGTCAATCCCCGCCTCGGCGCCGTCGGCGGTCAGGCGGTCATGGAAGGCGTGATGATGAATTCCAAGCAGGGACTCGCCATCGCGGTACGCAACACAGACGGCGATATCGTCGTCCGGCAGAAACAGAGACATACTCTGAGAGAGAAATACAAAATCTGCAGAGTGCCTGTCATAAGAGGCATTGTCGGCTTTGCGGAAACTCTTGTCATGAGCTTCAGAACGCTGACGGAATCCACCGAAATGCTGGGTGTTGAGATGGAGGCGGAAAGTAAATTCGAAAAATGGCTGGACAAAAAATTCGGCAAATCAATCATGGCGGTCGCGTCACTTATCGGTACAGTACTCGGTGTGGCGCTCGCTTTGCTTTTGTTTATATGGCTGCCCGCCCTGCTTGTGCGCGGCATTGAAAAGTACATTGTTCCCCTCGGCTGGACGAAGAGTGTCATCGAGGGACTTGTCAAGATCGGCATCTTTGTCGCATATATTGCGCTTGTGTCGCTCATGCCGGAGATAAAACGCGTTTTCATGTACCACGGCGCGGAGCACAAAACGATTTTCTGCTATGAGAACGGTCTGGATCTTACCGTTGAAAACGTGAGAAAACAGAAGCGCTTTCACCCGAGATGCGGCACCTCGTTCATATTCGTCATCATGATTCTTTCGATTCTTGCCGGATCAGTTATCACGTGGGACACGATGTGGATACGTGTGTTGCTCAAGCTGGTGAGCCTGCCGCTTGTTGTCGGTGTGGGCTATGAATACATCATGTACGCCGGAAAGCACGAAAATACGCTGACACGTATACTTTCCGCACCCGGACTGTGGCTTCAGCATATCACGACACGTGAGCCCGACGACAGTATGATCGAGGTCGGTATCGCGAGCGTCAAGGCGTCACTCGTCAAGGAATTCCCCGACTATGACGTACCTACCGAAGAAAAGGTCGCCGCCGCGAAAAAAGCGAAAGCGGAAAAAGAAGCGGAAGCCGAAAGCAGCGGAAAAGACGGCGGAAACAGCGAAAACAACTGAAACAGCGGAGAGGTACTTATGAAAATATCGGAATACAGACGTTCTACACGTGAAACACTCGGCAGACTGTTCGGCGACGAGGCGGGACCGCTTTGCGATGTGCTTCTTTGCGCGTTTCTTGACGTTGACCACTCAAAGATCCTTCTCATGGCAGACGATGAGATACCGGAGGAGATCACATACAAAATGTCCGACGCCATCGACAGGCTCGGAATGGGCGTTCCCGTGCAGTATATCATCGGAAATTGTTGGTTCTACGGACTTAAGATACAGGTTGGGCAGGGATGCTTCATACCGCGCAGCGACACCGAAAACCTCGTCAAGGCGGCAATCGGTATTATACCGCAGGGCGGCAGCTTCGTCGATATATGCAGCGGCAGCGGATGTATTTCGGCAGCGGTCAGCGCAAACAGACCCGACGTAAAGGGCTGTGCGCTCGAATATTCGTATAAGGCTCTGCCGTACACCGAAAAAAACCTTGAGGCGTATCCGAATGTCAGCGTCAGACGCTTTGATGCGCTTGATGAGAGCGATTATGACGCATTGGCTGAGCAGTTCGGACATCGCTTTGACGCGATACTCTGCAATCCGCCGTACATAAAGCGGGAGGACATGGATACACTTCAGCAGCAGGTGCTTTATGAGCCGCACACCGCACTTGACGGCGGTGAGGACGGACTGGATTACTACCGTACGATAATTCCGCTTGCACCCATCATCCTCAAGGACAGCGGCGCAATCATTTTTGAAGTCGGCGCGGGAGAGGCGGAGGATGTCGGCAATATGCTCCGTGAAGCGGGCTACAAGGTGGCGTTCATCCGCGACGTTCAGGGGATCGAACGTGTCGTGCTCGGAAAAAAATATTGACAAAACGCTTTTGATATATTATTATAATTAAATGTAAGACGAAGACAAGAGGCAAAAAGCGCCGCTTGGTTCCGGAGAATTGCTTTCGATATGGAAAAGATAACATCACGGCAAAACGAAAAAATACGGCAGGTCGCATTTTTGAAAAGGCGTAGTGAACGCGAGTCGACGGGGCTGTTCTTTTTTGAGGGTGTTCACCTGTTGGAGGAATTTATCCGGTTCGGTCATACACCCGAATACGTCTTTGCAACGGGCGACGCGATATCGCGGTCGCCTGCGCTTATTGAACGGTGCGGCGACACCGTTTATGAGGTTACGGACAGCGTTTACGAAAAAATGACCGACGAAAAATCGCCGCAGGGGATATTGTGCGTTTCCCGTTTTCTCGATTCCGTCAGACGGGGAACACCCGAAAAGGGAAGCATAATCCTTGAGTCGCTTCAGGATAACGGCAACGTCGGCACAATCATACGCACCGCGGCATCGCTGGGTACGCGCGGTGTTGCGCTGAGCGCCGACTGTGCGGACGTTTACGCTCCGAAAACCGTGCGGGCAACGATGGGTGCGCTGTTTTCCACAGATATAACCGTCGTTTCCGATATGCCGGAGGCGATACGGAATCTGAGAGCGGACGGCGGGCGTGTTTTCGCGGCACTCCTTGATGAAAACGCCAAAAGACTTGATGAAACCGACATACGCAGCGATGACAGCTTTGCCATCGGAAACGAGGGAAACGGTGTTTCCCGCATGACCGCCGACGCCTGTGACGGCGGTGTTTATATACCCATGAGCGGCAGGACGGAGAGCCTCAACGCTTCCGCTGCCGCCGCGATCATCCTTTGGGAGATGAAGAGAAGTGGAAACGGATAAAAGAATATATGCCGTGTGGCTGGCGATGGTTCTCGGAACGAAAATTGACTCCGTGAATGTGCTTTACGGCGCCTGCGGCGACGCGGAGGAGATATACCGCCGCGACGATTATTCCGATATTGCCGACCTTAATCCGAGGGCGGCAAAAGCACTGCTTTCAAAAGAGCTTGAAAACGCATCGGCTGTTGTCGCGCAGTGCGACAGAAAAGGCGTCGGCATTCTGACATATGACGATCCGTTGTTCCCGAGCCGGCTGAAGGCGCTGGCTGCTCCGCCTACGGTGCTCTATTACAAAGGCACTCTGCGCAGGCTTGACGACGAGTGCGTTGTCGGCATGGTGGGTACGCGTAGCATGACCGATTACGGCAGAAACGTCACATATGCGTTTGCAAAGTCGCTGGCGGCGGGCAATACCGTCATTGTGAGCGGTCTTGCGGCGGGTATAGACGCGACGGCGCACAAGGGCGCGCTTGATGCGGGCGGTTACAGCGTCGCGGTACTCGGCACTCCGATCGACAGGGTCTATCCGATGGAGAATTATGAGCTTTTCGGCGAAATGGAAAAACGGGGTGTTATATTAAGCGAATATTATCCCGGATGCAGAACGACCGGTGCGTGTTTTCCCATAAGAAACAGGATCATCGCGGGTCTTTCGTGTGCGCTTATCGTATGCGAGGCGGGAGCGCGCAGCGGCGCGCTGATTACGGCGCGGGATGCCGTCATGCAGGGTAAGCCC
>ERZ827440.3141-NODE-3141-length-12925-cov-8.835897_pt1 | contig 12925 bp, 8 predicted proteins | sample MGYA00519774_ERZ827440 | MGnify/ENA primary metagenome ERZ827440 (study PRJEB31778, sample SAMEA3449302) | human gut metagenome | biome: human gut; feature: human-associated habitat; material: faeces | place: United Kingdom | collected 2010/2012 ... | reverse complement strand
AGATCGAGGCCGAGATGCGGAAGATCTGCAAGGAGAAGCTGAAGCTGGAGCGCTTTGAGCTACCCCGCGAGGAAGCTATCAAGTTCATGGAGGAGAAGGGCGAGCCTTACAAGGTGGAGCTGATTCAGGATCTGCCGGAGGATGCTCCCATCTCCTTCTACAAGCAGGGCGAGTTCACCGATCTGTGCGCCGGCCCCCATCTGGACTCCACCGGCCGGGTGAAGGGCAACGCCATCAAGCTGCTGGCCTGCAACGCCGCCTACTGGCGGGGTGACTCCAACCGGGAGACCCTGCAGCGGATCTACGGCATCGCCTTCCCCAAGAAGGAGGAGCTGGACGCTTATCTGGAGCGCATCGAGGAGGCCAAGCGCCGGGATCACCGGAAGCTGGGCAAGGAACTGGGCCTGTTTGCTTTCCGGGATGAGGCCCCCGGCTTCCCCTTCTACCTGCCTAAGGGCATGGTGCTGAAGAACACCCTGATCGACTACTGGCGTCAGGTCCACAAGAAGTGGAACTATGTGGAGATCTCCACTCCTCAGATCATGAAGCGGACTCTGTGGGAGACCTCCGGCCACTGGGATCACTACAAGGATAATATGTATACCACCGTCATTGACGGCGAGGACTTTGCCATCAAGCCCATGAACTGCCCCGGCAGTATTCTGGTCTATGAGCTGGAACCCCATTCCTACCGAGACCTGCCCCTGCGGTACGGTGAGCTGGGCCTGGTCCACCGTCATGAGCTCTCCGGCGCGCTCCACGGCATGTTCCGTGTCCGCTGCTTCACTCAGGACGACGCCCACATCCTGCTGGCTAAGGACCAGATCAAGGACGAGGTCATCCGCATCGCCCGCCTGTTCGACGAGGTCTACTCTCTGTTTGGCCTGCCCTACAAGATCGAGCTGTCCACCATGCCCGAGGACCACATCGGCACCCGGGAGGACTGGGAGAAGGCAGAGAACGCTCTGGCCGACGCCATTACCTCCATCGGCAAGGAATATGTGGTGAACCCCGGCGACGGTGCGTTCTACGGCCCCAAGCTGGACTTCCACATTCAGGACTCTCTGGGCCGTACCTGGCAGTGCGGCACCATTCAGCTGGACTATCAGCTGCCCGGCCGCTTTGATCTGGAGTATACCACCAGCGACGGCGGCAAGGACGTGCCCGTGATGATCCACCGTGTTGTGTTCGGCTCCATCGAGCGGTTCATCGGCATCATCACCGAGCATTTCGCAGGGGCCTTCCCCGCATGGCTGGCTCCTGTTCAGGTGAAGATCCTGCCTGTCACCGACCGTGCGCTGGATTATGCCAAGGAGCTGTCCGACGCATTGGACGGCCAAGGCTTCCGCGTGGAGGTGGATGACCGCAACGAGAAGATCGGCAAGAAGATCCGTGAGGCCACTCTGGAGAAGGTGCCCTATATGATCGTTGTGGGTGACCGGGATATGGAAAACAAGACGGTCTCCGTCCGTACCCGCGCCGGCGAGGATCTGGGCGCTATGAGCCTGGAGAACTTCTCCGCCAAGCTGAAGGAAGTTGTAGACTCCAAGGTGATTCAGTAAGTTGCTCTTAGTTAAACTGCACAAAACACGCCCCGCTGGTTTTCCTGGCGGGGCGTGTTTTTGCAAGACGGACATTTGTTTTGCAAGACATTTGTGGGAAAACGCAGAGAATAGCGCGAAAATGCAAGATGAATACTTGAACATTGCAAAAAATCACCAAAAAGAGAAAATGACCCTTGCAAAATGAATGATATACATGTATACTATGCACATGCTTACGGAAACACCCTTGAAAAAAGCACCGGGCGTTTCCACCTAATTCAACTGTGAAAGAGGGATTTGGAATGAAAAAAGTGTTTTCTCTGATTCTGGCTCTGGGCCTCATCGCTTCTCTGACTGCCTGCGGCGGCGGTAACGCCTCCGGCAATGAGACTGGCGACAGCGCTCCCACTGCTTCTACCGCGAAGCTGCGCTTCGTCACCGGCGGCGAGTCCGGCACCTACTATGCCTTCGGCTCCGTTATCGCCCAGCACGCCACCAACAATACCGATGTGTCTGTCACCGGTCTGGTTGGCAACGGCTCCAAGTCTAACGTGGAAGAGCTGGCCGACGGCAACGCGGAGCTGGCCTTCTGCCAGTCCGACGTAATGGCCTATGCCTACAACGGCACCAACCTCTTTGAGAGCCCCATCGACTGCTTCTCCACCGTGGCCGCCCTGTACATGGAAGATGTGCAGATCGTCACCACCGATCCCAGCATCAAGACCGTGGCTGACCTGGCCGGTAAGAACGTGTCTGTCGGCGCTGCCGGTTCCGGTGTGTACTTCAACGCTGTGGACATCCTGAGCGCTTATGGTCTGGGCGATCTGGACGCTGACGGCAAGTTCACCAAGATCAACGCTACCTATCAGAGCTTTGGCGACAGCGCTGACTCCCTGAAGGACGGCAAGATCGACGCCGCCTTCATCGTGGCCGGCGCCCCCACCACTGCCATCATGGATCTGTCCACCACCAAGGCTGCTTATCTGGTGTCTCTGGATGACGCCCATATCGACGAGTTGCTGGCCGCCTCTCCTTACTACACCAAGCACGTCATCCCCGCCGGTACCTACAACGGTCAGGACGAGGATGTGACCACCGTGGCTGTGGGCGCTGTGATCCTGGCCCGTGACGATGTATCTGAGGATGCTATCTATGCTCTGACGGCTGACATCTTCGACAACGCCCCCGATCTGATCAGCAGCCACGCCAAGTACGGCGAGCTGTCCACCGAGTTCGGCGCTTCCATCACCTCTGTGCCTTATCATCCCGGCGCTGCCAAGTACTTCGCCGAGAAGGGCTTCGATGTGGCAACCAAGTAAAGATCTGAACGGGATCTTTACAGCATCACCGCCATTTCCATACCTATAAGTATGTCATTCAGGCTGCGGCGGAGAAATCCGCCGCAGCCGTGAGTGGTTCTAAAGCGAAGCACAGCTCTCCGGAACGGAAGAACAGAGCGCTTGCTGCGGACCAATTTACAAGAATTTACCCCGATCCCCGGTTGAGAAGGACAGAGATCCGCTGCCCCTGTCAACTGCGGATGTGAGAAAACGATCAAGGAGGAGACCATATGGGCCTGTTCAAGAAAAAAGACCCCATTGTTGAAGTGGAAAAGGCGCTCGACCACGAGGTGCACGAGATGGAGCATGATATCCAGGCGGACGTGGATGCGGTCATGAAGAAGTATGACCGGGAATCCAACACCCGTATCTGGGAGGGGGCTCCGAAAATCGCCTTGCAGGTGCTGATGTCGGCCTTCTCAATCTATTGTATCCTGATGACCCTGTTCAGCAAGGCGCTTCCGGAGCGGCGGCTGTCCCTGTTCCTGGGCTTTATCATCATCATCGGCTATCTGGTGTATCCCGCCAGAAAGGGCGCTGCCCGGGTGAACCATGTGCCCTGGTATGACTGGATCCTGATGGTTCTGGGCGCTGGCAGCTTCTTCTATTTTGCCATCAACGCATTTTCCATCATTCAGCTGGCCACCAAGCTCCAGCCCGTCCACATCATTGTCGGTGCCATCGGTATTGTGGTGCTGATCGAGCTGTGCCGCCGGTGCGTGGGCCTGCCTATTCTGGTGGTGCTGGGCCTGCTGCTGATCTACACGTTTTATAACCAGCTCAGCTGGGACCCCAGCTTTTACAAGGCGCTGAAGAACATCGTCTATAAGCTGTTCTACACCACCAGCGGCGTCATCGGTACGCCGGTGAGCGTCTGCTACACCTACATTGTGCTGTTCATCATCTTTGGCGCATTTCTGGAGCGCACCGGCATCGCCAACTTCTTCATCAGCTTTGCCAACCGTCTGGCGGGCTGGTCCTCCGGCGGCCCCGCCAAGGTGGCGGTCATTTCCTCCGCCCTGTGCGGCATGGTGTCCGGCTCCTCCGTGGGCAACACCGTGACCACCGGCTCCGTCACTATCCCCATGATGAAGAAAACCGGCTACAAGCCGGAGTTCGCCGGCGCGGTGGAGGCCGCCGCCTCTACCGGCGGTCAGATCATGCCCCCCATCATGGGCGCAGCGGCGTTCCTGATGGCAGAGTACATGAATATCCCATATGCGAAGGTAGCTGTAAAGGCCATCCTTCCCGCCGTGCTGTACTTCACCGGCATTTTCATCGCCGTCCATCTGGAAGCCAAGAAGCTGGGACTGAAGGGTATGCCCAAGTCCGAGATGGTCTCCTGGGGCGAGCTTGCCAAGCGTGCCTATCTCATCATACCTCTGGCCCTGCTGATCTTCCTGGTTTCCTCCGGCAGCCGCACCATGCAGTTCTCCGCGGCGGTGTCCATTCTGGCCGCCATCGTGGTGGGCTTCCTGAACAAGGATGAGCGGCTGACCTTCGGTAAAATCGTGGAGGCACTGGAGGCCGGTGCCAAGGGCGCCATCACCGTGGCTGTGGCCTGCGCCATGGCCGGTATGATCGCTGGCTGCATCACCGTCACCGGTCTTGCTTCCATCCTCATCAACGCCATCGTGCAGATGGCAGGCGACGCTACCATGATCGGCCTGCTGTTGACGATGATCTGCTGCATCATTCTGGGTATGGGCGTTCCTACCACCGCAAACTACTGCATCATGGCCTCCACCTGCGCTCCCATTCTGGTGCAGATGGACTTCCCCCTGGTGGCGGCTCACTTCTTCGTGTTCTACTTCGGCATCGTAGCGGACATTACGCCTCCGGTGGCTCTGGCTGCCTATGCCGGCGCCGCCATTGCCAAGGCCAATCCCATGAAAACCGGCATCAACGCCACCAAGCTGGCCATCGCGGCCTTTATCGTGCCATACATTTTTGCCTACAGCCCCGCTATGCTGTTTGACAACGTGAGCAGTGCATTTGAAGTGGTGCAGATCGTAGTCAGCGCCCTCATCGGTCTGTTTGGTGTGGCTGCGGCTTTGAACGGCTTCGTCTATAAGAAGATCCCCATGCTGTTCCGTCTGGCGATGGCTGCCGGTGGTCTGTGCATGATGATCCCCGGCACCGCATCGGATGTGGTTGGCCTCGTGGTGGTCGGCGGCATCGTGCTGATCCAGCGCATGAGCGCCCGGCGGCTGGCTGCCTGATCTCCTGAAAACAACAAAAGTGACCGCACTGCCCACGATCCCGGGCGGTGCGGTCTGCTGTTATCAAAAAGTTTTTGCAAAAAAGGAAACCTTTTCGCAGTTGAATCCGTCTATTACAAATGAAAGCGGTTTTGATGGAATTTGTTACTGTTTTGTTGTTGATTTACCCTATTGGCTATATTAACATCAGTGAGCGAAGGTGAATATGCCTGTCGGCAGCCCTGTTTGGGCGCTGACAGCACTGGATCGGAAACAAGCGGGCCTCAGCCCGGAGAATCGTAAAAGGAGAATATGTCATGGCAGAGATCATGGAAGAGAAAAAGGAGCTGACCCCGGCGGAGACAGCCGCTCCGGCGTCACCGGAGACCCCGGCGAAAAAGCCGGAAAAAAGCACGGCAGACAAGAAAAAGCGGCGGCGTACGATCCGGCGGATCGTTGCGCTGGTGGTCGTGGCCGCCCTGATCGCAGGCGGCGTGAAATTCTTCAAAAAGAAGGACGGCAGCAGCGAGGTAGGCATGGCGACGGTGTCCTACGGCGCTATCAGCTCCGAGGTGGACGGCAGCGGTCTGGTAAAGGCCAAGACCAGCGAAACTATCAGCCTGACCACTGCGGGCACGGTGATGGATGTGTTCGTGGAGGAGGGACAGAAAGTGGAGCAGGGGGACCCCCTGTTTACCATTGATTCCCCCAATGCTGCCACGGAGGTCCAGAAGGCCCGGGACGAGGTTGAGGGCTATCAGAAGCAGATCAATACGCTGCAAAAGGACATTGCGGGGCTGAATCTTTCTCCGTCCTACGCCGGAAAACTGATGGATGTTGTGACACTGAACCCCGGCGACGAGATTAGCAAGGGCACCAAGGTCGCCGTCCTCGCGGACGATACCCGGATGCGGCTGGAGCAGTATTACAGCTACGCCTACGCCGGGGAGCTGAAGGCGGGGCAGAAGGTGCAGGTCTCTATCCCTGCCCTGATGACCACCGTGGAAGGCACGGTGGAGGCAGTCCACATGGTCAGCCGTATTACCCCGGAGGGTTCTAAGCTGTTTTCCGCCGAGATCGTGATCCCCAACGAGGGTGTGCTGGCCAAGGATATGGTGGCTACTGCCACTACGATTGTGAACGGCGATACCGTGTATCCCTACGAAGCCGCTAAGCTGCAATATTACCGGGTGGGAGATTTGAACTCCACCGTCAGCGGCACGGTGATCTCCAGTAATCTGGTGGACTATCTCGCCGTAACGCCCGGTCAGGTTCTGGTGCGGATCGACGGCGAGGACAGCGAGACGGAGATCTTCACCGCACAGCAGAATCTGGAAGAGGCCCAGAAGAAGCTGGAGGCCGCCCAGAAGAATCTGGACAACTGCAATGCGGTGGCTCCCATTTCCGGTCAGGTTATCGGTCTGTCCGTGACGCCGGGGCAGGAACTTCAGGCAAACAGCACCCTTGTGACCGTTTCCGACACCTCCACCGTGACTGTCAGCGCCACCGTGGACGAGCGGAACATCAGCTATATCAAGACCGGCATGCCCGTGAACCTGGACCAGTGGGGCACCAGCGCCTTCGGCACGGTGGAGACGGTGAGCCTTTCCAGCACTGTGAATAACGGCGTGGCCTCCTATCCCATCACCATCTCCGCAGACAACACGGATGGCAACCTCCAGGTCAACAGCTATGTAAACTATCAGATCCAGGCCAGCCAGAACGACAACTGCCTGATGGTGCCCATCCAGGCGGTGCGTACTGTGGGGCTGGAGGACGGTTCTTCCGCCACCGTGGTCTATGTGCAGGCAGACAGCCGGCCGGACAACGCGCTGGAGCTGCCCTATCAGGACGAGGAGATCCCCAGCGGATTCTATCCCGTTCAGGTGGAGATCGGTATTCAGGATACATATAACGTGGAGATCAAGTCCGGCGTAAATGACGGCGACACCGTCTTTACCCAGATGATAACCGATCAGGCGTGGGGTTAAGCCATGGCGAAACTGATCGAACTGCGGGACGTCTATAAGATCTACGGCGAGGGCCTTGAGAGCGAGGTCCGGGCCCTGGACGGCGTTTCGCTGGATATTGAAAAGGGCGAGTTCGTGGCGGTGGTGGGACAGTCCGGCTCCGGCAAGTCCACCATGATGAACGTGTTGGGCTGTCTGGACATCCCCACCCGGGGCACTTACCGTCTGGACGGCGTGGATGTCCGGGAGCTTTCCGACAAGGAACTTTCCCGTATCCGCAACAAGCAGATCGGGTTCATTTTCCAGCAGTACAACCTGATACAGAACCTGACGGTGCTGGAAAACGTGGAACTGCCGCTGATCTATCAGGGCATCGACCCCATTGACCGGCGGGAGCTGGCGATCCAGGCGCTGGATCGTGTGGGTCTTGCGGACCGGGCGCAGCATAAGCCTACCCAGATGTCCGGCGGCCAGCAGCAGCGAGTGGCCATCGCCCGGGCCATCTCCACCCATCCGCCCATCATCATGGCGGATGAGCCTACTGGCGCGCTGGACTCCCGGACGGGCCACGAGGTGCTGGGCTTCCTCCAGCAGTTGAACAAGGAGGGCAGCACCGTCATTCTCATCACCCATGACAACGGGATCGCCGCCACAGCCCGGCGCATCGTGCGGATCGCGGACGGTAAGATCATCGAGGATCACCCCCAGGAGGTGGATTGGTATTGAACATCGGGCAGGCATTTAAGATGGCCTGGCGGTCCATCTGCGGCAAAAAGGGCCGCAGCGCCTTGACCATTCTCTCTATTTTCATCGGTATTGCCGCCGTTATGACCATCGTCTCCACCATGGAGGGCATGAAGGCAAAAACCATGGAGCAGTACGCCGCCATGGGTGCAAACCGGATCAGTGTCAGCGTGTATTCGTATATGTACGATGAGAACGGCAATTCCATCGGCAAAGACTATTTCCCCGGGCTTTACAAATACTGTTCCGGCTTAAAGGACAGCGTACTGGGTGTGACCCCCAACGGGCAGGCCAACGCCACCGTTGTTTACGGGACCAAAAGCACCAACACGATGGAGTGGAAATACGACGAGCAGTACAACTTGGTCAGCGGCCCGCCGACCCAGTATTACGGCTCCGACCAGTACAGCATCTGCAACAACCTGACCGTGGCAAAGGGCAGAGACCTTGCGTGGCTGGACTGCGAGAAGTACAATCAGGTCTGCGTGCTGGGCGCGCAGGCGGCCAAGGTCTTTTTCGGCAGCGCGAACCCCGTGGGGCAGATCATGAAGGTCAACGGCAACAACTTTGAAGTGGTGGGCGTCTACGCCGCCCGGGTGGAGCCGGACTCTCCCTCCGCCTACCAGACGGATAATATGATCGTCTACCCCTACACCGCTACCCGGCTGTTGGGCGGTTCTTCTTCCACGGAGTTTTTGGTGAAGGCCAAGGATGATGCCAGCATGAAAACCGCCATCACCGAGATCGGCGGTTATCTGAAAGGGATCGTGGACGCCAACACTGGCGGCTACAACGTCTATCCCGAAAACCGGTGGCAGGATATGCAGAACCAGCAGTTGACCATGATCTCTCTGGTGCTGGGCGGCATCGCCGCCATTTCCCTGTTGGTGGGCGGTATCGGTATCATGAACATCATGCTGGTAACGGTGACGGAGCGGACCCGCGAGATCGGTATCCGCCGGAGCCTGGGTGCCCAGCGCAGCAGCATCGTGGCCCAGTTCCTCATTGAATCCGGTATGCTCTGCGGCATGGGCGGCATTGTGGGCATTATCTTCGGCACCATCGGCAGTCTGGCTTTGGGCAAGATTTTGTTCCAGATGACCATTTTCCCCGCAACCTGGGTGACGCTGGCGGCCTTTGGCCTGTCGGTAGCTCTGGGCGTGCTGTTTGGCAGCTATCCGGCGGCAAAAGCATCGAAACTCCAGCCTGTGGAAGCCCTGCGGGCGGATTAAAGGAGAGAGACTTATGAAAAAACGAATTTTGACCTGGCTGCTGGCGATCAGTATGCTGGGCTCCCTGCTGACGGTGCCTGCCGGGGCGGCGGCTGTCACCAAATTTTCCGACGTCAGCGACAGCTATACCGCCACCGCCGTGGAGGCTCTGCGGCTCATGGGCGTGCTGGACGGCTACGGCGACGGTACTTTCCGCCCGGACACCATTCTGAACCGGGCGCAGTTCTGCAAGATGGCGGTCTACGCCATGGACGGCAGCGGCGAGCTGGGGCGGTATTCCACCGTTACCATCTTCCCGGATGTGAAGCCCTCTCACTGGGCGTCCGCCTACATCAACATGGCATCGAAGAAGGGAATCATCTCCGGCTTTGCCGACGGTAAGTTCAAGCCCGGCCAGACTGTGACTGCCGGACAGGCGGTGACGATCCTCATGCGGGGCCTGGGCTACAAAGACGAGGACATGGGCGGCGTGTGGCCCCAGAGCTACATGGCGGAGGCCCAGACCAACGGCCTTTTGAAGTCCACAGGTATCACCTCTGCCTATGCGGGGCTGACCCGCGCGCAGGCGGCCCGGCTGTTCCTGAACCTCTTTGAGGCCAAGCACGGCAAGGGCGATGCCCTGTTCAGCTACAAAGTGGGCGAGGAGGTCTACCTCACCGCCGTGGACGGCGGCAAGGGCACGATGACTGCCGGCGGTAAGACGTATACCATGGCTCACCCCGTTACCTCCACCAGCCTCATCGGCTCCAAGGGCAAGGCGGTCCTCAACAGTGTCGGCGAGATCCTGACCTTCCTGCCCATCACCGGCAGCAATGGCGTTTCCAATGCGGCGGTCATCATCGGTGCCAACGGCTCTGTTGCCGGACTGGATTCTCTGGCGGGCAGCACCAGCTACAACATTTACAAGAACGGTTCTCCTGCCACAGCAGCAGACCTCAAACGGTATGATGTTGCGACCTACGCCTCCGCTACCAATTCCATCATTGTCAGCGATACCCGGGTGTCCGTCTACTACGAGGACTGCAAGCCCTCTCCCAGCAGCCCCGCCACCATTACGGTGCTGGGCGGCAAGGAACTGAATGTTCTGCCCACAGCGGCGGATTCCCTGTCCAAGCTGAAGCCTGGCAAGCAGATCGTCCTTCTGCTGACGGCGGACGGTCAGGTGGCCGGTGCCGAGGATGCCAACAATACCGGTGCCCGGGGCAATGCCATGGCGGTGGTGTCCGAAAAGGGTGATGTGCAGTTGGTCTGCGGCGGTGCGCTGCTGAACATCGGCACAGCGAGCGAATACGCCGGTCAGGTAGTGTCGGTGTATGCCGACAAGAGCGGCCTGAAGCTCAACAAGATCTCCGGCGGTGTCGGCGGTGACTTGCTTCCCAAGGAAGGTACGCTGGGCGGCAGAAAGCTGGCGGACAACGTTATGCTCTTTGACGGCGGCAGACAGATCGCCCTCAGCGAGCTGAGCCAGACCGGCGTCAACTCCGGACGCATCTCCTATGCCCGGACCAACTGGGCCGGTCAGGTGGACTTGATCGTGCTGAATAACGGCCTTGCCGAGGATGTAATCTATGGCCGTGCAATTGTGGACAGCAAGTATGATCCGACAACCGGCAAGGAGACTGACCGCACGATCACGATCGTTTGCAGTGATACAGAAAAATATACGGTTTATAGCGGTAACAGTGTCAGCACTGGTGCTTTTGTGGCTGCAAGTATCAAAAAGAGCGTGAATGACAGGCTCATGTTCACCAGATTTGATACCATGAGCAAGCTGAGCAACGTCTCTTCCGGTGCCTGGATCGGCAAGACGGCAGTGAACTTCGGCAGCCGGACCTACGAGGTCCCCTCCAATGTTCAGTGCTACAACGATGGCACCGGCAAGTGGATGACGCTGGATGATGCCAAAGCCTACGGCGGCACCATGAACCTCTATGTTTATGACGGCGTGGTCCGCATCGTAGAGGTCAAGGCGTAAAAAAACCTGTGGCCTGACGGCTCAGCCGTCAGGCCACAGAATCACCTGAAAAGTAAATGATTGAGGAATGCAGGAGGAATGGATATGAAAAAACTTTTGGCTGTTTCCCTGACGATCATGATTTTAGGCACTCTGGGCGGATGCGGCAAGCAGGACACCCAGGAGCCGCCCAAGGTGAAAATTGACTACGGCAATTCCGAACTCTACACCCAGGAGGACATGGACGCTGCTATCCAGGTAATTGAAGCGGAGTTTGCCACCTGGGAAGGCTGTGAACTTCACAGCCTGGCCTACGGCGGCGACGCGGCCTGCAGCGACGAAAACATTGAGTGGCTCAACGGGCTGGAAATGAAAGAGCAGACTGAGCCTTTTACTCAGTCCATCCTGTTTTCCAGCAGCTTTCACTCCCCCGTGGAGCAGCGGGACGCCTGGGATGCCGATACGGAGTATGAGGGCTGGCAGTGGTGGCTGGGCCGCAGCGACGGCGGCGCCTGGGAACTGGTGACCTGCGGATACGGCTGATCTCCGTTTGTGCGCCCAATAAAAACCAATTGAAAAAGCAGCGCCCCGGTGCCCTTTGGCACCGGGGCACTATTTTAGGGGCAGAGAAAAAGGACCCGGATGCGGCAGCATCCGAGTCCTTTCTGTATAGCACAGATGAATTTATACAACTTGGAATAGATAAAACTTCAGATAATCCGTTTCATCCACGCCCCAGAGGATGGGATGGTCGCAGCTCTGCTGGCGGGATTCGATCTGCCGCAGCTGTACCCCGGCATCGTGAGCGGCGGAGCGGAGCATGGCCTCGAATTTCTCCGCTGTGGCGAAGTGGGAGCAGGAGCAGGTGGCCAAGTACCCGCCCCGGGGCAGCAGCTTCATGGCTCGGTAGTTGATCTCCTTGTAGCCGGTGATGGCATTGGCCACGGTTTTCCGGCTTTTCGTGAAGGCCGGGGGGTCCAGAATGATGAAGTCATACTTCATCGGTTCCTTTTCCAACTGGGGCAGCAGGTCGAACACATTGGCCGCCACGCAGTCCATAATATCGAATACGCCGTTGCGCTCCGCGTTGGCCCGGGCCATCTCCACGGCGGATTCCGACACGTCCACCGCCGTTACGTGCTTCGCGCCGCCCAATGCGGCATTCAGGGCGAAGGAGCCGGTGTGGGTGAAGCAGTCCAACACAGTCTTGCCCGCTGCAAGACGGCCCACCGCCCGGCGGTTGTACTTCTGATCCAGGAAAAAGCCGGTTTTCTGGCCGTTTTCCACGTCCACCAGATATCTGACCCCGTTTTCCACAATCTCCACCACCGGGCTGTCCGGCGGCGTTTCGCCGGGGAGGGCGTACCACCCCTTGCCCTGGGGCAGACCTTCCTTGTCCCGGAGGGCCACATCGTTCCGCAGGAACACGCCACGGATGGGCTGGCCGTCCTGCCGGAGAATGTCCACCAGAGCGGGCAGCAGGAGATCCTGCAAGCCCTCCATCCCCACGGACAGCACCTGCACGCTGAGGAGGTCGTGGAACTTGTCCACCGTCAGGCCGGGGAAGGCGTCCGCTTCCCCAAAAATCACCCGGCAGGCGTCCAGATCCGCCGGGGCCATAACGGATTTCCGATACTCCCACGCCCATTGCAGCTTCCGCCGCCAGAAAGCCGTGTCAAAGCGGTCGTTGGCATTCCGGGAAATGAGCCGCACCCGGATCTTGGACTGCTGGGAGAGGAAGCCGGTGCCGAGATAGCGGCCCTTTTTGCTGATGACATCCACCAGTCCGCCGTTGCCGGTTTCACCCTCCGTATTCAGAATCTCCGCATCGTACACCCACGGATGTCCCCGCAAAATGGCGGCCTCCGCCTTGGGTGTTACGGTGTAAATGGGATAGCCCCGCTCCATTTTCATAAGCTGTGCTCCTTTTTTGCTTCATA
>ERZ827440.3128-NODE-3128-length-12972-cov-4.490981_pt1 | contig 12972 bp, 7 predicted proteins | sample MGYA00519774_ERZ827440 | MGnify/ENA primary metagenome ERZ827440 (study PRJEB31778, sample SAMEA3449302) | human gut metagenome | biome: human gut; feature: human-associated habitat; material: faeces | place: United Kingdom | collected 2010/2012 ... | reverse complement strand
TCCTACTACTATTTGTCTATCAAATCTTCCTGCTCTTAATAATGCTTTATCTAATACATCTGGTCTATTTGTTGCTGCTAAAACTATAACTCCTTCGTTTGCTGAAAATCCATCCATTTCAACAAGTAATTGGTTTAATGTTTGTTCTCTTTCATCATGTCCTCCACCAAGTCCTGCTCCTCTTTGACGTCCTACTGCATCTATTTCGTCTATGAATATTATACATGGTGCATTTCTTTTTGCTTGTTCAAATAAATCTCTAACTCTTGATGCTCCAACACCAACAAACATTTCAACAAAGTCTGAACCACTTATTATAAAAAATGGTACTCCTGCTTCTCCTGCAACTGCTTTTGCAAGTAATGTTTTACCAGTTCCTGGCTGACCAACTAAAAGTACTCCTTTTGGGATTCTTGCTCCCATATCTGTGTATTTTTTAGGATTTTTTAAGAATTCTACTATTTCTTCTAGTTCTTCTTTTTCCTCGTCAACACCTGCTACATCATCAAATGTGATTTTATTTTTCTCCGCAGTGTTTATCATTCTAGCTCTACTTTTCCCAAATGTCATTGTTTTGTTTCCACCTTGGTTGTTTCCTGGGTTCATCATAAAGAACCAGAATACTAGGAATATTATAAGCAATCCGAATGGAGTAATTAAACTTAATATCGTTATCCAAATTGATTCAGATTCCTCATCTAATGCTAGATTTCCATTTTTGATATATTGCTCTGCATAAGTTACAAAGCTGTCTAAACTTGGTATGTTTACTTGTTTTACTGTTTTATTATTATCATTTAGTGTAACTTTTGCACTTTGTCCTCCTGCTGATAATTGTACACTTGACACATTTCCCTCTTCTATGTTTTCAATTAATTCTGAATAGGTCATTTTGTTATTGTTATTTTCCATTATTGAAGAAATAACTACTATTAGAATTACACCTATTATTAGCCATATAGCTAAAGATTTTATTCCATTTTTCACTATTCAATTCCTCCTTATCGCTTGAACTATACCATAACCATTCCGATTTTGCAATAGTTTTTTATATTATTTTTTGTGCTATTTTTTATCATTCTACGGCTTTCTATAATTTGCCCTCGAAAAAAATTTGATTTTTATTGACTAAAATTTTTATATTTTTGTTTGGCATTAAGTATTTGTTTCCTATATTTTTTTCGCATAGTTTTATTATATCATTTATATTTACTTTTTCTATGTTTTGTACATTTCCTATTGTTTTGTTTATAGCATATAATATTAATCTTTTCTTTATTACAATATCCTGTTTATTAAATTCTTTTAATTTTAATACTAAATGTCCTTTTTCTTCTTTTATTTTTAACTTTTCAAACACATCTATTGTTATTTTTTCTAAGTATCTATTTTCTTCTTCTATAATAGAAGATAGTCTATCCATTGTGTTTATGATATTTGGATTAAATTCGTTTTTTATATACGGAATAACTACGTTTCTAATTTTATTTCTTGTACAATCATTTATAAAATTTGTTTTATCAATTCTTGGTCTTAAATTTTTTTCTTCACAATATTCTTCTATGCTCGTTCTCTCTGTTTCTATTAAAGGTCTTATATATTTGTTTTCTCTTTTAGGTTCAATTCCCTTTAATCCTGAAATTCCGCTTCCCCTAAGCATATTCATTATTATTGTTTCTATTTTATCATTTTTGTTATGTGCAATTGCAATTTTATTTGCACCTTCTTTTTGTAAAATTTTCTCAAAAAATTCATACCTTACGTTTCTTCCTGCTTCTTCTGTGCCTTGTTTATTATTATTTGCATATTTTTTTACATCTATTCTTTTAACATAGTACTTAATATTATTTACTTTGCAGTAATTTACAACATATTCTTCGTCAGAAATTGCTTCTTCTCTTATTAAATGATTTACGTGGCATACTATTAATTCAAATTTAAGCTCTTCTTTTAAGTCTTTTAAAATATCTAACATACAAATTGAATCTGGTCCGCCTGATACTCCACATATTATTTTATCATTTTCATTTATTAAATCATATTTTTTTATTGTATTTAAAACTTGTTCTTTTAACATATTAATCATCATATCCTCTTGCAAGATTTACAAATTTTGTATAATTTCCCATCCATAATAGTTTTACTGTTCCTGTTGAACCAGCTCTGTGTTTTGCAATTATTACTTCTGATATGTCTTTTTCTTCGCTGTCTGGGTTGTAATAGTCATCTCTATATAAAAACATAACAATATCGGCATCTTGCTCTATTGATCCAGATTCACGAAGGTCAGAAAGCATTGGCCTATGGTCTGGTCTTTGTTCAACCGCTCTTGATAGCTGTGAAAGTGCAATTACTGGCACATTCAATTCTTTTGCAAGTATTTTTAAAGATCTACTAATTTCTGCAATTTCCTGCTCACGGCTTCCATTTTTTCTGTTATTGCTTCCTTGTATAAGCTGAATGTAATCTATTACAATTAAGCCAATATTTTTTTCCATTTTAAGTTTTCTACATTTGGTTCTTATTTCCATTATTGAGATACCTGGTGTATCATCTATATATATTCCAGAATCTGAAATTGGACCTACTACACTTGCAAGTTTGCTCCAATCATCTTCTTCTAGTTTACCTGTCATTATTTTGTTACTATCAACCATTGCCTCACTACATAAAATTCTGTTTACTAATTGGTCTTTTGACATCTCTAAGTTAAATATTGCAACAGGTGTATTTGACCTTATAGCTGCATTTGCGGCAATATTTAGGGCAAATGCTGTTTTTCCCATAGCAGGACGTGCTGCAATTAGTATTAAATCTGAACCATGTAATCCTGCAGTTTTGTCATCCAAATCCACAAAGCCTGTCGGAACACCTGTTATTTTAGATTTCTGATTATATAGTTCCTCTAACTTAGTAAAACTTTCTATTAATACATCTTTTATTGGTGTATAACTTTTTTGATTTTTATTTTGTATTATATCAAAAATCTTCTTTTCAGCGCCTGCCATTATATCTTCGACATCTTCTGTTGGATTATATCCTAAATCGATTATTTCATTTGCAGTTTTTATTAGTTTTCTTAAAGTTGCCTTTTCCTCAACAATGTCTATATATTTTTGAACATTTGCAGTTGTTGGAACTTTGTCTGGTAGTATCGCCAAATATTCAAATCCACCAACTTTTTCAAAATTTCCCATTGATGATAATTCATCTTTTACTGTTACTAAGTCAACTGGCTCTGACCTATTATATAGATTTACTATTGCCTCAAATATTAATTTGTTGTCTTCTCTATAAAAGCTATCTTCCCTTAATTTTTCTACTGCTGCCATTACCGCATCACTATCTGTTAGCATACTTCCTATTACTGCTTGCTCTGCTTCTATGTCGTGTGGTGGTATTTTTCCTAGTTCCATCTTTCAGCTTCCTTTCTTTTCGAAATGGGGACGGTTCCTTTTTGAAAAAGGAACCGTCCCCATTTCAAAATTATTCTCCAATAACATCTACCTTAACTGTTCCTACTACACCCTCATATAATTTTATTTGAACATTTGTAGTTCCAAGTAATTTTATTGCATCTTTTAATTCTATTTTCTTTTTGTCAACTTTGATGTTGTATTCTTTTTCAAGTTTTTCTGCAATTTCTTTGCTTGATACTCCTCCAAATACCTTTCCGTTTTCTCCTGCTTTTACTTTAAATTTTAGTCTTATTTTTGACATTTTGTCAGCTTGTTTTTCAGCTTCTTCTTTTTCTACGTCTTTTTTATATTGTTCTGATTCTTTTTTTGATTTTAGTTTTGCTAGGTTACTATTTGTCGCTTCTACTGCTAGGTTTTTGGCAAATAAATAGTTTCTTGCATATCCATCTGATACATTTATTATTTCATCTTTTTTTCCTATTGATTTTATGTTTTCTTTTAGTATTACTTTCATTTTGTTTACCTCCTTATTTTTGCTCGATACTCGTTATATATTATCATACTTTTATAAAAATTTCTATACATATCACAAAAAATTCAAAAAAGGCAACTATGTTTTACCATAATCGCCTTAATTTTCATTCTCCTCAAAATACTCGCCAATTCTCTCTTTAAGTTCTTCCTTAACCTCATCCATACTTTTACCCTCAACTTGGGCTCCGGCCAAAGTAATATGACCTCCTCCGCCCATTTTCTCAAGAATAACTTGGACATTAATGTCACCAATAGAACGTCCGCTAATAGTAATTTTTTCTCCATCATTTCCTAAAACAAATGATGCTGTAATATTTCCTATTGCTAAAAGTTGGTCAGCTGATTTTGCACAAATTATATTTGCTTCTTTGTCATTTTCATTGTATGTTGCAATTCCTATTGTATCATTTACAATTTCTGTTGTTTTAATAATTTCTGTAATTTTCTTATAAGTTTCTAAATCGCTTTGGAACCATTTTTTAACACGAATTATATCAACTCCACATTTTCTTAAATATGCCGCTGCCTCAAATGTACGTACTCCTGTTTTAAATGTAAAGTTTTTAGTGTCCATCATAATTCCTGCATATAGCACTTCTGCTTCTATTTTCTTTAATTTAGTTGTAATTTGTGTATATTGTAATAGTTCTGTTACAAGCTCTGCTGCAGAAGATGCATATACCTCGTGGAATGTAAGTATGCTTTTTGTAATAAAGTCTGGACTTCTTCTATGATGGTCTATTATGGCTACTTGATTTGTTTTCTCTAACAATTCAGGTGCTTCAACATAGCTTGTTTTGTGAGTATCTACCACTATTAATAATGTTTTTTGTGTTATTTTTTCTTCTGCAACTTCTTTGTTTATTATAACATCTTTATATTCTTCATCCTCATCTAAACTTTTTTGTATATTTCCAAGTGCCATTGTGTTTGTATTTGCAACTATATATGATGGCTTTCCTAGGTTTGTTGCTAATCTATACATTCCTATTGCAGAACCTAGTGCATCTATATCTGCATTTACGTGTCCCATTATCATTACTTGGTCATTTTCCTGTATTAATTCTTCTAAGGCGTGTGCAACAATTCTAGCTTTTACTTTAGTTCTTTTTTCCACTTCTTCTACTCTTCCACCAAAGAATTGATATTTTCCATTTTGCCTAATTGCTGCTTGGTCTCCACCACGTCCAAGTACTACATCCATTGTGTTTAATGCTGATTGATATTTTTCTTTGTCTGTTTTGCCCTCATTTGATATTGCTATACTTAAAGTAAGCTGTGCTCTTCCTTTTATGTTGATATCTTTTATGGTATCAAGTATATTAAATTTATTTTCTTTTATTTTTTCTAGATATTTTTGCTCAAATAAATATACAAATCTATCTCTATCTGATTTTACAACTATTCCTTCTGTTTCGCTTGTCCAGTCATATATTGCTTTTTCTATTTCTGCAATTATTCCTGGTCTTATGTCCATATCTATTGCTTGCATGGTTTCTTCGTAGTTGTCTATCATTATTATTCCAACACAACTTTTTGAATCATTGTATTCTTTTTGAAGTTTTAGATTGTCTGTTTCATCAATAAAATATAGTATCATCATATATTTGTTTTCTCTTTTTCTTTCATGATTTCCAGACTTTACAAACTCTCCAAGTATTTTATAAGTTTTGTTTTCTATTTTTAAACTTCTTATTATTGATTTGTCTTTTTTATCTTCTCTTGCATTTATTTCTGTATTTATGTTATCTAATAAATCACTTATATATCCATTTATATCTATATTTGCAAATTCTGATACAAATTTTGTACTTCTCCATACTATGTTTCCATCTGTTTCGACTATTATTAATGGAATTGGTGAATATATTAAACTGTTTTTTGCAGCTGAATTTACATTTAGTGTTAGGTCTTGTAAGTGCTGTGATATTTCACTTTTTCTCTTGTTATTTGCAAAATATGTGTATCCTAAAATTGCTATAAATAGTATTATTGCTGGTATTATGAATTTTGGATTTTGCGTACATATTGCTACTAATAAAATGAATATAATTACTAGATATATCTTCGTTCTTGATACTAAACTATCAAATAATTTTCTATTACTACTTTGCAAAATAATTTCTCCTTTATTTTCAAATACATATATTTTACCGCAATTTGAGGTATTTGTCAAATCGGACAAATACCTCTTTTTTTCTCTATATACAAAATACAGCATACAATGGTACAGATTTTATACCATCTTCCATTCCGAAATTTTTTTCTGAAATTCTAATTCCATATTTTGGATTAAATTTGTTCATATATAAGTCTAAACTTCGTGATTTTGTACGGATACTTGATTTTACTTCAATTGGTACTATTTCTGTTTCTTTCTGTATTATAAAATCTATTTCTGCTTTTCCATCAGATTCCCAATAATATGCATCATAACCTTTTATCCTTAATTCATTTGCTACATAATGTTCTGTAAGTGGCCCCATTGATATCATTGTTGGCTGTGTATTTAAGTCTATTTGATATAATGGATATCTTGCTTTATTAACAAAAAGCCCAACATCACTCATATATAATTTAAATGATGTTAAATCTTTATGCATCTCTAGCGGTATTTCTGGTTTTACCCTATATATTTGATTTACTATTCCGCTATTTTTTAACCATAATATAGCTTCTCCAAATATACTTGATGTCCCACCTTTTGAAATTACTTTATATTGAAATTTTTGATTTTCTTTTGCAAGCTGCACAGGTATTGAATCAAATGCTGAAATTATTCTATTTGATAACCCATTATCTGCATATTTTGTCATATCTCTTTCATATGATGATAAAATTTCAGCTTGTATATCTATAGCTGCTATTGTTTTTTGTTCATCTAAATATGTTTCAACAACTTCAGGCATCCCTCCAACCACTAAATATGTTCTATATAGTTTTAAACATAATTCGTGTATGTCTTTATCCATTTTCTCATTTTTTTCATAATGATTTTCTATTTCTTTGATTAAATTTTCTCTATTTACAGCTATTAAAAATTCTTTAAATGATAACGGATACATATTTATCATTTGAACTTTACCAACAGGAAAAGAATAATTCTTTCTATTTATTGCTATTCCAAGTAACGAGCCTGCTGCAATTATATGATATTCTTTTGCATCTTCATAAAAATATTTTAATGCTGTTAATGCTCTTTCATTAGCTTGTATTTCGTCAAAAAATATCAGTGTTTTTTCTGGTAATATTTTTTCACCGTAAAATAATTCGAGTTTATTTATTATATATTTTGCATCTATATTTTCAGATATCTGCGAACTTATTTCTTGATTTGTTTCAAAATTTACATATATCAAATTTTCATAATGTTCTTTTCCGAATTTTTTTATTATATATGTTTTTCCAACTTGCCTCGCTCCGTGAACAATTAACGGTTTCCTATTTTGAGATTTTTTCCAATTTATCAATTCTTTTATTATTTCTCTTTCCATATTACCACCCTCTCATACCAATTATACCTTATAAGTTCAAAAAAGTCAACTTTAGTATGTACTTTTTTGAACTTATAAGGTATCGTATGCATAATTATCAAATTTTATTCACTCTAATATTAAAATAATTGAAGCCTGCATTTAAACATTACAGGCTTTTTCCAATTATTTTACAACAACATTATAAATTTTATTTTTAACATAAATTTCTTTAACAATAGTTTTTCCATCCAGTTTGCTCTGAATAGCATTACGGACTTTTTCTTTAACAGACTCTTCGTCTTCATCCAAATAAATAGTAATATTTGCTTTAAGTTTACCATTAATTTGAACAGGTAAAGTAATTTCATCATCAATAGTTTTAGCTTCGTCAAATTCAGGCCAACTGTATGACGCAACATCAGCTTCAAATCCTATCAATTTATTCAATTCCTCAGAAATATGAGGAGCAAAAGGATTTAATAAAGTTAAAAATGTTTTAAATTCAGCTTTGTTAATTCTCTTTAATTTATAAAATTCGTTAACCATTGTCATAAAAGTAGAAATACAAGTATTAAATTTCATTTCTTCAATATCATTAGAAACTTTTTTAATAGCTTTATTCATCATTTTTTCTGTTTCAGGAGTAAATTCATTACCATCAACTAAAAATTCCTGCATATTCCATACTCTGTCTAGGAACTTGCCACATCCACGAATACTGTCCATAGACCAGGCAGCTGTTTGGTCAAATGGTCCCATAAACATTTCGTAAACTCTAAAGGTATCTGCACCAAATTCATTTACTATATCATCTGGGTTAATAACATTTCCTTTAGATTTTGACATTTTTTCTCCATTTGTTCCTAAAATCATACCATGTGAAGTTCTTTTTGCATATGGTTCTTTGTTTGGAACAACACCAATATCATATAAAAATTTATGCCAGAATCTTGAATATAATAAGTGAAGTGTTGTATGTTCCATTCCACCATTATACCAGTCAACTTGACCCCAATAATTTAAAGCTTCTTTTGATGCCAATTCATTATTGTTATGTGGGTCCATATATCTTAGGAAATACCAAGATGAACCAGCCCATTGGGGCATTGTGTCTGTTTCACGTTTAGCAGGTTTTCCACATTTTGGACAAGTTGTGTTTATCCAATCATCAAGTTTTGCGAGTGGTGATTCTCCATTTTCACCTGGTTTAAAGTCATCTATTTCTGGAAGTGTAAGTGGTAAATCCTTTTCATCTATTGGTTGCCATCCACAGCATTCACAGTAAACCATTGGTATTGGTTCTCCCCAATATCTTTGACGTGAAAATACCCAATCACGAAGTTTGTAATTTACTTTTTTAGAACCGATTTTATTATCTTCAAGATATTTTATTACTTTTGATTTAGCATCTGTTACAGATAGTCCATCTAAGAAACCTGAATTTGTAAGTATTCCTGTTGCAACATCTGTAAAGGCCTCTTTACTTAAATCTACTTTTACATCATCATTTGATTTTACAACTTGAACAATTGGTAAGTTGAATTTTGTTGCAAATTCAAAGTCTCTTGAATCGTGTGCAGGTACAGCCATTATAGCACCTGTTCCGTAACTTGATAAAACATAGTCTGAAATCCAAATAGGAATTCCTTTGTTTGTTAATGGATTTATTGCTTTTATTCCTTTTATTTCAACACCTGTTTTGTCTTTATTGATTTCTGAACGTTCAAAATCAGATTTTAAAGCTGCTTTTTTCTTGTATTCTTCTATCTCCTCTAGATTCAAAATTTTATCAGCCAATTTTTGTATTAAGTGATGTTCTGGAGCAATAACCATATATGTTGCACCAAATAGTGTGTCTGGTCTTGTTGTGTAAACAGTAAGTTCTTCGTCAGAATCTGCTATTTTAAATTTAACCTCAGCTCCTTCTGATCTTCCTATCCAGTTACGTTGTTGAGTTTTTATTTTATCTAAAAAGTCAACATCATCTAAATCATCAATTAACCTTTGGGCATATTCTGTAATTTTAAGCATCCACTCAGATTTTTCTTTTTGAACGACTGGACTTCCACATCTTTCGCAAACACCATTTACAACTTCTTCGTTTGCTAATCCTACCTTGCAACCTGTACAGAAGTTGATTGGCATTGTAGCCTTATATGCTAATCCTTTTTTAAATAATTGAATGAAAATCCATTGAGTCCATTTATAGTAATTAGGGTCTGTTGTATCAACAACCCTTGACCAGTCAAATGAAAATCCTAATGATTTTAATTGTTCTGTAAAATGAGCTATATTTTTTGCTGTTGTAATCTTTGGATGTACATTTGTTTTAATTGCATAATTTTCTGCAGGAAGTCCAAATGCATCAAATCCAATAGGATATAAAACATTATATCCTTGTAATCTTCTTTTTCTTGCAATTATATCTATTGCAGTATAACTACGTGGATGACCTACGTGTAAACCTTGTCCTGATGGATATGGAAATTCTATTAAACCATACCATTTTTTCATATTGTAGTCAGTTTTGGCATTAAATGTTCCTTCTTTTTCCCATTTGTTTTGCCATTTTTTTTCTATATTTTTAAAATTGTAAGACATAAGTTTTCTCCTCTCTTTATGTAATGTGTAAATTATATCACAGATGGGCGTAAAGTCAAGTAATTTTAATAACTCAAACTTTCCGGGTCTAAAAGAAAATCATATATACTCATTATTATAATTCCATTTTCATATCTTGACCTTTTTATATTATCCCCAACTATTATTATTTTTTTAAAGAAATCATTTACATTTACCAAAGATTTTTGTTCTTGTTCCACTTTTTCCCTTGTTTTCATTTCAAGAGCTGACTGAATGTAAATTTTGTTATTCCCTTTATTTGCAACAAAGTCAATCTCCAGTTGTTTTTTTGTATTTCCTTCACGTATTTCAACAGAACCAATATCAACATTATATCCACGTTTTTTTAATTCTATATAAATTACATTTTCCATCGAATGAGATATTTCCTCACTTTGCCTAAAATCCAAAAATGAATTTCTTATTCCCATATCCGTAAAATAGTATTTTTGTGGCGTTTCTATGAATCTTTTTCTTCTAACATCAAATCTTCTTGCTTTTTCTATTATAAATGCATCTTGCAAGTATCCTAAATAATTGTATATTGTTTTGTCTGTCATTGTTGACATTCTATCTCTTTCCTTGAAGTTGTTTGATAATTTTAGAGGATTTGTAAGAGAACCTATATCTGACGCGACTATTTGTACTAACATTTCTAGTTCTTCTTGATTTTGTACATTATTTCTATCTACAATGTCATTAATATACACATTATCTTTTTGTGTTTTTAGATAATTTATTTTGGCATTATCTGTCTTTGCCATTATTGCCAAAGGAAGTCCTCCATAAGCATAATATTCACTTAATGCCTTTTCCTCTGAACCTTCATATACCGAATAGAATTCTGCAAATGATAGTGGGTATACTCTTATTTCATCTCCTCTGCCTCTAAATTCTGTTACTATATCTGATGATAAAAATTTTGAATTACTTCCTGTTACATATATTTCCACATTATTTATATGCATAAATCCTATTAAAACAGATTCAAATTCTTTTACCTCTTGTATTTCATCTAGTAAAATATAATATTTTTTTTCATCCATAATTAAACTTCTTATATATTCGTCTAGCTCGTCTGGATCTAAATATTTAAAGTTTGTCCTTTCATCTAAACTTAGTTGTATAATATGCTCCTTGTCTGTACCTTGCTCTAAAAGATAGTTTTTGAAAATTGTATTTAGTAAATATGATTTTCCGCATCTTCTAATTCCAGTTATTATTTTTATTAGACCATTGTCTAATCTGTCTATAAGTTCTTTTAAGTAATAATCTCTTTTTATTTCCATATCTAGCACCTCCATTACGAATTTTTTACGTTTGTGTAACTTTTTCGTAATTATTATATCAAATTTTAAGTTTTAAGTCAAATTTCATTACGAATTTTTTCCGTTTGCGTACTTTTTTCGTAATATATATTTTATATAATACATTATATATCAATTCGTTAATTTTTATCCTCACTTTTTACCAAAAAAGATTGAAGCTAGTATTTTTCTCAGCTTCAATCTTTTTTTATTTATTTTTCTTCTAAATCTAATTTAATATGAACATCTTTAAGTTGCTGCTCAGATACCTTAGAAGGTGCTCTCATAAGTAAATCTCTAGCCCTCTTATTTTTAGGGAATGCAATAACTTCTCTAATATTACTTGAATCTTCAATAAGCATAACCATTCTATCAATTCCAGGTGCAGCACCAGCATGTGGTGGAGTTCCATATTGGAATGCATTATATAAAGCTCCAAATTTTGTTTTTACATCTTCCTCTGTATAACCTGCTATCTCAAAGGCTTTTACCATTATTTCCGGATTATGATTTCTAACTGCTCCAGATGCCATTTCGTATCCATTACATACTAGGTCATATTGATATGCTAAAATGTCTAGTGGATTCATATTTTCTAATGCTTCCATTCCACCTTGTGGCATTGAAAATGGATTATGGCAGAAGTCGATTGTTCCTTCATCAGATAATTCATACATTGGGAAATCTACTATAAAGCAGAATTTGTAAACATTTTTTTCTATTAAATCTAAACGTTTACCAAGTTCTATTCTAACAAGTCCTGCTATTTTTTGAGCTGTTTTAAATTCATCTGCAATAAAGAACATGCTTGCATTTTCTTTTAAACCATAGTTTTCTTTTAAATTTTCTACAATTTCAGGTGTTATAAATTTTGCAATTCCACCTTCTAGTTCACTTTCAGCATTTAATTTTGTCCAAGCTAAACCTTTAGCCCCACATTCTTCAACTGCAAATTCTCCCATTTTGTCAAAGAATTTTCTTCCTTGATTTGCTCCTTCTGGCACTATTATAACTTTTATAGTTTTGTCTTTAAATGCGTTAAATTCTGTATTTTCAAAAAGGGATGTTACATCTTGAATTATTAGTGGATTTCTTAAATCTGGTTTATCAATTCCATATTTTTCCATAGCTTCTTTATATGGTATTTTTATAAATTCACCTTCATCTACTTTCCAGTCTGTAAATTTCTTAAATACAGATGGTACAACATCTTCAATTACTTTAAATACATCTTCTTGAGTACTAAATGCCATTTCAAAATCTAATTGATAAAATTCGCCTGGTGCTCTATCTGCTCTTGGGTCCTCATCACGGAAACATGGTGCTATTTGATAATATTTGTTAAATCCAGATACCATAAGTAATTGCTTAAATTGTTGTGGTGCTTGTGGAAGTGCATAAAATTCTCCTGGATTTAGTCTACTTGGTACTAAATAGTCTCTTGCTCCTTCTGGTGATGAGTTTGCTAATATTGGTGTTTGAATTTCGAAAAATCCTAATTCATCCATTTTATCTCTAAATGCTTTTAAAATTTTTGAACGTAATAAAATGTTTTTATGTAATTTTTCATTTCTTAAATCTAAAAATCTATATTCAAGTCTTAAGTCTTCTCTT
>ERZ827440.3124-NODE-3124-length-12987-cov-4.438525_pt1 | contig 12987 bp, 13 predicted proteins | sample MGYA00519774_ERZ827440 | MGnify/ENA primary metagenome ERZ827440 (study PRJEB31778, sample SAMEA3449302) | human gut metagenome | biome: human gut; feature: human-associated habitat; material: faeces | place: United Kingdom | collected 2010/2012 ... | reverse complement strand
AGAGGTTGATTTATATGAAAAACAAAAAAAGACCAATACATTGTAATCATCACTTTGAAAAAGATGATACAACAAGCTCAGGTGAATTTATATGCTCTTATTTTATTTGGATGACACCAAATCAACAAAAACAAAGAGCAGAAGAATTAAATAAAATGACAAAGAAAAAATAGTCTGATATAAATCAGGCTTTTTTCAATATTAATGTTTACATAACAAAACAAATAGTGTATAATAGAAACAATTCCTATTTGGAAAATAAATAAAAGGATGTGAAACTTCTTGTTAAAAGAAATCGTTTCAATCGTTGTGGCAACTGGGGCAGTACTTGGAGGAACAACAATAACTGTTCTTTCAAGTGCAAATACAATTGAAGAGCCACCAGCTCTCTCAGTGTATTTTGAAAATGCACAAAATGAAGTAGCAAATGCAACTACAGTAACAAAGGAGATGGCTATTCCTGTAGCAACATCTTCGAATTCTACTGAAACTAAAGCTACAGAACTGCTAACGACAACAACATTTGTAACAACAAAAGCTACTACTACGGCCACAATGACAACTGCGACAACTACAAGTATAACAACCACAATAACCACAGAAGAGCTCACTGAAGCGACGACAGAGGAAACAGTGACAACAGAAGAAACATCATTATATGAATATAATGTAAATTCAAATGATGTTTTTTTGATAGCATATGCTATGTCTCGGGAGGCGGCATATGGCGATTACACTGATGCAACATATGTTGGAAATGTAATCATCAATAGAGTCAATGACCCGGATTTCCCAAATTCTGTTTTTGGTGTTCTTTCCCAGGATGGTCAATATCCTTGGGGAGTTAGCTATTATTCGGAGGAATACATTTACGATCCGTATTTCTACAAAATAGCAGAAAACTTACTCGCAGGAAATAGACCATTACCGGAAAGTGTGGTTTACCAAGCAGTATTTCCTCAGGGAAGTGGAATCTACTGCACAGTTGGGTCACATTATTATTGCTACAAGTAATAACAATGATTGTAGCAAACTTTTTACGGCAGGCAATGTATTTTGTCTGCCGTTTTTCTATTATAAAAGAATAATTTAAATCAAAGGTCAAAGAAAGTCAAAAAAATGTAAAAAAAGTATTGACATTTAAAAAAAACAGAGTATAATAAAAACATAAGGTCAAAGAAAGTCAAAGTCAAGAAAGGGGGATTACAATATGAGAATGTCTGATATGATAGAAGAATTTATAAAAGAATTATTCGAAGAAGATAACGATTACATCGAAATACAAAGAAACGACTTAGCAGAGCACTTCAATTGTGTACCATCACAAATAAACTACGTAATATCTACAAGATTCAAACCATCACAAGGTTATTATGTAGAAAGTAAACGTGGTGGAGGAGGCCATATAACAATTAAAAAAATAAATATAACAAAAAGTAACTACATAATGCATATTATATCAAGTATTGAAGACAGTATTTCTGCACAAGAAGTCGACATTTTCATAAGTAATTTGCTCTCTTATCAAATAATTACAGAAGAACAGGCTAAACTATTAAAGGTTGCAACAAGTGACAATGTTTTAGTAGTTCCACATCAATATAAAGATGAATTAAGAGCAAGCATTTTTAAAAATATGTTAATTAATTTAGTTTAAGGAGGTTGATTTATAATGTTATGTTCAAATTGTGGTAAAAACGAAGCAAATGTACGATATACAAGAATAATTAATGGAGAAAAAACAGAATTTGCACTATGTGAAGATTGTGCAAAAAAAATGGGGTTAGAAGATATTGATTTTAATATACCAATCAATTTTTCTAATTTTTTAAGCGACTTTTTTGAAGATGATAATTTATTACCAAGTTTTGCAAAAATAGAAAATGAAAGATGTCCAAAATGCGGTTTAACATATGATGATTTCGTTAATAACGGAAAATTCGGATGTGCCGAATGTTATGACACATTTTCAAATAAATTAGATTCTATTTTAAAAAATCTACATGGAACATCAAAACATATAGGAAGAAAGCCAAAAAATATTGTAAAAGCTATAGATACACAATCTACAGAAAAAGAAGAAAAAGCTAAAAAAACAGAAAAGAAAGTCGATGAAAAACAAGAAAAAATAAATAAACTAAATAAAGATTTACAAAAAGCAATAAAAGACGAAAGATATGAAGATGCAGCAAAAATCAGAGATGAAATAAAAAAACTACAATAGTTTAATTATTAGAAAGGGATGATATTAGATATGTCAAATTGGTATTTACAAAATGGAAAAGATTCTGATGTAGTAATTAGCTCTAGAGTAAGACTAGCAAGAAATTTAGTTGAATATAATTTTCCAAATAAACATTTAAAAGATGAGTCTAAAGAGGTATTAAATAAGCTTGAGGAAATTACTCCAAGTTTAGGTTATGGTCTTAAATTTTTAAAATTAGAAAATATAGATGATATCACAAAAATAAGTTTAATGGAAAAACACATAATAAGCCCAGATTTTGCGATGAACAATAAACCAAACAAAGCAATTATAATTAATGATGATGAAAATATATGTATAATGGTAAATGAAGAAGACCATCTTCGTATGCAAGTATTTAGTGCAGGCCTAGAGCTTGAAAATTTAGTTGGTCTTATGACTGAAATAGATGATAAACTAAGTGAACTTGTTAATTATGCATATAACGAAAAATATGGATATTTAACAGCATGCCCAACAAATGTAGGTACAGCAATGAGAATTTCCATAATGGTACATCTTCCAGCACTTACATTAACTGGAAATATAGGAAAAGTACTAAGAGCAGTTAATAATTTTGGAATGAGTATAAGAGGAATTTATGGTGAAGGAACTGAAAGCAAAGGCGATGTATATCAAATATTTAATAGTCAATCTTTAGGATTATCAGAAAAAGAAATTACAAAAAATGTAAAAACAATTACAGACAAAATAATAGAGCAAGAAAGACTAGCAAGAAAATACTTAACTAAAAAGCCAATGGAGCTTGAAAATAAAGTATATAGGTCATTTGGTATATTAACAAATGCAAGAATATTATCATCAGATGAATGCAGAGGACTTATATCAGATGTAAAATTAGGTACAGATTTAGGAATAATAAATGAATTAAATGATCAAAAGGTCAAAAAAATAGAGCTTTATACAAAACCAGGAAATCTACAAAAAATAGTAGGAAACGAACTAAGCGGATTCGAGCGCGATATAAAAAGATGTGAAATCATTCGTCAAATACTAAATGAAAAATAAATTTTAAGGAGGGTTGTTTTATGACATATAAATTTACAAATAGAGCTGAAAAAGCTATACAAATAGCAAATGAAATTGCAGCAAACTTAGGTCACGATTATATAGGAACAGAGCACTTGCTATATGGTTTAGTTGAAGAAGGTACAGGTATAGCAAGCAAAGTTCTACAAAATCAAGGTATGACTTCAGAGAAAATTTTAGACGAAATAGAAGAGCTCATAGGAAGATCAGAAGAAGAAATAGATGAGCCAATGGGATTTACCCCAAGAACAAAAAGAGTTATAGAAAATGCTTTTTTAGAAGCTAAAAAAATGGAAAATGAATATATAGGAACAGAACATTTATTAATAGGAATTATGGTTGAAGGTGACAGTGTAGCTGTTAGAATTATGATGGATTTAGGAATTAATCCACAAAAATTATACAATGAAATTGTAAAAGTTTTAAGAGAAGGTGAATCAGATAGTAGCACTAGTACAAGATCTTCAAAAAATAGTGGAAGCTATAATTCTACACCAACACTAAATCAATATGGAACAGATTTAACCAAACAAGCAAGCGATGGTAAATTAGATCCAGTTATTGGTAGAAAGGACGAAATAGATAGAGTTATTCAAATTTTATCAAGAAGATCTAAAAATAATCCATGTTTAATTGGTGAGCCAGGTGTTGGTAAAACAGCAGTTGTGGAAGGTTTAGCAGAAAAAATTGTAGCTGAAGATGTTCCAGAAATGCTAAAAAATAAAAGAGTAGTTACACTAGATATTTCTAGTATGGTTGCTGGTGCAAAATATAGAGGTGATTTTGAAGAGCGTATAAAAAAATGCTTAAATGAAGTAAAAAAAGCAGGAGATGTTATATTATTTATAGATGAAATTCACACTATAGTTGGAGCTGGATCAGCAGAAGGTGCAGTTGATGCTGCCAATATTTTAAAACCACTTCTAGCAAGAGGTGAAATACAATTAGTTGGAGCAACAACTTTAAATGAATATAGAAAATATATTGAAAAAGATAGTGCATTAGAGCGTAGATTTAGCCCAGTTACAGTTCTTGAACCATCATCTGAGGATACCGTAAAAATTTTAAAAGGTATTAGAGATAAATATGAAGCACATCACAATGTAAAAATTACTGATGAAGCAATTGATGCAGCAGTTAAAATGTCTGTAAGATATATAACAGATAGATTTTTACCAGATAAAGCAATAGATTTAATAGATGAAGCTGCATCAAGAGTAAAAATGAAAACATACACAGTTCCAGATAATTTAAAAGAAATAGAAGAAAAACTAGAATCTTTATCTAAAGAAAAAGATGAAGCAATTCGTACACAAGATTTCGAAAAAGCAGCAAGCATAAGAGATAAAGAGCATACAACAAAAGAAAAATTAGAAAAAGAAAAGAAAAAATGGGAAAATAAAAATAGTAAAAGTGTTACAACATTAACAGAAGATGATATAGCTGAGGTTATTTCAAGTTGGACAAATATTCCTGTAAAGAAAATAACTCAAGATGAAAACGAAAAATTGAAAAATTTAGAGCAAACATTACATGAAAGAGTTATAGGACAAGATGAAGCTGTATCAGCAGTTGCAAAAGCAATAAGAAGAGGAAGATTAGGATTAAAAGATCCAAACAGACCAATAGGTTCATTCTTATTCTTAGGACAAACTGGTGTTGGTAAAACAGAGCTATCAAAAGCACTTGCAGAAAGTTTATTTGGAAACGAAGATGCAATGATAAGAATTGATATGTCTGAATATATGGAATCACATTCAGTAGCAAAATTAATTGGTGCGCCTCCAGGATATGTAGGTTTTGACGAAGCTGGTCAATTAACAGAAAAAGTAAGAAGAAAACCATATTCAGTAATATTATTTGACGAAATAGAAAAGGCACATCCAGATGTAATGAATATGTTACTACAAATATTAGATGATGGTCGTTTAACAGATAGCCAAGGAAGATCAGTAAACTTCAAAAACACGGTAATAATAATGACATCAAATGTAGGAGCACGCCTATTATCAGACAAAAAATCACTAGGATTTTCAGCAAATACAGATAAAAAACAAGAAGAAAATAAAGAATACGAAGATACCAAAAAAGAAGTAATGTCAGAGCTTAAAAAACAATTTAGACCAGAATTTATCAATCGTATAGATGAGATAATAGTATTCCATAAATTAGGTCAAAATGAAATAACTCAAATAATAGATATAATGCTAAAAAGAGTACAAAAAAGATTACAAGACCAAAACTACAAAATAGAAATAGACCAAACTGCAAAAGACCTAATAGCCAAAAACGGAGTAGATGACAACTACGGAGCAAGACCACTAAGAAGAGCAATACAAAATTTAATAGAAGACAAAATAGCAGAAGCAATACTAGATGGAAAAATAAAACCAAACAAACCAGCCAAAGTAACAGCACAAGACGACAAAATACAAATAAGCTAATAAAGATAAGAAAAAATGACAACAGAAAAGTTGTCATTTTTTCGTGGTTGGTCAATGGTTGTCAATTTTGGGGGGCAATGGGGGTTGTCAAAAAGAACCGTCCCCATTGACAACCACGAATGAAATAGTGCATACTCCACTTTTTCATTGCATTTTAATATTCTTTTATATATAATGTAAATGAAAAAATATGAGGAGGAAATCAAATGAAAAAAGAAAAAATTAAAAGCATATTAATATTATCAATAGTATCAATATTATTGATAATGCTAACAGGATGTGGAACAACTAAAGAAAAAAATGAAGAGGAAAAATCTAATAACACAAGTAATAATGAACAATCAAATGAAGCAAAGCAAGATGGAGAAGTAACAACAAATGTTGCTGAATTTGTAAAATACAAAGATGCAACATATTTTTGGAAATTATCTGCAAATAGTAGAGAAAATACAGGACTATTTGCAAAATATTCAACAAATCAAAATACTAAAAATGAATTAATAAAATTAGACAGCTCTGGAAATCAAACAACAGTCTTAACAGAAAAAGCTTTGGGAAATATTTGCATTTCAAATGACAAAATATTTATGCAAGGTACAGAAAGCGAATCAGGATCTTATAATAAAATTTATTCAACTGATATGAATGGAGAAAATAAAAAAGAATATCAAAAAGGTGAAATTATAAAAAGCATAAAAGGATATGTAATATGTCAAAACGAAAATATATTTGCAATAAACACAAAAACTGACGAAATAGTTAATTTAAAAGAAAAAGCAAGTGTTATTGATGTTATAGATAATGTTATATATTATAGTGATGATACAGAAAGTAACACTTTAAAAATAGGAACAATAAAAGATAATAAAGATAATGGAACAATAGCAACATTTTTGAGAAAAGATTTATTTAAAGAATCAACAGATCAATCAATGGAAATTGTTGAATTTGGAGAAGATGATGGTAAAATAAAATGCTACATAGGATATCGTGATGGAACAGCACATATGTTACAAGATGAATATTGTGTTACTATGAATAAAGACGGAAGTAATTTACAAAAAGAATCAGTTCAAAATTTAGAAAATGAAAATGATCAAAAATTAAAAGGTGTATATATTAATTCTAAATATGAAAATGGAAAAATTGTAAATGATTTAGTATATGTTGATGAATCTACAAAAGAAAGAAAAACAATATTAACACAAAAAGAAATAAATGAAAAATTTGAATTTACTTCAGATGATGAACACACAATAAATTTAGCTGAGAGCGCAATAATAGAAAACGAAATATATGTAACTTTAGACTATGGCGTGCATTATTCTCAAGAAGATATGGGATGGAGATATGCATATAAGAGACAAAAAACAGTTTGTTTTAAATATAATACAGATACAAAAGAAATAACAGAGCTATATAAATTTTAAAATAAAAATGACTTCTGAGAAAGTATCAGGAGTCATCTTTTTTGTTACTTATTTTACTGTCATAGAAATGTGTTTGAGTCAAGCAGAAATCATTTATGCAATATCATGTTCAACCCAAATAATTTGTATATATTTTTACTTGACTATTAAATATGAAATTAGTACAATATTATTATAATACGAAAGATATATGAAGAACTTTGTTATTACAAATAAGTGGCCCAAAAGTACAAATAGTACTTGCAAGTAAAATTGAAAAGTGTGAATGTAGAACTTGTGGAGCAATAATCGATAAACGTATATATTTTACAGGTGTTTGTCCATATTGTGGTGCGCCGATTGTTGGAGTTATAAATGATTCATATGTGTGTACATATTGTGGGAAGAGAATTAATGATGTAATAGAAAAAATTAAGTATACTAAATAAAATGTTTTGAAAATACAAAAAATATACAATAGGTGGGGAATTATGATTAATGAGAATTTAAAAAAAGAAGTAGAAAATCTATATTCAATATTATCTAATGAAAGTAATGATATGAATGAAATTATACAGAAGTATAGTATAACTGACGAAGAAATGGAACAGTTAAAAGAACAGATTGAATGGAGTAATTATCTATATCGAATTACTTCGCATGACTATAATAATGGAGATGTTTATTATGATGATTCAAAAGAAGAGGCACAAAAGGAAGAAGTAGAGCAATCTGTAAGAGCTAATTTGAAACATTATATTATTAGAAAGAAAATAAACGATATTAAACCAGAAGAAATAACCCCAGATTTAATGGAGGATTTAATAGAATGTGGCTATGATGGACAATCATCAGGTAATTCAATCTTGAAGTCATATTTTAAAATGTATGTTAATACAAAGAAAATGGAAGAAAATGATAAAAATGATAAAAAAAGAATAGCTTCTTTGGAAGAAAAAATGGCAGAAATGGAAGAAATAGTGAATGATTTAACATCAAAAGATGCTGAACTTCAATATAATATTCAAAGTAGAAATCAATATATTGAAAAAATACGACAAAGAATGATTAATACAAAGCAAAAATATGCCGAATTGCAACAAAAGTTAAAACCAAAAAGTTTAGGCGAAAAAGTAAAAAAGTTTTTTTCTAATACTAAAATAAAAAAATATATACAAGAACGTGGAACTCAAATTGAAGAGCAATGTGATGCCGCAATGGATGATTGTGATCAAGCAAAGCAATATAAAATATTAGAAAAAAATCAAAATAAGCAAAAGATACAACAAGGAAGTATTACAGGTATTTTTAATAATATATATGATGCAATAATTAGTCCAATATCAAGTAACCAAAAATTGGTTAATTTATTAAATATATATGCTGTATTAAAGGATAAAAATTATTTAGATGGAATATATAAGTATATTGTAACTAATTCATGGAAATTTGATCGTAAAAATAATTATGATTCTGAATATGATGAAAAATTTTTTTCACATATTGTTGGACCAGCTGCCAAAGATTTAGAAGAAAAAATAAAATCTGGTAAATATGATAGATTTGATAATTCATTCAAACATTTGTATTCAATAAAGCAAATGAAAGACATGTTTGAAGAAAAGAATGCAGAAGAAATAATAGCTAAAGGAAGAAATATAGAGAATATAAATAAGAATATTTTTGACAAATTAAATTCTATATTTTGGAATAATGGTGATAAAGATAGAAGACAAATGTATATAGATTACATTGCAAAAAATAACATAAATCTAAATAGGGAAGAATTACTCGATTGGATGGATTATAGAGCCATAATGGAAGAGTTTCAAAATCCAAAATTGATGGGATTTCATATGCGGAGATCCTCTAAAAGATAGTGAAAAAATGAAACTATATATTAATGCAGGAGCGGATACTTATGAGTTTGCTGAGCTTTTTTCAAATACATGTAAACAACAAATTGGAATAGATCCAAAAACAAAAGTGGCAATTGGAAATATGTTATCAGAAATAAATCGTGGTGATAAATTATGTATATATACAGAAAGCATAGAGCAAAGCAAACAATACATAGAAATTTTAGAAAAAATAAAAAAAGAGAGACCGAATTTTAAATTTGAAGAGCCAATGCTAACTGCTGGAAGTATAGATAATTGGATTGGTATTGGATCTGATATTAAATCGAATTCATCATATAATAAAGATGTATGCGATATTTTAATAAATTCTTTTAATAAATATTTTGGTAATATGAGCAGACAAGAAATTATCGAGCAGGTAAGTAAAAATCCACATGTACTAGATAAAATTAGAAATAACATTACTGAAGAATGTTTACGAAATGGCAGATCTCCAGAAAAATTATGTATAAGAGAAGATGATATTCAAGTCATGAAGCAGATGAAATTTGATATATCAGATGAAAATGAGTATAAGCAAAAGCAAGCAAAGTCTATTGATCAAATTATATCAAAAGAGGTTAGGCCAGAAGATATTTCAGAGGATTTAATGAAGAAATTGTCTGAAAATGGATATGATGGAAAAACAGGACATCCAGTATTACAAAATTATTATAAATTATATTGCAAAAATCAAGATGAAGAGCGAAGAAAGAATATAGATGGTAAAAAAATTGAAAATCTAGAAGAAAAAATAGAAAGACAAAATGACAAAATATTTGCACTAAAATCGAGAAAAAAAGTGTTGGAAAGTATTATGAGAAAACAAGAATCAAAAGTTAGCGAGATAAAAGGTGTTCTTAGTTTAATGAGTGCTAAAGCTAAAAATGTAAAAGAAACTCAAAGTGATAAAGGCATATTAGGACATATAAAAGGCATATTTTCTAAAAAACAAGACTTATTACCAGAAAATAGCTATGAATCTATAAGAAATAATGCAGATTTTGTTGATGAGGAATGTGCTAGAATTGAAGATTCTATAAAACAAAATATGCCATCAAGTGTGGAAGAAATAGCTAAAAATAGACAAGATGTACGAGAAAACGAGAGAAAAGTAAAAAAATTACAAAAAGGTAGTGATTTATTATTTCCTGAATTTAAATAAGGAAGATGAGAACTATATAAATTAGATGCAATTTTATATTTTTTTTTCGCTAATAGAAAAAACACTAAAAAGACTTGATTCAGATTATATAGATTTAATGATTTTGCACCAACCAGCAGGAAACTACATTGAAGGATATAAAAAACTAGAAAAAGCATACAAAGAAGGAAAACTAAAATCAATAGGAATATCAAACTTTAACGAAGAAGAAATTCAAGAAATATTAGACAAATGTGATGTAAAACCAGCACTTATTCAGGTTGAATCACACCCATATTTTCCAAGAATAGAGCTAAATAAGTATCTAAAAAAACATAATATAGTACTTCAATCATGGTATCCATTAGGAGGAAGAGGAAATAATTCAATTATGAGTGAAAAAATAATTGAATCACTTGCACAAAAATACAATAAATCAAATGCACAAATTATATTAAGATGGCATATTCAAATGGAATATATAGTTATACCAGGAGCAAGAAGCGAAAATCATATAAAAGAAAATATTAATATTTTTGATTTTGCATTAACAAATGAAGAAATGGCAGAAATTTCAAAGTTAAACAAAAACGAACCATTTTACATCAGAACAGATGAAGCTTTAAAAAGATTTGCAAACTGGGTTCCAGATGTAGAAAATCAAAAATAATGACTAAAAATTTATTGCTAATTTATTATAATTAACTATAATTGAAATTAGTTCATAAAATATTATTCAAAGAGTGGAAATATAAGACAAAACAAAAGAGACAGATAAAGTACAAAGTACATCTGTCTCTATTTGTTTTGATTATAATTAATAATAGACATAATATTATAAAATAAGAAAATTTATTTTGAACTAAAAAAGAATTTTAAATAATCTAGAAAAGAATATTGCATATGATTTATTTTTTTTCTATAATAAATGTTGAAAAAAAGTTTAATTTATAATATTTAGAAGAATAAGTGAAAATAGTATAATATTTTGAAAGGAAGTTAAGATTTTATGAAATATACTATTTGTGAAAAAATAATATGGTATGCTATGAGTGGGACTATAGTAGACTTTTTGCATACAAAACATCCTAATTGGAATATAAAATTGGTGAAAAGTAATGCGAAGAATCGCTATAAGCAAATTATAAAAGAATCACCAGATATTGGCAGTATAACAAAAAATTCATTGAGAACTTGCCTAAGTAGTGGTGCTCTTTGGCTAGCATTTTATGAAAATTGTGAAGAAAAAATAAAAGATGAAGAGTTTGGCGAAATGGTAAAAGCATCAATAAAATCTCCTATGATAGAAAAAGCATTCTCATCAAAAAATCCATTTACCGAAAAGGCACAAATAAAAAAGGAAGAATCTATAAAAAAAGGAAATAAAGCAAGTGATAGTGATTTTAATTGGAAGGCTGAATTTATTAAAGGAAGAGATGAGGAAGAATATACTATAATTTATAAGCAATGTGGTATATGTGCTTTGGCTAAAAAAGAAAATCATCCCGAGTTAGTAAAGTATATGTGTGTTTTAGATACATTATCTGTTGATATGTTTGGAGGTGTATTATACAGAACGAAAACCTTAGCAGAGGGAAAAGATTGTTGTGATTTTTATATTTGCAAAAAAGGTTCTCATTGGGATTTAAAAAATAAGTAAAAATTAAATGGTAATTTATGGAGGGATTATAATTATGAAGATAAAGCAACAAAAAAATATAAAAGCATTTTTAAATGAAGAATTTGGTGAAAAAAGAGGAAACGATTTGTTTAATAAGCAAGAAGCAATGCTTAATGAACTTATAAAAAATACACAGAATAAATCAAAAAATCAAATGAAAACACTTATTCAAACCATTCTTCCTCGTATAGCAATGTATAAAATTTTATCAAAAGAGGAAGTTTCAGAAGACGAAGTATATCAATATATGCGAAAATATATGATTGATAAAATTGCAGCAAAAAAACATGCATCTACTGCTAAGATGGAAAAAGTACCAGGATTTTATTCAATATATAGCAAGGTATTTCTTAAAATTATGCGCACAACTGATTTACAAGAAAGTGTACAAAAACATGGTAAGGATTATTTTGATGTAACTATAAAAAAATGTCTTTGGAATACTGCTTGTGTAGAAAATGATTGCGAAAAACTATGTCGTTTATTTTGTGATGTTGATGATGTAACATATGGAGGGCTAAAAAAGATAGGATTTACGCGAACAAAAACATTGGGGGATGGTGGAGATTGTTGTGATTTTCACTTTTATAAAAAGTAGAAAAAAATTATAAATCAAATTTTGAAATCTATTAAGAAAATAAAGATAGAGAATATTTTTGTGATATAATCTGGGTAAATTAATAAGAATTTCATATAGTAATTATACAATATTATGTAAAATAAACGAACAAAAGAATAGAAAAGAGGGATGGTCCTTGAAGAAAGAAAACAAGGACCATTCCTGTTTTATGAAGGTTACATAACTTGACAAAATATAAAAAATATGGTATAATATTATGCAGCATTTTGAAAGCAAGGAAGAAATCTGATAGAACCTTGTTTTTTTTATTTCTACAGAAAAATAATTATATATTAGGGGGAATTAAATGAAAGAATTTTTTTACAACATTAAATGTGTATGGAAATATTCTAAAGACGAAAAGATGAAAATCGTGATTTATTTTATTCTCAGTATATTTGGTGTAATTGCAAGTATAATTTATCCGATTATTTCTGCAAAGATTATAGTTAACTTGACAGACAACAAAATTAGGCAGTTTGTATATATGGGAA
>ERZ827440.3122-NODE-3122-length-12998-cov-3.841922_pt1 | contig 12998 bp, 11 predicted proteins | sample MGYA00519774_ERZ827440 | MGnify/ENA primary metagenome ERZ827440 (study PRJEB31778, sample SAMEA3449302) | human gut metagenome | biome: human gut; feature: human-associated habitat; material: faeces | place: United Kingdom | collected 2010/2012 ... | reverse complement strand
CTTAAGACCGAATGCCATATTGTCAAAAACCGTCATATGCGGATAAAGAGCATAGTTCTGGAATACCATCGCAATATCTCTGTCCTTAGGTGCAACATCATTCACAAGAACGCCGTCTATGTAAAGTTCACCTGCCGAGATGTCTTCAAGTCCGGCAATCATTCTGAGTGTTGTTGATTTACCGCAACCGGAAGGACCTACGAAAACTATAAATTCCTTGTCCTCAATATCAAGACAGAAATCGCTTACGGCAGTAACTCCGCCTTCATAAGTTTTGTAAATATTTTTAAGTTGTAAACCTGCCATTTTTATTCCTCCAAATCTAATGGTACATAAACTTATACTAATACTATAACACAAAAAGTCAATATTGAAAATACCCTTAATAACCAAAAATATATTCAATTTTTTACTGTATTTGCATAAAGAATACAAAAATCAAAAATAATGCACAAAATTACAGCTTTTCGTTTGTGCAAGTTGTCTATTCGCAGTTTTTCATTGATAATGAAATACGATTTTTTTGTGTGTCCACCGACAAAATTCTTACTTTTACCTTATCTCCGACAGAAAGCTTTTCAAGGGGATGCTTAATATAAGAATCGCAGATTTGTGATATGTGCACAAGACCGTCCTGATGAACTCCGATGTCAACAAACGCTCCGAAATCTATCACATTTCTGACCGTACCCGAAACAATCATACCTTCTTTTAAGTCGTTTATATCCATAATATCCGCTCTGAGCTCGGTTGGGGGAAGGCTTTCGCGGATGTCACGCCCGGGGGACATAAGCTCCTCTGTAATATCCTCCAGAGTCGGAACACCAATCCCCAAGCTTTCTGCAACCTTAGCTTCTCCAAGCCCCGAAACACGGGTTTTAAGAGATGAAAGCCTATGATTTTTAAGGTCATCCTCAGAAAATCCCGTAAGCTTCAAAAGCTCCTTTGCCGCCTTGTAGGACTCGGGATGAACACCTGTATTGTCCAATATATTTTTGCCGCCCGGAATACGCAAAAAGCCCGCACATTGTTCAAACGCCTTTGCGCCTAATTTCGGCACCTTTTTAAGCTCCGAACGGGTTGTAAAGCTTCCGTTTTCATCACGGTAAACAGCTATGTTTTTGGCAACTGCGGAATTTATCCCGGAAACATAGGAAAGAAGCGTGGGAGATGCGGTATTCAAATCAACTCCGACAGTGTTTACGCAATCTTCAACAACACCCGCAAGGGATTGACCGAGCCTTTTTTGGTTCATATCGTGCTGATACTGCCCAACGCCTATTGATTTAGGATCTATCTTAACAAGCTCTGTAAGGGGATCCTGAAGCCTTCTTGCAATGGAAACCGCACTCCTCAGCGTCAGGTCAAACTGCGGAAACTCCTCTGCCGCAAGCTTTGAAGCCGAATAAACCGATGCGCCGGCTTCGTTTACCATGGCATACTTTGCATTAAGTCCCAGCTCTGTTATGCAATCCGAAATAAAAATCTCGGTTTCCTTTGAAGCGGTGCCGTTTCCTATGGCTATTATTGAAAACCCGTGTTTATCGTACAGCTCTTTAATCTTTCTTTTGCTTTCCTCGGTCTTGCTTTGCGGAGGCGTGGGATAGATTACGGCGGTATCCAAAACCTTTGATGTTTTGTCCACTACCGCCAGCTTGCACCCTGTTCTGTACGCAGGGTCAACCCCGAGGCAAACATGGCCCTTTACGGGAGGCTGAATAAGAACCCCCTTTAAGTTTTTGGAAAACACATCTATTGCCGCTTCCTCGGCGCGTTCTGTAAGCTGAGCTCTGATTTCACGCTCGATAGACGGCGCAATAAGCCTTGTATATGAGTCTTTGCACGCCTCCGAAACATATTTTGCCGAAGGCGAATTTGGGTTAGTCACCCTCTGAGAGATAAGATAATCCGTCATAAGATCGGGATCGGTTTTTACGGATACCGACAGCACTCCCTCTTTTTCCGCCCTGTTAAGTGCCAAAATCCTGTGATTTGCAAGCTTTGTAATACCCTCGGAAAAATCGGCGTACATTTCATAAACTCCGGCATCTTCGGCTATCAGCTTGGATGTCATAAGGGAGCTTCTATAAGTCATTGAGCGGATTTTGGTGCGATACTGAGCATTATCCGAAATGTCCTCCGCAATAATATCCATTGCACCGGAAAGTGCCGCTTCGATGTCGGGAACATCCTCGCATATATAGTCCTCTGCCGCCGCCTCGATGTCGGTATTGTCAAGCTCAGACATAATTTCGGCAAGAGGTTCGAGCCCTCTTTCCTTTGCAACGGATGCTCTTGTTTTTCTTTTCGGTCTGAAGGGGCGGTAAATATCCTCGACGGCAGTAAGTGTTTCCGCCGCCATGATTTCATTTTCAAGCTCATCCGTAAGCTTTTCCTGCTCCGAAATAAGCCTGATAACCTCTTCCTTTCTCGCCTCAAGATTGTCATAATACTCCAGTCTGTCCGCAAATTTTCTTAATTCCTGATCGTCAACATTCCCCGTCAGTTCCTTCCTGTACCGTGCTATAAACGGAATGGTGTTACCCTGACGGATAAGGTCAATAATATTACTTGTGTGCGTATCGGTAAATCCGAATTCCTCGCGAAGTTTTTTTACAAAATCCATAGCTTATTCCTCACTTAAAAGTGCTTTTATTTCCTTTTCGGAAAGCTCTCTGTATTCGCCCTCCGAAAGATTTTCGTCAAGTATTACATTCCCTATGGAAAGCCGCTTGAGGTATGTAACCGTCAGCCCGTAAGCTGCAAACATTCTCTTAACCTGATGAAATTTGCCTTCATATATGGTTATTTTTGCATTTTCGCCGCATATTTCAAGCTTCGCCGGCATACAAACATAGCCGTCATCCAAGGTTACCCCCTTTTTAAACTCCTCGGGAAGGTTTTTGGGCACTTCCCCGTCAAGCCTTGCAATATAGGTTTTCGGAATGTGATTTTTGGGGGAAATCACCCTGTGCGCAAGATCACCGTCATTTGTAAGTACAACAAGCCCGACGGTATCTCTGTCAAGTCTTCCTACCGGATAAGGCTCAAAGTGAGCATATTCGGGCGCAAGAAGGTCAACCACTGTTCTGAATCTGTTATCTTCAGTGGCACTGACAACCCCGTCGGGTTTATTCATCATTAGATATATGTATTCCTTCCATTCAATCCGCTTGCCGTAAAGGCTGATCAAATCCGTTTTCGGATCTGCTTTTTGCGAAGAGGATGTAACCCTGCTTCCGTTAACAAAAACACCGCCGTCACGAATTATTTTTTTACATTCGCTCCTTGTGGCAAGCCCCATATGAGATAAAATCTTGTCAATTCTTAGATCGTTTTTTTGCATTTTCGCTTACCTTAATTTTGAAATAAACTGCCTGAGCGCAAAGACCGGTAAAGGTACCTGCAATTACGGATGCGATAATCATATACGGCAGATATGCAAAAACGCCTTCCGATAACAGTGCAAAAAAGGCAATAATAATCTGCCCGATAGAATTTGCGATTGCCGCAAACGCACTTACCGCCCACATCTGCGAAGGTCTCAGGTGCAAAAACCTGATAACCGTCAACGCTGCAGCTCCGCCCGAAATACTGTAAAATGCGGAAACAACATTCCCCGAAAGCAGCGCTCCCACCAAAATTCTGACAATCTGGATAGCGGCAGCGCAGCCGAAATCAAGGTAATATGCCGCAAAAACGACTACTGCGTTTGCGATTCCCAGCTTTATTCCCGGGAGCGTGGTAAGCGGCGGCAAAAAGCTTTCTGCAATATGCAAAACCACGGCGACAGCCGCCAAAATCCCTGCCATAATAATCATGGATGTGCTTCTATTTCTATTCTGTGTAGGCATCTATATCTTCCTCCTCATCGGCAACTATTTTTATCTCAACCCGATTGGGAAGGCAAATAATCGAACCGCTTCTTTTTGTTCCCATATGAATACATTCTTTATTGCGACAATCCGAATATTTCATGGACACTCCCTCTTTTGTCACAAGAACCGTGTTGTGTTCATCAATGATATATTCAAAGCCCTCGGTCAACGAATACATATCAACGGTTTTGAGAACCTTTCCGCTTTTCATTATTACCGCAACGGACTTATCTTCTCTGTCCTGCAATGCGATAAGCAATGAGCAAACGGCAACGACTGCGGCAAGAATAATAACAAGTATTTTCGTTTTCATTTTCCAAGCCTCACCTATGCATTAAAATCTTCAGGTCTTTCACCCAGTCCAAAATAATAAAGAATGGCTTCGGCGGTACGCTTTGAAGCAAAACCGTCACCGTACGGATTAACAGCGTGTGCCATTTTGTCGTACTCGGCTTTGTTGCAAAGGAGCTCTTTTGCAAGCCGGTATATATTCTCCGTTTCGCAGCCTGCAAGCTTAACCGTTCCGGCTTCTGCCGCCTCCGGTCTTTCGGTTTCTCCTCTCAAAACAAGTACGGGCTTTCCGAGAGCCGGAGCTTCTTCCTGAATCCCGCCGGAATCCGTCATCACCATGAAGCTTCTTGCCATGAGATTATGAAGCTCTTCAACATCCAGCGGCTCACAAAGCGTAACATTTTCAACCTCTCCCAAAATGCTGTAAGCCGTATCGCGCACCTTCGGATTCAGATGAACGGGATATACAAAACGCACATCCGAAAATTCATTTGCGAGCATCTTCACGGCTGTGCATATGTTTTCAAGAGGCTTCCCCAAGTTTTCTCTGCGGTGAGCAGTCATTGTAATAATTCTTTGGCTTTTGAAATCAATATTTTTAAGCTCGGGGGTTTTGAATTCAAAATCCTCACGAACGGTTGTTTTAAGAGCATCAATAACCGTATTTCCGGTTATGAAAATATCCTTTTCATTCACGTTTTCCTTAAGCAGATTATTCTTATTGGATACGGTGGGAGAAAAATGAAGGTCGGCAATAACTCCCGTAAGCCTTCTGTTAACCTCCTCGGGGAACGGAAAATATTTGTTATATGTTCTGAGCCCCGCTTCCACATGACCGACCTTGACCTGAGCATAATATGCCGCAAGGCTTCCCGCAAAGGTTGTTGTGGTATCGCCGTGAACAAGAACTATATCCGGCTTTGCCTCGGCAATTACACCCTCAAGCCCCTCTATCGAACGGGTTGTAATGCCGGTAAGCGTCTGCCCTGCCTGCATTATATTGAGGTCATAGTCCGGCACAATTCCGAAAATATCAAGCACCTGATCAAGCATCTGCCTGTGCTGAGCCGTAACGCAAACCACGGTTTCGATATCCTTATGGGTTTTCAGTTCATTAACAAGAGGACACATTTTTATTGCCTCAGGTCTTGTTCCGAAAACAAGCATAACCTTAATCATTCTTTTGTTCCTCCTCATGTTTGTCTTCTTTTTTAAATATATTTCCTCCTGCGAAAACAAATGCGCAGAAAAGCAGCAAAAGCATTGCTCCCAGGAAAATCATAGCCCTTGCGCTGTTGACAAAGAGCATAACTATTGCAAGAAGCGACAAAGACGCGCTTATTACATATAAGATATGCACCGCCTGTTTCTGATTATATCCGTGGTCAAGAAGCCTGTGATGAAGATGCCCTCTGTCCGGAGCGAAAACGGGCTGATGCTTGATAATTCTTCTCAAAATCGCAAAGCTCGTATCAAAAATCGGCAAGCCGAGTATCAAAATCGGAATTGCAACGGTAACAACCGCATAGCTTTTCAGAAGCCCCTGAACCGACACCGTTGCCATAATAAAGCCCAAGAAGGTAGATCCGGTATCTCCCATAAAAATTTTCGCCGGATGGGAGTTGTAAGGCAAAAATCCGAGGCACGCTCCGATTACCGCAATAAGAAGCAAAGCCATATTCACTTCTCCCGTAAACAAAGCAATTATAAAAAGTGCCATGCACGCTATTGCGGATGTGCCGACAGCAAGCCCGTCAAGTCCGTCAATAAGATTTACGGCATTCGTAACGCCGACTATCCACAATGCGGTCAGAGGATACCCCCAAATTCCGAGGTGAATATACTCGGAGCCGCCCGGGAACGGATTTGTTACGATTGTGACATCGACACCATGCCATATTACAAAAACGGCAACAAGAATCTGAACAACAAATTTTACGATTGCCGGAAGCTGATAAACATCGTCCAAAGCACCGAGAACAACTATCATAACAGACCCGAGAAGTATTCCCCTTATTTCCGGAGCAGACATTTCGGCAAAGCAAAGAACGGCAACAATAAAGCCGAAAAATATAGCCATACCGCCCATTCTCGGGATAGGAACCTTGTTGATTCTTCTTTTGTTCGGCTTGTCAACCGCACCGACCTTTCTCGCAATTGCGCTTGCTATGGGAGTAGACGCAAACGAAACGAGAAGCGAAATCATAAATGCAAAAATAATGTAAATTATCTGCGTTGAAGTAAATTCAAACATGATTATAACCCTTTCAAAACCTCTGCAAGCTTGTTTACACCGAGTATTATTTTTTCGTCAGGCATAGTTGTGTAGTTAAGCCTGAAGGAATTCGATTTTTTATTCAGATCATCAAGGAATGTGCACCCCGGCACAACCGCAACGCCGTGACTTATAAAATCCTTTGAAAGCTCCATGGTGTCCACATCCTTATGGATTGTACCCCACATGAAAAGTCCGCCCTCCGGTTTTGTCCAGGTAACGAAATCGGGGAAGGTTTTTTCCATTTCGTCCATCATAAGATGTGCTTTTTTGCGGTATAAGGCACGGATTTTTTTAACATGGTCGTCAAAATCGTATTCCTTGAAAAACTCTGCGCATATCATCTGAGAAAGAACACAGGAATGAACATCGTTTACCTGCTTGCAAACCACAACCTTCTCCATCATTTCCTCATTGCAGATAAGAAAGCCTACTCTGAGCCCGGGAGAAAGGGTTTTTGAAAATGTACCGGCATATGCAACTATTCCGTTTTTATCCATTGATTTTATCGTCTGAACATCCTCGCCGTCAAAACGAAGGTCACCGTAAGGATTATCCTCCAGAATCATGACGCCGTACTTTTCGGCAAGCTCCAAAATCTTTTTTCTTCTTTCCAAAGTGGTGGTTATGCCCGAAGGATTCTGGAATGTCGGAATTACATAAATGAGCTTGACATTTTTCTCTGTTTTAAGGGCATTTTCAAGCTTATCTATGTCCATTCCCTCGCTGTCGCACTCTACTCCGCAAAGCTTTGCACCGTAAGAACGGAATGCGTTTAATGCACCGATAAAGCTCGGGTTTTCGCAAATGACCGCATCGCCTTCGTTTATAAGAACCTTTGCGGTGTAATCTATCGCCTGGTTTCCTCCGGCTGTTACTATAACACGGTCATAGTCCTTCATAATGTGCGTGTGACGGCTTTTAATAAAATCCGCCATGGGGGCATAACCCTCCGTAACGCCGTACTGAAGTGCAACATTGCCCTTTTCCTTTAATATCTTGGATGAAATATCCGCCAAAATATCGCTCGGAAACGTTTCGGGAGCAGGAGCTCCGCCGGCAAAGGATATAATATCGGGATCTCCGAGCATTTTAAACATTTCTCTTATAACAGAACCCTTTACATTCTGAATTCTGTTTGAAAATGTCAAATTCATACAATCAACTCCAATTAGCATATAATATGTATATTTTATATTATAACATACAAATGTTGACTTGACAAGATAATTTTTTCACATTATAATATAAGTATATACATTTTTGTAAAGGATGATTTGCCAAATGAAGACAAGAACAAGGTTTGCACCGAGCCCGACGGGCTATATGCATATAGGGAATCTCAGAACCGCACTTTATGCGTACCTGCTCGCAAAGCATGACGGCGGAGATTTTATATTGAGAATCGAGGACACCGACAGGGAAAGATATGTTGACGGTGCGGTTGAGATTATTTTCAGAAGTCTGAAAAATGCGGGACTTATTCATGACGAAGGGCCCGATGTGGGCGGAGATTTCGGCCCTTATGTACAGAGCGAAAGAAGAGGGATTTATAAGGAATACGCCGAAAAACTCGTGGAGCTGGGCGGAGCTTATTACTGCTTCTGCGATGAGGACAGGCTCAATAAGGTTCGTGAGGAGCAAAAGGCAAAAAAGCAAAACCCGATGTATGACGGTCACTGCAAAAGCCTTTCAAAAGAAGAAATCAGGGAAAAGCTTGATGCGGGAGTGCCCTACGTTATCCGTCAGAACATTCCCAAAGGAGGAAAAACTTCCTTTGACGATGTTGTTTTCGGGCATATCGAAATTGACAATTCCGAAATTGACGACGGCGTTCTTTTGAAGTCGGACGGTCTTCCCACATACAATTTTGCAAATGTTATAGATGACCACCTTATGGGAATCACCCATGTAATAAGAGGAAGCGAGTATCTTACTTCCACGCCTAAATACAATCTTTTGTACGAGGCATTCGGGTGGGAAAAGCCTGTTTATATTCACTGCTCGCCTATCGTTAAGGAGGGCGGAGCGAAGTACAGCAAACGAAACGGCGATGCGTCTTACGAAGACTTTATAAATATGGGCTATCTCAACGATGCGATTATTAACTATATTGCGCTTTTGGGTTGGAGCCCGAGGGATGACCGTGAGATTTTCACCCTTGACGAGCTCATAAAAGCTTTTTCAATCGAAGGGATAAGCAAATCTCCGGCTGTATTCGACATCAAAAAGCTCAACTGGATGAACGGCGAATATATCCGCAAAATGACAGACGAGGAATTTTTCGATGCCGCAATGCCATATTTAAAACAGGGCATAAAACGGGAAGATGCCGACATAAAGCTTCTTGCGGAGCTGCTCAAAAACCGTTGCGAAAAGCTTACGGATATTCCCGAAACGGTTGATTTTGTCGACAAGCTTTGCGAGCACGATTCATCAATATATGTAAGCAAAAAAATGAAAACCACTCCGGAGATTTCCCTCGACGTGCTTCAAAAAATAAAGCCGGTGCTTGAAGAGTGCACGGATTGGACGATGGACGGAATTAACGAAAAGCTCAATTCTCTCATTGCCGAAATGGAGGTTAAGAACGGCATTGTTCTGTTCCCGTTCCGCGCGGCGGTTTCCGGTAAGAAGGTCACACCCGGCGGCGGTACGGAAATTGCGGTTATCATTGGAAAAGATGATACTCTCAAACGCCTTGATACGGAAATAGAATTTCTTAAAAAGGAAATAAACGGATAAAGAGTAAAAGGCTTATGGATATTAAAAAAATCACCATGTTTGATTCCACCCTGCGTGACGGAGCACAGAGCGAGGGTGTATCTTATTCGGTTCAGGATAAGCTTAATATTGCAAAAGCATTGGACGAGTTCGGCGTTTCTTATATAGAAGCCGGAATTCCCGGGGCAAACCCCAAGGACATGGATTTTTTTGAAAAAGCTTCAAAAATTGCTTTTAAAAATGCAAAGCTGTGCGCCTTCGGAAGAACCGCTCCCAAAGGAGTGGCGCCCGAAAATGACAGCGGTCTTCTTTCAATCATAAAATCAAAATGTCCGTGTGCCGCAATTTTCGGGAAGGCGTGGGATTTGCACGTTACCGAAATTTTAGGAATATCCCTTGCGGAAAATCTTGAAACGGTGGAGCAAAGCGTCAGATTTTTAAAAAACAGCGGTTTGGAAGTTGTTTTTGATGCCGAACACGCATTTGACGGATTTAAGGCAAACCCCGAATATACCGAAAATGTTATATCCGCCGCCGTTTCAGGCGGTGCGGATTACATTACGCTTTGTGACACAAACGGGGGTTCAATGCCTTTTGAAATTTACGAAATTACAAAAAAGCTTTGCGATAAATTCCCGGATGCGGCGTTCGGGATTCACACCCACGATGATGCAGGCTGTGCGGTTGCAAATTCCGTTATGGCGGTTAAGGCAGGCGTCGTGATGGTTCAGGGCACATTCATAGGCTACGGCGAAAGGACGGGCAATGCCGCTCTTTCCACAGTAATTCCTGACCTTAAGCTGAAATGCGGAATTGATTGCGACGGCAATCTCTCGATTATATCCAAAACCGCACGAACGGTTGCGGAAATTTCAAATATGAGTTTGAGACGCTCTATGCCTTATGTCGGTACCGGCGCATTTGCCCACAAGGGCGGAATGCACATTGATGCGGTTAAAAAGCTTTCTCGCTCCTTTGAGCATATCGACCCCGAAACAGTCGGAAACAAACGAAGATTCTTAAACAGCGAAATGTCCGGAAGAGCTACAGTTCTGGATAAAATTCAGGAATTTATGCCGGACGCAAGCAAGGATTCCCCCGCAGCATATCAGATTGCCAAAAAGCTTAAGGAACTTGAATATCACGGCTTCAAGTTTGAAGGTGCGGACGCAAGCTTTGAGCTTATGGTGAAGCGTACTCTCGGCATTTTTAAGCCTCATTTTGACACTCTGCTGTATAAAACAATAGGAGAATTTTCGGGTAACGACTGCGGAATTTCAGCTTCTGCGGTAATCAGAATATCGGTAGACGGCAAAGAAGAAATAACCGCCGCAATCGGAAACGGTCCGGTAAATGCTCTTGACACGGCACTTAGAAAGGCTCTTATGGTTTTTTATCCCGAGCTTAAAAGCGTTCATCTTACCGACTACAAGGTTCGTGTTTTTGACACGGAAAAGGCAACAGGTGCTATGACGAGGGTTATGATTGAAACATCGGACGGTTCTGAAACCTGGACGACCGTCGGCGCTTCGTCGGATATTATAGAGGCAAGCTGGCTTGCTCTTGTGGATTCTATTGAATATAAGCTGTCAAAAAGCTGATTTTTTATTTAAATTGTCTATTTTCAACTTTTTTTGAAAAAAGTCTTGACTTTGCCACGCTAAAGTGATAAACTATAGCTATCAAAAATTTAATCAGGAGTGTTTAGAATTATGAAAAAGATTTTAAGTTTGGTTCTCGCACTTGCACTTATGTGCAGCATTTTTACCGCTTGCGGAAGCAAGGAAGATGCAAAGAAGGAAGATACCGCTTCCAAAAACGAAGCTGTTGCAAGCGACCTTGAATATGTTAAGCAAAACGGAAAGCTTGTTGTCGGTATTACCGATTTTGCACCCATGGATTACAAAGACGAAAACGGCGATTGGATAGGCTTTGATGCCGACATGGCAAAGGCTTTTGCGGAAAGCCTCGGTGTTGATGTTGAATTTGTTGAAATCGACTGGGACAACAAAATTCTCGAGCTCGACAGCAAATCAATCGACTGCGTTTGGAACGGCATGACTCTTACAGACGAAGTTAAATCGGCAATGGATTGTTCTGAGCCTTACTGCAACAATCAGCAGATTGTGGTAGTTCCTAAGGATAAGGCTGCGGATTACGCTACGGCTGAAGCTTGTGCAGACCTTGCTTTTGCCGTTGAATCCGGTTCGGCAGGCGAAGATGTGGCAACCGAAAACAATTTCAAATACACAGCGGTTAAGGATCAGGCAACAGCAGTTATGGAAGTCGCTTCCGGCTCCAGCGATGCCGCAATCATTGATTCTCTTATGGCAGCTGCTATGGTTGGTGAAGGCACCGGCTATGAAGATCTTGCTTACACGGTTGGTCTTAACAGCGAGGAATACGGAGTAGGCTTCAGAAAGGGCTCTGACCTCACAGAAAAGCTTAACGAATTCTTTAAGGCTTCATTGGCTGACGGCTCAATGGAAAAAACAGCTGAACAGTATGGTGTTCAGGCTGCACTCATCAAATAATATTACTATCATCGGAGCTTGCAGAAAGTGCCCAACAGAGGGCACTTTCTGTTTTCGGTTAATCAAAGGATGAAATTATGTTTACAGAATTCGGTCAGTTTTTATCTAAAATAGCCGAGCAATTTCCCACGGTATTATCGGCGCTGAATACAGGATTTTTGCAAACTCTTAAGCTTTTTGCGGTAACGCTTATAGGTGCATTGCCTCTCGGGCTGATAATAGCGTTCGGCTCAATGTCAAAAATCAAGCTGATAAGCGCAGTTTCAAAGTTCTTCGTGTGGATTATCAGAGGAACGCCCCTCATGATTCAGCTTTTGCTCATATACTTCTTCCCCGGGCTTGTTCTCAAAAACCATATTTGGGGAAGCGGCGAGGAAGGCAGATTTCTTGCGGCGTCGGTTGCGTTTATAATTAACTACGCTTGTTATTTTTCCGAAATCTACAGAGGAGGAATACAGGGCGTCCCGATAGGTCAAATTGAAGCGGGCTCGGTGCTTGGGTTATCAAAGCCGCAGATATTTTTCCATGTAACCCTTCTTCAAATGATCAAAAGGATAGTACCTCCCATTTCAAACGAAATAATAACGCTTGTTAAAGATACCTCTCTTGCAAGAATCATTGCTTTGCAGGAAATTATATGGGCAGGACAGGCGTTCATGAAGGGCTCTCAGGGCATTTCGGGCGAAATATGGCCTCTGTTCTTTACGGGTGTCTACTATCTGCTGTTCAGCGGTATGTTAACGCTGCTTTTCGGCTATATCGAGAAAAAATTAAGTTATTTCAGGAGCTGAGCTATGGCTGTTTTAGAAGTTAAAAATATGGAAAAAAGCTTTGGAAAAACCAAGGTTTTGAAAAATGTAAGCTTTTCTGTCGAAAGAGGCGATGTGATTTCGATTATCGGCTCATCGGGAAGCGGAAAAACCACTCTGCTTAGATGTATCAATTTTCTTGAAACTCCGGACGGCGGAACGGTGTCCGTAAACGGAAAAGTGATTCTTGACGCAAAAGCGGCAAAAAAAATTCCGGAAAAAGAAAAACGCAGCAACCGACTGAGGTTTGGCTTTGTTTTTCAGGATTTCAACCTGTTTCCTCAATATACGGCTCTCGGAAATGTCACATTGGCAATGAAGCTCCTTTCAAAAGACGGGCTGAAAAAGTTTAACGGTGATATTGACAAAATCGCAATGGGGTATCTTGAGCAGGTCGGTCTTGCGGACAAGGCGAATTTGTATCCCTGCAATCTTTCGGGCGGTCAGAAGCAGAGAGTGGCGATCGCAGGAGTGATCGCAATGGAGC
>ERZ827440.3119-NODE-3119-length-13003-cov-3.075610_pt1 | contig 13003 bp, 11 predicted proteins | sample MGYA00519774_ERZ827440 | MGnify/ENA primary metagenome ERZ827440 (study PRJEB31778, sample SAMEA3449302) | human gut metagenome | biome: human gut; feature: human-associated habitat; material: faeces | place: United Kingdom | collected 2010/2012 ... | reverse complement strand
AAGCAGCGTGCCGACCGCGAGGCGGCGGGCAGGCTTGCCTGCCTGCTGGCCGCACGGGCAGACTGCGTTGTGCAGATGTTCTGCGGCATCCCCACGGTTTTGAAAGGAGAATTGTCTCAATGCTGATCTATCTTCTGCGTCATGGCCAGACGGAATACAACGCCCAGAAGCGCTATCAGGGCCAGCGCGACATCCCGCTCTCGGCGGAGGGCCTGAGCCAGCTGCGCCGGGCCGACATCGACCCGAAGGTGGTCTATATCACCCCGCTGCAGCGGACGGCCCAGACGGCCCGGGTGCTCTTCCCGGAGGCAGAGCTTGTGGTCGTGAAGGACCTGCAGGAGATGTGCTTCGGCAGCTTCGAGGGCAAAAACTACGTCGAGATGGAGCACGACGCCGATTATCAGGCGTGGGTGCAGGCCAACTGCGAGAGCAAATGCCCCGACGGTGAGCGGAAGGACGACTTCTCGAACCGCATCTGCAATGCCTTCTCTGCGCTGGTGGACAAGGCGCTGGCCGACGGCGAGGAAATGCTGGTGATCCTGGCCCACGGCCTCATCAGCACCTTCTTCCCCCAGCTGTTGGCATAACCATCGAAAAAGAGACGGACTTCGTCCGTCTCTTTTTTCACACGTTCCCCCTTCCAAACCGCTTGCAAGGGCCGGCATTCACCGTTTCCTGCACTGCCTCCTTCAATTTTCCGATTGCAAAATCCGCTCATCATGCAAGAATCATTCAAATTCACGTTGTTTCCTTGGAGTTTTTCCAAAATTTGCAAGCCAATGTATCTTTTCTTGCAAAATCTCTTTTCAAACCCATTCAGGTATGGTATCATGATTGACAACTTATCCCCCGCGGCGAAAACGGCATCCAGGAGGTCAAAACTATGATCACAGTCCACAATGAAGGCGTGTTCCTGCGCGCCGGCGTCCCCTGTTCCAGCGCCCCGGTCTCGTTCAGATTGACCTTGCAGCCAAGGGTATAAAAACAAACTCGCATGAGAGATCCTTTCAAAGTTGCTCACCCTCTCAGTCTCGCTATCGCTCGCCAGCTCCCCCAAAGGGGGAGCCAATGCATCTGACAGATATAGAATGCAGATTTGCTGTATTTCAGATTGAGGCAGGATTGCCTCTCCCTTCGGGAGAGGTGGCATTGCAAAGCAATGACGGAGAGGGTTGATGAAAGCAGGAATCAAAATTTATGCTGCAAAACCCTGAATTGCATTATCTGGACAACGCCGCAACCACCATCGTGGCCCCGGAAGTGGCGGATGTCATCAACAAGGCCATGCGGGAGCACTGGGCCAACCCGTCCAGTCTGTATGCCCCCGGTGCCCGGAGCGAGGAAGCACTGAACGCCGCCCGCGCCGCCGTGGCCCGCACCCTGGGCTGCAAGAGCCGGGAACTCTATTTTACCTCCTGCGGCAGCGAGAGCAACAACATGGCCCTGCTGGGCGCGGCCCTGACCCGCAGGTTCGGTAAGGGTATCGTGGTGTCCGGCTTTGAGCACCCCAGCGTGCAGAAGCCGCTGGAGCGTCTGGCCGCCATGGGGTATGATGTGACCGTGGTGGACCCCGGCCCGGACGGCACGCTGGACATCGACCGGATGCTGGACCATGTGGACAAAAACACCATCCTTGTGGCCTGCATGATGGTCAACAACGAGGTCGGCACCCGGAACGATGTGGAGCGTCTGGCCGCCGAGGTCAAGCGCCGCAACAGCCGCACCATCGTGCATGTGGACGCCGTGCAGGCCTGGATGCGGGTGCCCATCAAGCTGGACAACATCGACACTCTGGCGGTGAGCGGCCATAAGATCCACGCGCCCAAGGGCATCGGTGCGCTGTACGTCAAAAAGGGTCTGCGCCTGCCGCCGCTCACGTTCGGCGGCGGTCAGGAAAAGGGCATGCGCCCCGGTACCGAGGCCGTGCCGAATATTGCCGCATTTGCCAAGGCGTGCGAGATTCGCATGGCGCATTTCGACGAGGATTACGCCCATGTGCAGGAGCTGGCCGACTACCTCAAGCAGCAGGTCAGCGCCGAGCTGCCGGATGCTGTAATTAACGGCGAGGGCGACATTCCGCATGTGGTCAATCTTTCCATGCCCGGCTGCAAGAGCGAGGTCATGCTGCATGTACTCGAGGGGGACGAGGTTTACATTTCCAGCGGCTCAGCCTGCTCCAAGGGCAAGCAGAGCGGTGTGCTCAAGGCGCTCGGTCTGCCGAAGGCGCGCACGGACAGCGCGCTGCGCATTTCGTTTGCACCGTTCAACACAAAGGAAGATGTAGACGCATTCATCGCAGCGGTCAAGAAGGGCGCAAAAATGTTCAGACGTTAACCGTTAGAAACGTGGACGGAGGTGCGAGTTATGAAGAAATCGTATGTTTTCAACACCCTCATCTGCTGCGGCTGCACCGCACTGATTTTCCTGCTGCACTTTATTGTGTATGGCGGTGTGCTGCTGAAAAGTCCGGGCTATACCGGGCTGTTCTGCGCCGTCTGGATCGCGCATGCTGCCGGCTATTCCGGCACGCTGGAGCCGAAGATTCGTCCGCATACCGCTGTGCGCGTTCGTCTGTGGCAGCTGCTGTACTGCATCCTTTTCGGCAACGTTCTGTTCGTCACCATCGAGGAACCGTATAACGTTCTGTGCTGGTTCTGCGTGGTATACGGCGTGGTTTGCGTCATTTTCTTCCTGCGCAAAGGAGATAACGGCGCGGAACCGTGGACTGCGACGTTCATGATGCTCTGGATGCTGCTCACACTCGGCGCGTTTCTACTGATTGTGCATCCGATCACGGTGTCGCAGGCACGCAATCTGGTCGAGCAGGCCGGTTACACTGACCTGTACCGTTTTCAGTCCGTTGACTGGGACGCGATCCGGTTCGCGCAGGTGATAAACAATGATACGGAGATTATCGGCTGCACCATGCCGGAGGAAAAAGATCCGCTCGGCTGGTACGGTTTCCGCGCCTTCAAAGACGGAGAAAGATACTGCGTGGTCGTTTCGGCGGCACGCGGACAGATTGAAGTACAGGAAAAACAAGGAGAATAACATGGAATACAAAACCATCACCCGGCCGGACGGCTCGGAGCAGCAGCTCGCCGTATATGACGGAAAATGCCGCTTCTGGATGGAGGGCATTTACGACAGCCTGCCGGAGACCGCGGAAAAGCGTGCGGAGGAATGCAGTCTGCCGGTCAAAATCGACCGCCGCGCGGACGGCACGGTCAGCGTCGGCACGCAGTCGCTCGTACCGTGGGAGACCGATTACGGCAAGCTGGAAATGATGGCCGACGTTTATCTGAACTATCTGGCGCAGGTGTTCAACCTGCCGGATGACGGGTTCGTCAGAACAAAGCTGGCGTTCGGCGGCGAGAGCGCGGAACATGACGGCGTGATGACCGCTGAGGAACGGGAAACCGTCCGATAATATCAAAAAATCACCATTAAGGAGACAATAAATGAAAGAAGTATTACTGCTCAAGTGCGGCGAGATCGTGCTCAAGGGTCTCAACCGAAAGACCTTCGAGGACCGTCTGCTGAAAAACCTCAAGCGCCGCATGGCGCACGTTGCGGACTGCGAGATTTCCATGCGTCAGTCGGTCGTTTATGTGGAGATCCCGGACGACGCAGACGCAGATGCCGTCATGGAATGCGCAAGCCGTGTGTTCGGCTTCGCGACCATCTCCCGCGCGGCGGTCTGCCCGGAAAAGACGCTCGAGAGCGTCATTGCGACCGCAAAGGACTATCTCGCGGCCAATTTCGCGGCGGCAAAGACCTTCAAGGTCGAGACCAAACGCGGCGACAAGAAGTTCCCGATGACCTCGACCGAGATCAGCCAGCACGTCGGCGGTGAGCTCGCCGACCTGTTCCCGGAGGTTCGCCCGGATATGCACCATCCCGACCTTGTCGTCAATGTCGAGATGCGCGAGAAGTATGCCTTCGTTCATGCAGGCCCGGTCCCGGGCGCAGGCGGCATGCCGATCGGTTCGAACGGCCGCGCGGCGCTGCTGCTCTCCGGCGGCATCGACTCTCCGGTCGCGGGCTGGATGATGGCCAAGCGCGGTCTGGAGCTTGTCGGCATCCACTTCTTCAGCTATCCGTATACCTCCGAGCGGGCCAAGGAAAAGGTGCTCGAGCTCGGCCGCAAGCTGACCGCATGGTGCGGCCGCATGAGCGTCATGGTCGTGCCGTTCACGAAAATTCAGGAGGAGATCCGCGACAAGTGCCACGAGGAGCTGTTCACGCTCGTCATGCGCTGCTTCATGATGCGCATTGCGGAGAAGGTCGCGGTCGAGTACGGCTGCGGCGCGCTCATCACCGGCGAGTCGCTCGGTCAGGTCGCGAGCCAGACCATGCCGGCGATGGCCGTCACCGGTGCGGTATGCGAGCTGCCGGTATTCCGTCCCTGCATCGGCATGGACAAGGAGGAGATCGTCCGCATCGCGCGAAAGATCGACACGTTCGAGACCTCGATCCTGCCGTATGAGGACTGCTGCACCGTCTTTACGCCCAAGCACCCGAACACCAAGCCAAAGATGCCGAAGATTCTCGAGGCGGAGAGCAATCTGGATGTGGAGACGCTCGTGGACGAGGCGGTCAAGGGCGTGGAGATTGTACACCTGCCGTGAGAAAAGTCTAAGGGGGACGCTGTCCCCCTTAGATACCGATTTGGTTCCCGGGGAAACCAAATCGGATAACCCCCTCTCGTCCGCACGGCGGACGAGGCCGCGCCGCTGCGGCGCGGGCAGCGGAATAAAAGCGCGGCAGAGCTGCGCTTTTATCGAGAATCATATGGCGGCGCGTGCGCGCGCTGCCGATACCCACGAAGGAGAAATTACAGTGAACGCAGAACTTATTGCAGTCGGAACGGAGATCCTGCTCGGCGACATCGTAAACACGGATGCGCAGCTGATCTCGCAGGGCCTTTCCGAGCTGGGCATCAACGTATTTTACCAGACGGTCGTCGGCGACAACCCGGCCCGTCTGCGCCATGTCATCGAGACCGCGCGCGACCGTGCGGACATCATCATCACCACCGGCGGCCTCGGGCCGACGCTCGACGATCTGACCAAGGAGACCCTTGCGACGGTTTTCGGCAAGAAAATGGCGCTGCATCAGCCGTCGCTCGACCGTCTGACCGAGTTTTTCAACAAGATTGGCCGTGAAATGACCAAAAACAACGAAAAACAGGCGTGGCTGCCCGAGGGCTGCACCGTGTTCACCAATCTCTGGGGCACGGCGCCCGGCTGCGCCTTTGAGGCCTACGGCAAGCACGTTCTCATGCTGCCCGGTCCTCCGCGCGAGTGCAACCCGATGTGGAAGGAATGCGCGATGCCGTATCTGTACAAGCTGGCGGGCGGCTGCATTGTTTCGCACAACATCCGCGTATTCGGTCTGGGCGAGAGCAGCATGGAGCACATCCTGCACGACATGATGGAGAAGAGCAAGAACCCGACCATCGCGCCTTACGCAAAGACGTCCGAGTGCTTCGTGCGCGTCACCGCCAAGGCGGACACGACCGAGGAGTGCGAGAAGCTGCTCGAGCCGGTGGTCAGGGAGATCGTCGAGCTGCTCGGCGACGACGTATACGGCGTGGATGTCGACTCGCTCGAACAGGTCGTCGGCGACGGCCTGCGTGCGAAGGGTCTCAAGCTCGCTGTCGCGGAAAGCTGCACGGGCGGCCTGCTCTCCAAGCGCATCACGGATATCCCCGGCTGCTCGGACTATTATCTGGGCGGCGTGTGCTCCTACGCCAACGAGGTCAAGATGAATGTGCTCGGCGTCAGGAAGGAAACGCTCGACACGGTCGGCGCAGTCTCCGCAGAGACCGCAGAGCAGATGGCGGCGGGCGTGGCGAAGGCGCTCGGCGCGGATATCGGCGTGGGCATCACGGGCATCGCGGGCCCGGGCGGCGGCACCGAGGACAAGCCGGCCGGTCTGGTCTATATCAGCGTGTGGTACGACGGAAAGTTCTTCACGCGCAAGACCAATTCCTCCTTCGGCCGCGACCGCGTCAGAATGCAGGCAGCGAGCACGGCGCTCGATCTGATCCGCCGTCATATTTTATAAACACTTTGTCGGTAATTTGTACGTTTTCTCGACATTTCCCGGCAAACACTGTGTAAAGCGAACAAAAAATAAAAAAGAAAAGTCCGGTGATTGTGTAAAATTACTGGACTTTTCTTTTTTATTGCGTTATACTGGATATGTCTAAAGAGGAAAAGGGAACTGCTGAGAAACTGGAAAAAACGGAAAATGTTTCCGAAATCCACTGCTTCCGGCAGAGAAAATAAGGGAGAGATGCAGTATGAGGAAGAAATCCGCATCCCCGGCCATAGAGAAGCGCAGCGAGCTTTTCTACTCGGGCAGGGATTGCCGAGCTTATGACTACATGGGCGCACACCCCTTCGTGCAGGACGGCGAGCAGGGATACCTGTTCCGCGTGTACGCGCCGGAGGCGGCGAATGTGTCGGTCATGGGTGAGTTCAACGGCTGGGACCGGGAAGCCGATTACATGACCCGCGACGAGCAGGGCATCTGGGAGAAATTTATTCCGAATATCGCGGAATATACCGCGTACAAGTACAGCGTATGGGCCAAATCGGGCGACGTTTTCGACAAGTCCGACCCGTATGGCTTCCACTTCGAGACCCGCCCGGGCAACGCCACCAAGGCATATGATATCGGCGGCTACGAATGGGGCGACGACAGCTGGCTCCAGTGGCGCAAAAACCACCTGCCGTATTCCAGTCCGGTCAACATCTACGAGTGCCATCTCGGCTCGTGGAAGATGCACGAGGACGGCAACTTCTATTCCTACCGTCAGCTCGCGGACGAGCTCGTTCCCTATGTCAAGGAAATGGGCTATACGCATATCGAGTTCATGCCGCTGACCGAGTATCCGTTCGACGGCTCGTGGGGCTATCAGGTCATCGGCTATTTCGCCGCGACCAGCCGCTACGGCACGCCGAAGGATCTCATGTACCTGATCGACAAGGCGCATCAGGCCGGTCTCGGCGTCATCATGGACTGGGTTCCGGCTCACTTCCCGAAGGACGGCTGCGGTCTGGTCGAGTTCGACGGCTCGCATCTGTACGAGTACGCCGATCCGCTCAAGATGGAGCACAAGGAATGGGGCACGCGCGTGTTCGACTACGGCAAGACCTCGACGCGAAACCTGCTGTTCTCGTCCGCGATGTTCTGGATCGAGAAGTTCCACATGGACGGCCTGCGCGTAGATGCGGTCGCGTCCATGCTGTATCTGGACTACAACCGCCAGAATGAATGGCGGCCGAACATCCACGGCGGACGCGAGAACCTCGAAGCGGTCGACTTCCTGCGCCTGCTCAACGAGTACATACTGACCGATCATCCGGACGTCATGATGATCGCGGAGGAGTCCACCGCGTGGCCGATGGTCACGAAACCCGGCTATGACGGCGGTCTGGGCTTCAACTTCAAGTGGAACATGGGCTGGATGAACGATATGCTGTGCTACTGCTCGGCTGACCCGTTCTTCCGCAAGGACATGCACGACAAGATCACGTTCTCGTTCATGTATGCCTTCTCCGAAAACTATATCCTGCCGCTCTCGCATGATGAGGTCGTGCACGGCAAGTGCTCGCTCATCGGCAAGATGCCGCCCCCGTATGAAAACCAGTTCGGCGGTCTGCGCGCGCTGTACGGCTACATGGCCGCGCATCCGGGCAAGAAGATGCTGTTCATGGGCGGCGAGTTCGCGCAGTTCTCCGAGTGGGCGTATCAGCGCGGCCTGGACTGGATGCTGCTCGATTATCCGGCGCACCGGCAGATGCAGGCCTACGTCAAGGCGCTCAACCATTTCTATCTGGAAACGCCGCAGCTCTGGGAGCAGGACACCGACTGGCACGGCTTCGAGTGGATCAGCCACGAAGACAACCGCAACAACATCATCGCCTTCCGCCGCATCGCGAAGGACGGCTCGGATATTGTCGCCGTTGTCAACTTCTCTCCGGAGGAGCAGCCGGAATACCGCATCGGCGTGCCGATCATGGGCACCTATGAGGAGATCTTCACCTCGGACAAGTCCGAGTTCGGCGGCAGCGGCATCACAAACGGCAAGGTCAAGACCGACAGCAAGCCGCTGCACGGTCAGGAGCAGTCCATCAATATTAAAATCCCGCGCTTCGGCGTGCTGTTCTTCAAGGGCAAGCCCAAGGCAAAGCGCCGCACCAAAGCTGAGATCGAGGCCGCGAAAAAGCTCGCGGAGCAGGAAAAGCAGGAGAAAAAGCCGGCGCGCAGGACGGCTGCAAAGACCAAAGCGGCCAAGACGGCTGTAACGAAAAAGGCGAAAGCCGAGGTTGCGGTCAAGGCAAAGGCCGAGGTCGCGGTGAAGGCGAAAGCCGATGTCGCGGTCAAGGGCGAGACCTCGGTCGTAAAAACCGGTACAAAGGCAGTGGCGCGGACCGGACCGAAGGAGGTCGCGGTCAAGGGCGAAAAGGCTGTCGCGATCAAGGGCGAAAAGGCCGTTGCCGTGAAGAGCGAGACCGCAGTCACAACGGTAAAAGAGGATAAATAAAATTTATTTATACAGATAAAGGCAAAAAAGGAGAGGTAAAATGTACCGTAAAAAGGAATGCGTCGCTATGCTTCTGGCAGGCGGCCAGGGCAGCCGCCTGTATGTTCTGACCAAGAATGTTGCAAAGCCGGCTGTACCGTTCGGCGGCAAATACCGCATTATTGATTTTCCGCTTTCCAACTGCATCAACTCCGGCATCGACACGGTCGGCGTGCTGACCCAGTACGAGCCGCACGTGCTCAACGCCTACATCGGCTCGGGCCAGACGTGGGACCTCGACCGCCTGCGCGGCGGCGTCAGCGTCCTGCCTCCGTATCAGCGCGGCAAGGCTTCGGAGTGGTACAAGGGCACGGCGAACGCAATTTATCAGAATATCCCATTTATCGCGGATTATGACCCGGAATATGTTCTCATCCTGTCCGGCGACCACATCTACAAGATGGACTACAACAAGATGCTCCGCCAGCACAAGGAGACCGGCGCGGACGCGACTATCGCGGTGCTCGATGTTCCGCTCTCCGAGGCTTCCCGCTTCGGCATCATGAACTGCAAGCCGGACGGCACGATCTACGAGTTCGAGGAGAAGCCGAAGGAGCCGAAGTCCACGCTTGCCTCCATGGGCATCTACATCTTCTCCTGGAAGAAGCTGCGCAAGTATCTTGAGGAGGATGAGGCAAACTCGAAGTCCTCCAACGACTTCGGCAAGGACATCATCCCGGCGATGCTCGCAAACGGCGAAAAGATGGTCTCCTACCGCTTCGAGGGCTACTGGAAGGACGTCGGCACGATCGAGAGTCTGTGGGAGGCGAACATGGATCTGCTCTCTCCGAATTCCGGCCTCAACCTGTCGGACGACAGCTGGAAGATCTACGGCCGCACCACCGGTTCGCCTCCGCACTTCACCGCAAAGGGCGCGAAGGTACAGCATACTCTGCTGAGCGAGGGCTGCGAGATCGCGGGCAACGTTTCCGAGTCGGTCCTGTTCTCGGACGTCAAGGTCGCGAAGAACGCAAACGTCGAATACTCCATTCTGATGCCGGGCGCAGTCGTTGAGGAGGGCGCGAACGTGCGCTATGCCATCGTCGCCTCCGGCGCGGTCATCGCAAAGGGCGCATCGATCGGCGCAGGCCCGTCCGAATGCGACGTAGACAAGTGGGGCGTTGCCGTTGTCGCGGAGAACGTCCGCATCGGCGAGAACGTCAAGCTCGCCGCAAAGGAAATGGCTGACGAAGATATTCCGGACGCCGAGTAAGGGGGAGAACGCAGGATGAAAAGTGTTTTAGGCATTATTATTGCATTTGATAACGATAACGATCTGCGCGAGCTGACCGAGCACCGCACGGTCGCCGCAGTCCAGTGGGGCGGCCGCTACCGCATCGTGGACTTCATGCTGTCCAATATGGTGAACTCCGGCATCTACCGCGTCGGCATCCTGATGAAGGACAAGTATCAGTCCCTCATCGACCACGTCGGCAACGCAAAGGACTGGGATCTGTCCCGCAAGAACTCGGGCGTCACCATCCTTCCGCCGTATTCCTATTCCAAGAAGGCGTCTCCGCTCGTGACCGGCGAATACCGCGGCAAGATCGACGCGCTGGCCGGCGCGGTCGACTTCCTCCAGAAGAACAAGGCGGACTACGTTGTCATCGCGGACGGCGACATCGTTGCCAATATTCCGCTCGACGAGGTCATCGAGCGCCACGAGAAATCGGGCGCGGATCTGACCATGGTCTGCACCAAGAAGCAGAAGGATTCGCCGTTCACCACCTATGTTGAGCTCAACCGCAAGAAGGAAGCGGTCGACATCCGCGTCGGCGACTCGAACGACGGCAAGTGCAAGCATGTTTCGCTCGGCGTCTACGTCATGAACCGCCAGTACCTCATCCACATGCTGTCCGACTGCGTGACCCATAACTGCATCCACTTCGAGCGCGAGTTCCTGTCCCGCGCGCTGATCGATGGCACGGTAGCAGGCTATCTGTTCAACGAATATGCGATCAAGATCGAGGATACCGCGGATTACTTCCGCTCCAATATGGATATGCTCGACAAGGACGTTCGCGACGAGGTATTCAAGCGCACCCGTCCGATCCTGACGCGCATCAAGGACGAAGCGCCGACCTACTACGGCGATGAGGCTGAGGTGGACGACTGCCTGATCGCTGACGGCTGCCGCATCGAGGGTCATGTTGAAAACTGCGTGCTGTTCCGCGATGTCGAGGTCGAAAAGGGCGCCGTGCTCAAGGACTGCATCATCATGGAGGGCGGCCGCATCCTGAGCGAGGCTTCGCTCAAGCATGTCGTGACAGACCGCAACGTTGTGGTACGCAACGGCCGCACGATGATGGGTGACGAGAACTATCCCATCACGATCGCCAAAAACTCCACAATCTGAGTGTTTTCTGTAAAATGTACAGGGGACGGGCGAAAAAACGGCTCCGGCAGGAGAAATGTTCGTGAAAAATCCCTATATTGCAGGATACAGGAAACGAGTATAATAAAGATATAAGCAGTGCGCCGGGCGGTGAACGCTGTCCCGGCGCACTTGCTGATGAGGACGGGGACACTCGGTCCCCATGCCTCAGCCTGAGGGGAGGCTCGGCATTTATGAAAATCATGTATGTAACCAGCGAATGCGCTCCGTTCATCAAGACCGGCGGTCTGGGCGACGTGGCAGGCTCTCTGCCCAAGGCCCTCGCGGCAAAGGGACATGACGTGCGCGTGTTCTGTCCGCTGTACTCCGCGATCAGCGAGGAGATGCGGGAAAAGTTCTTCTACATCAAGAACGCCTATGTCCGTCTCGGCTGGCGCAACCAGTACTGCGGCATTTTCCGCTACGAAAAGGACGGCGTGACCTATTACTTCATTGATAATGAGTACTATTTCGCGCGCGGTCAGATCTACGGCGAGTACGACGACGCAGAGCGCTTCGCGTACTACTCCAAGGCGGTGCTCGAGGTGCTGCCCGACCTCGACTGGAAGCCGGACGTCATCAACTGCAACGACTGGCAGACCGCTCTGGTACCGGTCTACTACAATCTGATGTTCGCGTCCCGTCCGTTCTATGAGAACATCAAGACCGTTTTCACCATCCATAATATCCAGTATCAGGGCCGCTACGGCCGCGAGATCCTGGAGTACGTGCTCGGCATCGATGACGCGCACTTCCGCTCCGGCTTTATGGCGATGGACGGCGACGTCAACCTCATGAAGGCTGCGATCGTCGCGTCTACCGCCGTTACCACCGTATCGCCCTCGTATGCCGAGGAGATCCAGACCGAATACTACGGCTACCGTCTCGACTCGGTGCTGCGCATGAACAGCTACAAGCTGCACGGCATCCTCAACGGCATCGACATGGATGCCTTCAATCCGCAGACGGATACCAAAATCTTTAAGCAGTACGGCCCGAAGACCCCCGAGGACAAGCTCGTCAACAAGACTGAGCTGCTGAAGCTCTGCGGTCTGGAGGGCGACGCGAACACGCCGGTCATCGGCATCGTCACCCGCTTCGTCGACCAGAAGGGCCTTGACCTCGTGGAAGCCGTTCTGCCGGACATCCTTTCGGACGATGTACGCCTTGTCGTGCTCGGCACCGGCGACTGGAAGTATGAGCAGATGTTCATCGAGGCAAAGCGCCGCTGGCCGGACAAGGTCTCCGCATCCATCATGTTCTCGGGCGATCTGGCCAACCGCATCTATGCGGGCGCGGATATGTTCCTGATGCCGTCCAAGTTCGAGCCGTGCGGTCTGGCGCAGATGATCGCGCTGCGCTACGGCAATATTCCGATCGTCCGCGAGACCGGCGGCCTCAAGGACACCGTCCATGCCTTTGTCGACTACGCAGGCACGGGCAACGGCTTCAGCTTCGCAAGCTACAATGCGCACGACATGCTGCACGTGATCCGCGAGGCCTGCGGCGTATTCCGCTTCAACAAGCCGGCATGGAAGAAGCTCATGGTGCAGGGCATGGAGAGCAACTTCAGCTGGGACAGCTCGGCTGACCGCTACATCGAGGTTTACCACACCGCACTGGGCTGGTAAACAGCAAGGCAGCACCGCACAATGAAAGCGGTTACTGCCTCACAAGCAGAACGGGAAGGGGTTCTGTAACGCAGGGCAAGCAGTAAAAGCGCAATCGGCGCTTTTAGAGCGGTTCCGCGGCGCCAAAGGCCGCGGCGCCGCCAAATATATGTGAGGAGACAGAGAAACAATGGCAAAGACACAGTACACCAAGGCCGCGCTCAAGGAAGCCATCGCAGGCAAGCTGCAGCGCCACTTCGCGTGCGAAGTCAAGGACGCAAAGAAGGATCAGATCTATGAGGCATGCGCACTCGTTATCCGCGACGCGCTGACCGAAAACATGATCGAGACCCAGAATGAGGTAGAGCGTGACGGCGACCGTCAGGTTCATTACCTTTGCATGGAGTTCCTGGTAGGCCG
>ERZ827440.3118-NODE-3118-length-13008-cov-4.267814_pt1 | contig 13008 bp, 14 predicted proteins | sample MGYA00519774_ERZ827440 | MGnify/ENA primary metagenome ERZ827440 (study PRJEB31778, sample SAMEA3449302) | human gut metagenome | biome: human gut; feature: human-associated habitat; material: faeces | place: United Kingdom | collected 2010/2012 ... | reverse complement strand
CTCCTGCTTTCACCGAGGAGACATCTGATATCCACAAGACTGAACCATATGTATATGGTCAGATGATCGGTGGCAAGGATGCCGGTTCCGATATCGGAAAGCCGGGCAACCACTTTGGTCAGGGTAAGAACTCATGGCTTACAGGTACAGCTGCTTGGAACATGGTAGCTATTTCACAGTACATCTTAGGTATCTCAGCAGACTTCGATGGTCTTAAGATCGATCCATCTATTCCTGCTGCTTGGGATGGTCTGAATGCTACACGTCAGTTCCGTGGTGCTACATATGATATCAAGGTTACAAATCCGGATCATGTAAATAAGGGTATCAAGAGTGTTACTGTAGATGGCAATGCTATTGAAGGCAATGTTCTCCCTGTATTCGGTGATGGCAAGACTCATGCTGTAGAAGTAGTAATGGGCTAATCCATATAACAAATTTCATATAACCATATAATAAAGACCCATATAGATTTATTACACAGATTTCAATTCTGCTATAAACTATATGGGTCTTATTATTTCTTCTGTAAAAATGTGCTCCGTCTATAACGGCATCTCTCTTATAACCTTTACCATAACCGCAACACGATCACGGAATGTATGTCCATTCAATGCAATCTTCTGTCCGGCTTTCGCCTTTGCATCGCGTTCTTCTTCGTGTTTCAGATAATAATCGATCTTTTCTTTCAGATCCTCTCGTCCATGATATGTCACAACATTATCCCCAAACAACTCATGTATTTCTGGAATATCGTCGCTGATTATGAATGCGCCAACGGCCAATGCGTCAAAGATACGATTTGAGATAATTCCATTTTCTCTCATATCATCCCAATGATCATTTAGAAGAATCTTTGCATCATGATATGCCTGTCCAACCTTACTGTTATCCATATAATCACTGACAACATAATCCTGAACCGGAAAATTTTCCCAATGTCTTCCATATACTGTCAGCTTATGTTCTGTCGGAATAAGATCCTTTAAGATCGGCCGGAATACATGCCGGGAGTTTCCTACAAACAACAATTCATATTGCTTATCATGTCCTTCTTCATATACCATCGCACTGTCATCTACACACTGCTGTGCAACTCCCGATGGCACATGAAGCTTCGAGGCAAAGCGCACCGCCCCATGCTTGCCGGCGTTCGGGTCGTCCTTTTCCGTGCGCGTTCCCTCCGGGAATATGACGACCTTGCAGCCCTTTTTCAAAAGCGACATCGTCGTCCGCACGGCGGATGCGCTGATCAAGGAGGCCGGTGTGGACATGAAGTATGAGGTCGGCACCATGATCGAGATCCCCCGCGCCGCCCTGACCGCCGACGAGATCGCCAAGGAGGCCGAGTTCTTCTCCTTCGGCACCAACGACCTGACCCAGATGACCTTCGGCTTCTCCCGCGACGACGCCGGCAAGTTCCTGAGCTACTACTACGACAAGAAGATCTATGAGTCCGATCCCTTCGCCCACCTGGATCAGAACGGCGTGGGCAAGCTGGTGGCCATGGCCGCCAAGCTGGGCAAGGAGACCCGCCCCGACATCCACCTGGGTATCTGCGGCGAGCACGGCGGCGACCCCACCTCCGTGGAGTTCTGCCACAAGGTTGGCCTGAACTACGTGTCCTGCTCCCCCTACCGCGTGCCTATCGCCCGTCTGGCTGCCGCCCAGGCCGCTATCAAACATCCCAGAGCGAACTAAAATATTCGTATTTTCACTGAAAATAGGCTTTGAAGAGGCAAAACGCTTTCGAAAAGTGAACGGATTTTCTTTAACCCGTCAAAGTCAGTGGACTGGCGATTTGTTCGTAGACGTTTATATCTAAAATCATAAAGAGGGACTTGCATTGCAAGTCCCTCTTTATATTTGAACCAGAGAGCACTTCCGTTCATTTGGAAGTGCTCTTTTTTATTGGGAAGAAGGTGGTTTAATTGACTGATGGCGCTATATCGAATAGACCTGCTGAGGAAAAAATCATCCGACTAAGATTAAACGAACTACACCTATTCAAAGGGTATTCCGCATTGAACGGCATTATGCCGCGTAACCAGCCCTATTTAGTGCGGGATGAGGACCCGTCTATGGTCCGGCTTATTGCCCGTATAAAGGCGCGTGGTGTACGTCAGCCCGCGCTTGTTCGCCCGGACCCGGAGGGAGGTTATGAAATCATAGATGGCCATCGACGGTATCGGGCCAGTGAGCTGGCAGAGCGCCCGGATATGCCGGTCATTATCCGTGATCTGAGCGACGAGGAGGCTGTGGCCGAGATGGTAGACGGCAATGTGCAGCGGGAGAATGTCCTGCCCAGTGAACGCGCCTGGGCCTACCGTATGTATTTGGAGGCGGATAAAAAGCGGGCTGGACGGCCTGCAAAAAATTCGCCGAAAATTTCGGCGAATTTCCGCAGCGACGATGAGATTGGAAAATCCCTGGGTATCAGCGGGGACACCCTGCGCAATTATATCCAGCTCACGGAACTGCGGCAGGAGCTTATGGACAAGGTAGACGCTCAGGAAATCGGCCTGTCCATCGCCTATCAGATTGCCGCCCTCACCAAAGACGAGCAGATGCTGTTGCTGGACGCCATGGAGTATTCGCAGAATACACCGTCGCTCTCTCAGGCCCAGCGGCTGAAAAAAGCCAGCAAGGAAGGAACCCTCTCGCTGGAGACCATGCGGGATGTGTTATCCAAGGAGAAAAAGGCCGAGACGGAAAAGCTGACATTCTCCACGGACGCGATCCGCAAATACTTTCCCCGTTCCTACACCCCCAAACGGATGCAGGAGACCATCATCAAGCTGCTGGAGGCATGGCAGAAAAAGCGCCAGCGAAACCACGAATTGTAATCATATACGGACGAACTGCCGGACGCATTTGCGGTCCGGTTTTTTTGCGCCCAAAATCAGGAGGTCACTATGTTTATCAGCACATTTCGATATAAGCCGGAATACGTTGCCTGCCCGCTCTGCACGGAATACCGCAAAGACCAGGGCTGTACGCTCTCTGCTTGCCCATGGCTGGCTGAACGGATCGAGGCCGGAGTGGTGGGGTATCAGGAGGCGGTGATGGGGACCATGCCCCGGCACCGGCTGCTTGCACCGCGCCTGCGCGTTTTAATCACCTGTTTTCCTGGAAGCCTGTGGAAAGACGAGCGGCACCAGGAGCGCATGGAGTACGCCAAGGCCCGCCTGGGCTACTACCGGCGCAGGGACAACCCGGCCTTTTATGCCGCCCTGTTCCTGCTGACCTCCAGCGCGGAGCTGTGGAAGCGTACCGCCAACTGCTTTTACCGGCAGGGCTTCGAGCCTGCCTATACGGTGCTGGGCGGTATCTCTCCCCATGACTACGCGCTTTTCTCTGCGGCAAAAGGGCTATACCATGGCGCGGGCAGCCCTGTGGCGATGGACCTTGCAGACCCGGATATTGTGGACGCGGAGGCGTTTCGCATGATCGTCAACGCCACCCTTGTCGCCCGGTATGGACTGCCTGTGCTGGACATTCGGGCGCGGAGGGCGCGTGTATGACACAGTTCACCATCCGGGGACATGACCTGCTGGCCGTAGAGCGGTTTCGGGATGATACCCGCCACATGATCGAGTTTGAAGTCCTGAAAGACGATAACCTTATCGCCCTGCGCGGAGAGACGGCCCGCCTGTTTCTGAATGAACGGGGCTATCAGCGCGCCCTCCAAAGCCAGGAGCTGGGCGAAATCCATATCATCAGTCACGCGCTGGTAATAGAGGGCCATATCATCCGGCCCAAAAAGAAAAGACATCACTGATAGGAGGAATTTGCATGTACTCTCAGGAAGGATTGCGTTACGCCATTACCGGCCTGTTCTGCTCTCGTATGGGAGAGGACGGCTACACCATGCAGGAGGCCGAGGAACATCTGGACAAACTCGACTTCTCGGCCCTGCTGCAAGCGGCGCGGAACAACGCTAGGACTGTCTATGCCTATACCACCCAGGGGACGCAGGAGAAGTCCTTCAACTATCGCGGGCCGGAGCTGTTCGGACAAAAGGCCACCCTTCTGTATGAAGAGGACGACCAGAGCACGATGGAGATCGCTGTCACCACCCGGACGCTGGAGCTGCGGCTGCTGGAGGACATGAGCCTTGTCTGTGTGGCCTGTGTGCGCGTGGAATATGAAGGCGGCGAGTACGTCACCGAGTACCGCACCATCAAGGGGGACCCGGCGCAGAGCGAGATGTGCCTGGACCTGGAGGACCTGTCGGACACCCTGGACGAGCTGTGCGGCCCCTGCTTCGAGTGTGAGCAGCCGGTCTATGAGCTGTAAGAAAGAGAAGGAGGCCAGCAAGAGAGATGTGCCCTGAATGGGCGCTCCTATCACACCTCAAAAGGATTTTCACGCCGTCAGCCTGAGCGGGGGCAAAGATTCCACCGGCCTTCTCCTGCTGATGATCGAGCGCGGTATGCCCATTGACGCGGTTCTGTGGGCAGATACCGGCATGGAGTTCCCAGAGATGTACGGGCATATCGCCAAGGTGGACGAGCACCTGTTCCGAAAGCGCGGCCTGCACATCACCGTCCTGCGTTCCCCTAAGAGTTTCGAGTACATGATGTTCGAGGAACCCAAGCAGAAACCGTCCTGCCTGGAAAACCGTGCGCGGCTGGGCATCCCGCCCTACGGCAACGGCTGGCCGGGTATCCGGGTCCGCTGGTGTACCGGCCAGCTCAAAACCCACCTTATCAACAAGGAGGTCAACCGGCTCAAGGGGGCGCATCAGCTTCAACAGTATGTGGGCATCGCGGCAGACGAGGCCCACCGCTGCAAGGACCTTCACTATCCCCTGGTAGACTGGGGCATCACCGAGGCCCAGGCCCTGCAAATCTGCTATGACCGGGGCTTTGACTTCGGCGGCCTGTACCGTATCTACCGCCGCGCCTCCTGCTGGTGCTGCCCCTTCCAGCGGATCGGGGAGCTGCGGAACCTGCGGCATCATCACCCGGAGCTGTGGGCGCGGCTGCTGGACCTGGATAAGCGTGCGCGGGCACAGTTCAGCCCCGGCCCGCTGGGACAATTCAAACAAAACTGGAGCGTGGCGCGGCTGGAGGAACGGTTTGCCCGTGAGGACGGGCAGACCGCCCCCATCCAGCCCAATGCTCCTAACGACGCTACATAGGAAGTGACAGAACATGGCAGTTTTTCGCATAGAACGGACGCGGGACTATACCGTAATGAGCAACCACCACCTGAAGGACACGGCCCTGAGTTTGAAAGCCAAGGGGCTGCTGTCCATGATGCTCTCCCTGCCGGACGAGTGGAACTACACCACACGGGGCCTTGCGGCCATCTGCAAGGAGGGCGTGGACGCCATCGGCGGGGCGCTGCGGGAGCTGGAAAAGGCGGGCTACATCGTCCGCCGCCAGCTTCGCGGTCCCGGAGGGCGCATCAGCGACACGGAGTACACCATCTACGAAAAGCCCTGCCACGGTGCGGAGGAACCGCCAGAGGAACCAGGACCAGATACGACCCCGCCAGATACGGCTTTCCCGTATCTGGTGGAACCGGATATGGTAGAACCATCTACGGAAAAGCCCGCAGAATTAAATACTAAGAGATCAAATACTCAAAAATCAAATACGCATCTATCAAATACTCAAAAATCAAATACGCATCTATCAAATACTCATTCATTCGTTCTGTCCGCGCCTGCGGCGGAAGGAATGAAGGACGTGTATGAGAAGCGAGAGGAAATTCGGGAACAGATCGAGTATGACCTGATTTGTACCCCGGTCAACCGAACCCAGGTGGACGAGTTTGTGGAGCTGATGCTGGAGGTGGCTATGACCCATAGCCCCACCATCAAGATCGGGCGGGACGCGGAGTACCCCACCGCCTTTGTGCAGGAGCGGTTTGAGCAGATCAACTCCAGTCACATCGAGAAGGTGCTGGAGGGCATCAGCATAAACACCACCCGCGTCTGGAACACCAGGGCCTATCTGCTGGCCGCCCTGTTCAATGCCCCCAGCTCCACGGACAATCACTACACCATGCTGGTCAACCACGATCTACACCACGACTACGGCGGCTGAACAGGCCGCCTAAATTTATGCCCGGAATAGCCGGGAGAAAGGACTTGCCATGAAGCGACCTCTGGCCTACATCACCGCCCCCTGGGGCGAGAACGAGTATGAGAACACCGAGAACGCGGCCCGCTGGTGCCGTCAGGTGTATGACGCGGGCTTTTCCCCGGTCTGCCCCCTGCTGTTCCTGCCGCTGTTTTTGAAGGACAGCATCCCCCAGGAACACAAGGACGGAATCGACATGGCCCGCGACTACCTCCGGCGTGCCCGTGTGCTGGTGGTCTGCGGCGGCAAGGCGGACGAGACGGTGAAAAACGACATCGCCACCGCCGAGCGCCTGCGGATCACCGCCACCACGCTGGACGGGATTCTCACCGTCAAGGGACAGGGGCGGAGCCATTGACCCACCGCCGCTTGCTGCGGCGGCTGCGGGTCCCGCCTTAGCGCACCGGCCCGCTCTGTCCCATACCAATCTACACACGAAGGAGGGTAATGAACATGCGCACGAAATACCATTGTTCCCGCTCTTTGCTGGCAGGCTTCCTTGCCGTCGTGATGCTGGTCTCCCTGGTGCCTGCGGCCTCCGCCGCCCAGCAGAACAGCTATCACGACCCTGCGGAACACTGGCAGGAGGCCAACAACCGCACCAATGAGCTGGACGCCAACGCCGTTATCACCCATGAGACTTTCCAATGCCGCGAGTGCAAGCAGCAGACCTCGTTCTTGGCCTACCGGACCCCGGAGTACACCAGGGACGGTGAGACGGCCATGAACCGGGACGTGAAATACTCGGACGGCACGACCATCGACGGAGACGGCAAGGGTAACGTCAATGACGGCACCCCCGGCAAGGACGCTTATTATACCGGCTACCACTGGACCAAGGCGGTCTGTGAGACCTGCGGGACCATCAACAGCAACATGGCGAAAACCGACTACGGCTACGGAAAAAACGTCTACTGGCTGTATGACTGTGCCGCCAACTTCTTTGAGGACCTGCCGGAGAGCGTCGAGATTGAGCAGGTAGACTGGGAGTACCACCGTGTTATCACCACGGGCGGCCAGTATTGCGGCTTCTGTTACGGCACTTACCACACGGAGGACGCCACGCTGGAGCGCCACCACATGGAAACCAGCATCCGCCCGGAGCTGGCCCATCAGCGGTTTGTGGAAATGGACGCCTGTACCGACTGCGGCTATGCCAAAACATCCTACACCGCTGCTAAAACGGTTGTGGCGGACTACTACGGCGTGGCGGACGGCGCGCCCCACACCGTTACTGTCTCCGATCTCTCCGAGGCAGGTGTGACTACTGCCATCCGGTACGGGCATAGCGCCGACGCCTGCACCCTGACCTCCGCTCCCAACTACACCGAGGCGGGCAACTACACTGTCTATTACAAGATCACCTACACCTACGCAGACACCGACATGGTGGAGGACGGCGTGGCCTATGTCCACCTGACCGCCACGGCAGACGGGTCCTGCGGCTGTGGCTGCGGAGACCCGGACTGCGACTGTCAGGACCCGGATTGTGATGGGGATTGCTGCAATCAGGACTGTGAGCATCACTTTGTCTGCCATGATACCGTGGCCCCCACCTGTATGGCCCTGGGCTATGACCGCCTGATGTGTACCGAGTGCGGCAAGATGGTCAAGGCCAACTACAAGGATTCCCTGGGCCACGCCTACCAAAGCGTAGTGGTCCGGGAGGCCACCTGCGAGACGCCGGGCAAGACCATGGACATCTGTGAGCGGTGCGGTAACGTCAAGGAGAGCACCATCCCGCAGACGGAGCATGAGTATGAGACACAGGTGCTCCCGGCCACCTGCACCAGCCCCGGCTACACCCTGAACGAGTGCGCGGTCTGCGAGGACCGGCACATCACCAACCTTACCCCTGCGCTGTCCCACGACTATGCCGCCAAAACCATCCCGGCAGGCTGCGAGACCGGGGGCAAGACCATCCACACCTGCGCTGGCTGCGGTTCCACCTTTGTGACGGACTACACGGAGCCGCTGGGCCATAGCTGGGACGAGGGTACGCTTGTTACCGACGCCACCTGCACCGGCGAGGGCGTCATGGAATATACCTGTACCCGCTGCGGCGCGACCCGCCTGGAAGGAGACGCGGCTGCGGGTCATATTCCCGGCGACGCTGCCACCTGCACCACCCCCCAGCTCTGTACCAAGTGCGGCGCTGTGATCGAAAACGCCCTGGGCCATGACTACCAGGAGGACGTGACCGCGCCCACCTGCACGGCCATGGGCTTTACCAACTTCACCTGTTCCCGCTGCGGCGATACCTACGACGGGGCCTACACCGACCCCACGGGCCATACGCCAAGTGAGTGGATCGTGGATAAAGAGCCGGACCAGGACAGCGCGGGCAGCCGTCATAAGGAGTGTACGGTCTGCGGCGAGGTGCTGGAGACGGAGGAACTGGAAAAGCTGTATGCTTCCAGCACCACGGACGAGCACGGCGAGGCTGTGGTGGGCCGCTATCTGGTGATCGTCACCGACACCGACAGCAAGGCCCCGGTCTCCGGCGCGGCGGTGGAGCTGGACAGTGAGGAGCACCTGTCCATCCGCCTGCCGGACCGCCGCCTGCTGGACTACGCCGACCAGACCACCATCACCGTCCTGCTGGCGGAGCCGGAGACCCCCGTAGAGGGGCTGGCGGTCTCTGTTACGGACAAGAACGCCAACTACTGCGGCGGCAAAACGGACAAGGTGGGTCAGTTCACAGCCCCCGGTTCCTCCGGGATTACCAATGAGGACGGCGACGCCACGATAGGCTATGAGGACGCGGACGGCAACCGCTGGACGCTGACCGTCCAGGTGGAGCGCACCGAGACCGGACGGCCCATCGCGGACGCTGCGGTAAGCGTGGGCAGGACCGGGAATATCACCGTCTCTCTGCCCAAGGGTCAGGACATGGACAGCCGCCACCGCGTCACTGTGACCGTCACCGACCAGGAGACCACCCCGCAGAAGGATGTCACCGTAATTGTCAAGAGCGACCTGGGCGGCACAGCCCAGGGGCAGACCAACAAGGACGGCGAGCTGACCGTCCCCGCCGCCGACAGCGCCTACACCGATGAGACCGGCACCGCTGTGGTGGGCCAGTACACTGTAATCGTCACTGATACGGCGGAAAAGCCGGTAAAGGGCGCGCTGGTGACGCTGCTGGCTGGTGAGGACGGCGAAAAGGACGCCTTTACTGTGCTGCTGCCGGACGGCCGCCTGCTGGACGGCAACGACCAGACGGTGGTGACGGTCCTCCTGCCCACCGCCAAGCCCGCCACGGGCCTGAATGTGGAGGTCTCCGACGAGCAGCGCAACCATGCGGCCAGGGACACCGACAAGAAGGGTCAGATCATGGTCCCTGACGCCTCCGGCTCTGCCGGTGAGATCATCGGCACGGACACCGGGGACGAGGACAAGTCCAACACCGTCAATGTGGATGTGGCCGACCAGGACGGAAAGCCCGTGGAGGACGCGGAGATCACTGTGGACAAGGACGGCGCGATTTCCGTCACCCTGCCGGACGATTTTACCTTTGACGAGAACGGCCCTGTAACCGTCACTGTCACGGACAACCAGGGCGAGGCCAAGCCCGGCGTCTCTGTCACCGTGGAGGATGGAGACGGCACCACCGCCGCCGGTGAGACCGGCAAGGACGGCAAGGTAACGCTCCCCGCCGCCTATCACTTTGCCTACCTTGTGGGCTATGGGGACGGCACCATCGGCCCGGACCGCAATATGACGCGGGGCGAGGCGGCCGCTGTATTTGCCCGCGTCCTCTCCGAAGTGCGGGGGGACGAGCTGGAGGGCCTGCGGCGCAGCCGGTTCCCGGACGTGCGCCGGGATGCGTGGTACGCGGACTATGTGGCCTATCTGGAAAAGCTGGGTGTAGTAGTTGGCTACCCGGACGGCCTGTTCCATGCCGAGGCCACCATCACCCGTGAGCAGTTTGTGGCGATGAGCGTCCGGCTGGACGAGTGGATGGAGCTGGAGACCTACGACAGCAAGCGGGGCAGCTTCCCCGATGTGCCCGGTTCCCACTGGGCGGCGGACTACATTCAGGAGGCCACCCGGAACGGCTGGATTGTGGGTTATGCGGACGGCCTGTTCCACGGCGGGGACCAGATCACCCGCGCCGAGGTTGCAACCATTGTCAACCGGATGCTGGGCCGCATGGCAGACGAGCGGTTTATCCGGCACAATGAGGCCGAGCTGACCACCTTCCGCGACCTCCAGAACCCCCCATTACTGGGCTTACTATAATCTGATGGAGGCCGCCAACGGCCACACCATTGTCACCGGCGCAGAGGACGAGACCTGGCATGAAGTGAGATAACGGTTCCACCTGGGGCGGTCCCGCCGGGACCGCCCTGCTCCTGCGAAGGTGAGGTGAGTGGATGCAGGAGGAAGTGGAAAACAAGACCCTGACGCTGATTGTCAATGGCGGCAAATTCACCGGGCGTCTGCTGAAAGCGGCGATTTCCAAATACATGGCCCATCTCAAGGAGGCCAAGGTGGAAAAGCGGCGGAAGCGGGAGACGCCGGTGGTCCACCGGGGCAAGCAGACAGTGAAGCAGCTCACGCGGCAAAATCAAGGGGTCTCCAACATCGACATTCAGGACAAGGAAATCCGGCAGTTTGAGCGGATTGCCCGGAAGTACGGCGTGGATTATGCGGTCAAGAAGGACCGGAGCACATCGCCGCCCAAGTACATGATCTTCTTCAAGGGCCGCGACGCCGACGCCATCACCGCCGCCTTTCAGGAGTACATGGGCCGGAAGCTGCGCCGGGAGACCCAGCCCTCTGTGCTGGAACGGCTGGAGCAGTATAAGGATATGGCCCGGAACACCGTGGAGAAGGTGCGAAAGAAGGTGCTGGAGCGGTGAGACAGGTCAACTTGAAAAAATATGTCCTCCCCAATCTCCCGTACCTGTTCGTGGGCCTCTATGCCACCAAACTGGGGCAGGCATGGCGGCTTTCGTCCGGGACAGAGTTTGCGGACAAGGTGCTGCATCTGATGGACGGCTTTGCCGCCGCGTTTCAATCCGCCGCCCCCAGCTTTCACCCCTCCGACCTGTTGGTGGGCCTGTGCTGTGGGGCGGCCCTGCGGCTGGCTGTCTACCTCAAAGGCAAAAACGCCAAGAAATACCGCCACGGTACAGAGTATGGCAGCGCACGATGGGGCACGGCCAAGGACATCCAGCCCTTTGTGGACCCGGTTTTCGAGAATAACGCCATTCTGACGCAGACTGAGCAGATCACCATGAACAACCGCCCCAAGGACCCCAAGACGGCCCGGAATAAGAATTTCCTTATCATCGGCGGGAGTGGCAGCGGTAAGACCCGCTTCTGGCTCAAGCCGAACCTGATGCAATGTGACAGCGAGACCTACCCCTGTTCGTTCGTGGTCACAGACCCCAAGGGCAGCATCGTCGTTGAGTGCGGGAAAATGCTGCGGCGCAAGGGCTACCGCATCAAGATCATGAACACCATCAACTTCAAGAAGTCCCACCACTATAACCCGTTTTCATATATCCACAGTGAGAAGGACATTTTGAAGCTGGTGAACTGCCTCATTGTCAACACCAAAGGCGAGGGCGGAAAGTCCGGGGACGATTTCTGGCTGAAGGCCGAGACGCTGCTTTATACGGCGCTCATCGGCTATATCCACTACGAGGCCCCGGAGGAGGAGCAGAACTTCTCCACGCTGCTGGAGATGATAAACGCCATGGAGGTCCGGGAGGACGACGAGGAATTTAAGAACGCTGTTGATCTGATGTTTGACGAACTGAAAGAACGGGACCCCGGCCACTTTGCCGTGCGGCAGTATGCCAAATATAAGCTGGCGGCGGGCAAGACTGCCAAGAGCATATTGGTGAGCTGCGGCGCACGGCTGGCCCCATTTGACATCGGCGAGCTGCGGGAGCTGACCGCCTATGACGAGCTGGAGCTGGACACCCTGGGAGACCGCAAGACTGCCCTGTTTTTCATTATGAGCGACACGGACGACACCTTTAATTTCTTAATCAGCATGGCCTATACGCAGCTATTCAACCTGCTGTGCGAGAAAGCGGACGATGTGTACGGCGGGCGGCTGCCCATCCATGTCCGGTGCCTCATTGACGAAGCCGCGAACATCGGGCAAATCCCCCGGCTGGAAAAGCTGGTGGCAACCATCCGAAGCCGGGAGATTTCCGCCTGTCTGGTTCTCCAGGCACAGTCTCAGCTTAAAGCCCTGTACCGGGACAACGCAGACACCATCATCGGCAACATGGACGCAAGGCTGTTCCTGGGCGGGTCGGAACCCACCACCCTCAAGGAGCTGTCCGCCGCGCTGGGCAGGGAGACCATAGACACCTACAACACCGGCGAGAGCCGGGGCCGCGAGACCTCCCACTCCCTGAATTATCAGAAGCTGGGCAAGGAGCTTGCCAGCGTGGACGAGCTGGCGGTCCTGGACGGCGGTAAGTGTATCCTCCAACTGCGCGGCGTCCGGCCATTTCTGTCGGACAAATACGACATCACGAAGCACCCCAACTACAAGTATCTGTCGGACAGCGACAAGCGAAACGCCTTTGACATAGAGCGTTTCCTTTCCGTCCGGCTGAAACCAAAAGCCGAGGAGGTCTACGACGTGTACGAGGTAGACCTGACGGACGAGGAGGCCGCCACCGCGTAGGCGGAGCGGCCTATTCCGCAAAAAGGAGGAAAGTGTGTACCTTCCAAAATCTTTTGAATTTTCGGAGGTACTATATGGATTTTTTCAACAGCGCGATTGAAGTATTGCAGACCCTGGTGATCGCCCTGGGAGCTGGCCTCGGAGTGTGGGGCGTGATTAACCTTCTGGAAGGTTATGGTAATGATAACCCTGGCGCGAATGCTCATGTACGGTAAGGAAGCAAGCAACCGAAAACAAGAGATAGACCGCCAG
>ERZ827440.3101-NODE-3101-length-13103-cov-2.616416_pt1 | contig 13103 bp, 10 predicted proteins | sample MGYA00519774_ERZ827440 | MGnify/ENA primary metagenome ERZ827440 (study PRJEB31778, sample SAMEA3449302) | human gut metagenome | biome: human gut; feature: human-associated habitat; material: faeces | place: United Kingdom | collected 2010/2012 ... | reverse complement strand
TTTTAAAATCTCATTAATCTTATAAAATATTTTGTTCTAAAAATTCCGATTTGTTAAGCTATCTATATAATATACAATATCATCTCTCTCTGATTATTACAATACCGACCGCCCTCGTTAGTTTTCAGGTCTAACGAAAGTGGTCGGTACATAAAAAAGCATTATTATTTTATTCCGCTGCTTCCATAAAGTAAATTCGGGAGGAAAAATCCGGGAACAGTCGGGTGTCGGAATTATATCCGGTTCCGGCGAAAGCAGGCTTCAGAGCGATTCCTGCACGCATCAGGGTATCTCCGTAAGCAGTCAGTTCTTCTTTTTCCCCATCCATATTTACAAATCGCGAAAGAATCTCCTGTAATGCAGATCCTTGCTTGATATGAACCGGAGAAACGGTGTTCACAAGGTCTCCGAAGTCTTTCAGATTGTATTTGATATTCCTGCCGTAGAAATGATATTTCACATCCGGAAGTAACCCCACCGGGCGATACCAGTCATGGGATTGGTTTGGAGTTGTCAGGCGTCGGAAGAACAGCCCCACTGCTCTTCTTCCATCCGGGGACACGCAGGTCCAGGATAAGGTTTCCGAGTCGGAAGCTTCGTTTTCTGCTCCACGATAAAAGGATCCAAACTGGAAAACATCCCGCCATTTTTTATAAAGTGCAATCTGCTCCCGGATTGCGTTGAGGTCACTTCCGGACAGATCCTTTAAATTACATTCATATCCTAAGACACCGAAGGAAGCCACCTGAAAACGGGTCTCAAGGGGCGTGATCCTTAAGGTCTGATGATTTGGACAGGATGATACATGTGCTGTAAATACCGATAAGGGATATCCATAGCTGTAACTGTTCTGAATCCCGGTACGGCACAGTGCGTCAGTATTATCGCTTGCCCAGATCTGCGGGAAATAACTTAATATTCCCAGATCAAAACGATTTCCACCTGAACTGCAGCCTTCAAACAAAATCTCAGGGAAACGTGTGGTAAGTTCATCCATAATGTGATAAAGCCCCAGCACATAACGATGTGCCGTCTCTCCCTGTTTCGCAGCCGGCAGATAAGGGGAATAAATATCACTGAAATTACGGTTCATATCCCACTTTACATAACGGATGTCTCCGGAGGAAAATACCTTCGTCATGGAATCTATTACATATTGTTGTACTTCGGGATTGGACAGATCCAAGAGGCGTTGATTACGTCCCTCGGAGTGGGGATGTCCCGGAATCATCATTGCCCAGTCGGGATGTTTTTGATAGAGACGGCTGTTTTCACTGATCATCTCCGGCTCTACCCAGAGACCGAAATCCACCCCCAGGGCTTTGAGTTTTTTACTGAGGGAAGCAATTCCTCCGGGCAGCTTCTTCGGATCCGGTTCCCAGTCTCCCAGGGAGGAAGTATCGTCATTCCGCCCGGAAAACCACCCGTCATCCATGACAAACAGTTCGATGCCGACATCTGCTCCCACTTTTGCCAGCTGCAACAGTTTCCTCTCATCAATCTTAAAATAACATGCTTCCCAGCTGTTTAACAGAACCGGACGAGGTCTTCTCTTCCACACTCCCCGCACAATATGCTCTCTGATAAAGGAATGTAACTGTCGGCTGAGTCCGCCATAACCATTCGAAGAATAGCTTAAAACAGCCTCTGGTGTATCAAAATGCGTTTCCGGAGTCAACTCCCGGGAAAAGCTCTGTGGATTGATCCCACTTACAAAGCGCAGTTTCCCATAAGAGTCTTTCTCAAGGGCTTCATAATGATTTCCACTGTAGATCAGATTGCAGCCGATACAGGAGCCAAAAGTCTCACAGGTGTTCTTATGTCCCAGGATCATAAAAGGATTCGAGCGGTTCGAAGAGGTTCCCGTATAAGACGCATTTATAAATTTGCCGGAACGTAAGGAAATCTGTTCTCTGTGCATCTCTCTTGCCCAGGCGCCGCTGAAATGAGTGATCATGGAATAATCCTCTGTCAGATCTAACTGTGCACTGAGACATCGCTCCAAGGTGACAGATGCGTCACTGTGATTGATCAACCGTGCGCTTCTGGTAATGACATCACATTCTTCGAATACGGTATAAAACAGCTGCAACTCCAAATGATTCGTAACATCCTGCAAAACAATCTGAAGGCATTCCGCGGAATCAGTTTCCACTTCCGAATAGCTGTGAGGAAGTCCGGAATCCTGCAGGCACTGTTCTCTTTCCTTTAAAGTAATAATTTTATAGGAATCAAAAGTAAAGTCAGAGGTGACACTTCCGTCGGCAAATCTGACTTCCAGAAAAGGTTCTCTGATATCTCCCTTTCCCAACGTACCAACCTCCAAGCAGACATCTTCCATGGAGATCTGCGGATGTTCCCTGTCGTAGGTACAGGTGTTGCCCGGAGCGAAGGCTCTCTGTATGACAAGGGGCGCACAGGAGGAAGGATCCTGTGAATCCACAGTGATCCGCTCCCCGTAATACAGATGTTCTAAATGTCCGGTCTCCATGACCCACATTCCGTAGGTTGTGTGGGCTGTCTGTAAAAAGAACCATGGTTTTGTATCGGAATCTTTTACAATCTGAATCATGCTTTAAACCTCCTGAATCTCTTTTAATCGTTCCTCGGTCAACTGATACTTCTTATGAAAGAAAATGACACCGATGACAAGGAGCAGAATGGGGAACAGTGTCATCGTCATACGAAGTCCCACCACAGAACTTCCGGAAGCTCCTGCAGTTGCCACAGCATCGCTGGTATCAGAGCTTAAGTTGCAGAGGTTCAGGCACAGGGATGCCACTAACGCAGAAATACCGGAAGCCAGTTTTACCACGAAGGTCTGCATGGAGAAAATGACACTCTCGTCTCTGCGATGATTTTTCCATTGACCGTAATCTACGGTATTGGCTAAAAATACGGTGGTCAGTACGGTCAGCATACCATTGGCGGCAAAGATTAAGAAGCCTGGAATGAATAGTAAAAATACATTACTCATATTCGTAAAACATAAAAGAAGCAATACAGCATATCCGGCAATTGCCATCAGGAAGCTGACATAGAAGATCCGGATGGTACTCATAAACTTACGAAATAATGGGAACAGAAGCATCATGGCGAGAATCTGTACCGCTCCACCGAAGGTGTTGAATAGTGTATAGGAATTATACCAGGTATCTCCGCCAAAATCGTATTTAAAGAAATAAATTACCAGGTTGGAGGTGGTATAGATCGCGCAGTTGATCAGTACGATGGTAATGACCACTGCCATCGCCTGATCGTTCTGAATTAACGCCTTGAACATCTGACCGATGGAAGGTGCGTCCACATCTACCGTAGATTTTTCCTTGATATTAATACAGGTAATGGCAATAAATATCACGAACAGCACGGCAATGATCAGGGTGAACCGGGAAAATCCGACCCGCTCTTCTCCTCCGCCCAGGGCATTGACGCAGAGCATGGTGATCACGGTGATAATGGCAGAGCCTACACCGGCGCAGGAACGTCCCAGCGTAGACAATCCTTCACGTTCTTTTCCGCTGTGAGTAAATGCCGGTATCATGGACCAGAAGGGAATATCCATCATGGTATAGGTCACGCCCCAGAGAATATAGGTGACTGCCGCATATGCTACCAGTCCATTGCCATTCAGTGCAGGAGGTGCCGAGAACATCAGATACAGAACAACAGCATTGGTTACTGTGCCGATCATCAGCCAGGGGCGGAACTTCCCCCATCTGGTCCTGGTCTTTGCCACGATGACGCCCATGAAGGGATCGTTAAACGCATCGAACACTCTTGCAACCAGCAGAATGATACCCATGGCTACGGCGTTCACGCCTAAAATATCCTGATAATAATACAAAATATAGCTGGCAGACAGCATGTATACCATATCCTTGCCTACCGCACCCAGTCCATAAGAAAATTTTTCTTTTCCACTTAAACCCATAATGTAACCCTGATCCTTTCTTATGCAATCTTTTGAAATCCTTTGAAATCTTTCTCTCAAATGAAACCATTAAATCGTTATATCATAAGCTCACGAATTCGTGCTATCGCACTCTACATCCTGCTTCGCAGGATATTCGTTCGCTAATGAGCCCAGAAAAACAAATGTCTGCTTTGCAGCCACTTGTTTTTCCTTGAGGCTCATTAAATCTTAATCTGAAAAGGTATCCGTACTTCCCCTGCCGTCTGTGACTGTAACAGCAAAGCTCCCCGACCGGATCTTCCCGTACTCTTAACATAAGTTCCACCCATGCCTCCCTGTAAAGCAATGGTGTCAGGTCCGATGATGGAGATGTCACCTTCCGTAATCAGACGAACCGGCTCCTGATAAAAGGGAAGCACATTTCCATGGTCATCCACTGCACGGATCCGCACCAGTGCCACATCATAGGTGTGCTGTTCCGTCAGAATGGTATGATCCGCTTCTGCTTCCAGCCGGATTTCGCGAACCGGTTCTTTGGTGACGGATTTTACGACTTTGCCGTCTTTAATAGCATCAAAACGGTATACGGTAGCTGTGCCGCCCCAGTCACCGATGTACTTTGTATACAGCCTGGTCACTTCCGCAAAATCGATATGATAGATCAGAAGCAGTTTTAAAGCCGTAAGATATAATCTCTTTGGAATGTGGTTCAGGCTTCCTCGCGCTACGAGATTCATGGCATCCGTGATCTCCTTTGCATGCTTTTTACGGAATCTTTCGTTCTGTGCAAAAGAATCTCCGATAAAATCATCGATCAGGATGGGACCGTGCTTTAAGTGCTTATAAGGTGACATTTCCGGCAGATATTCCTTGATAAAACGGTCGTTTTTGTACATCTTCACGCTGTCTGCATTGGACAGAATGTAGATGTTGCCGCGGTTACAGCCGGGATGCTCTCCGATATCCATGGAGGAAGTGATCTCCAATACAGGAGTCTGTTCCTGCTCACAGACATAGATATTTGCTGCCAGCTTCGGATTCCGGAACATATCCATGACACCATGATAACAGATCCTGTCACCGCTTCCGAAGTCTTTGTGGGTGTTGTAGTCGAACATGCACCAGCCGAAGCTTCCGGCAATATCGGGCTGACCTGCCACGGCATCCAGTACATTGGCGTGGCGGATGGCATGCTCACTGCGGCGCTCTTCGTTGTCGAAGGCCTTTGTGGGATACATATGCCCGTTGTACTCACTGATCAGATAAGGCTTCTCCATATCAGATGTGACTTTTTTCTTCGGATCACAGCCGGGCATCTCACCGTCGTGCAGAAAATCATTATACGTATAGACATCTTCTAACAGATGACTTTTTTTCATGGCACGGACACCACCGGTAGGTCTTGATGGATCCAGCTTATGTGCCACGGCATTGGTCTTTTCGTAAAAAGCATCGTCATCCGGTGACTCATTGATGCGTATTCCCCATAAAATGATGGAGGGATGATTACGGTACTGCCGGATCATATCTTCGGCATTTGCCACCGCCTGTGCTTTCCAGGAATCATCGCCGATATGCTGCCAACCGGGGAATTCTGTAAATACTAAAAGTCCAAGCTCATCACAGCGCTCTAAAAAATAATGGCTCTGGGGATAATGGGAAGTCCTTACGGCATTTAAACCCAACTCCTTTTTCAGAAGATCCGCATCCAGCCGTTGCATGCTCTTAGGCATGGCATATCCCACATAAGGGAAGCTCTGGTGGCGGTTTAAGCCGCGGATCCGCAACTTCCTGCCATTAAGATAAAAGCCGTCCTTTTTAAATACTGCTTCCCGGATACCAAACGTGGTCTCTGTCTCATCCAGGATCGTATTGTCCTGATATAGCTGTGTCTTTAAAATATAGAGATTAGCTTCTTCGGTGTCCCATAACAGAGGAGAGGTAATGGTTGCCGTGAGGGAGAACTCCTTGTCGCAGGAAACATCCGTAGGAACAGTCTGCTCGCACAAAAGCCTCCAGGATTCCTGCGCGACGGCGGTACTTTTGGGCATGTAGTACTGTCGGATGGTCACGTTCTCATTACTTTCCGTAAGCGTGATCTCAGAGGTGATCTGAGCTGTCACGGGAGACGATCTGAAATCTATCGCTGTATGGACGAAGATATCCGAAAGGGAGACTTTTTCCTTTACTTCCAACCGGACATCCCGGTAGATACCGCCATAGGTCATATAATCGATCACATAGCCAAAAGGCGGAACGTTTAAATTCTCTCTGCTGTCTAAGCGGACACAGAGCAGGTTATCCTGCCCATAGAGTACATTGTCTGTTAAATCTACAGTAAATGCAGTGTAACCGCAGTGATGCTCTCCCACTTTTTTCCCGTTACAAAATACAGTACTGTCATGGGCAGCTCCCTCAAAAGTAAGCAGGATCCGTTTTCCCTGCCAGTCCTTTGGAATCAGGAGATGGCGCCTGTATCCGCTGACCATCTGGTAGAGGGATTCGTCAAAATAATGAAACGGGGTTTCCTTACAGGTATGCGGCAGACGTACCGGTTGCAGCGTGTTTTCCGGATATTCCGGTGCCACTAAACTGTCCTCAAACTGTTCAGTGAACAGCCAGTCGTCGTTTAAGTAAAATCTATGTGTCATAAGTTCTTCTCCTTTTTTGCCTGCGTGTTTACTGCCTCTGTGTGATTCCGTACATGAGAATATTTACGACCTCGTTTAAGGCGTCCACGTAAGTCAGATGATTCTGTGCGAGGATATCTCTTTGGAAAAACTGCTCAATGGAGGCTTCCAGCATCATTTTCACCAGACAGATGGGAACCGGGCGGATACTGCCCTCTGCCATGCCTGTCTCGATCAGCTGGATCGTAGGCTCCCAGCCGGTCTCTAAGCGAAGCTCCACTTTATGGTAGATCTTAGGATATTTGTCCCGTAGGGAATAGAGCTTTCTGAGGTCAATATTCTGATAGCCTTCCGGCAGGACACCTAAGATGCGCTGTAGCTTTTCGATGGTTCCCAGCGTAGGATCCGTCAGGATCATATGCTCGCTTTCCTTGATCGAATCAAAAATATAATCTACCATAGCAAGAAACAATGCTTCCTTATCGTCATAGACGGTGTAGATGGTCTTTTTGCTGATGGAAAGTTCCTTTGCCAGGTCATCCATCGTGAACTTCAGCCCTTTCCGATCGAAGACACGAAGGGTGGCATCCAAAATATTTTTTTGCAGAGCATCTGTGGTATCCATAGGTGTTCCTCCGTCTTTAGATGAGAATTATCATATATTTCCTTGGAAACGCAAATGTAAAAAATAGTTTCCTTTGATACAAGAGTAGCATTTTGTAAGGGAATATTCAAGAAACGTTTTTACTAAAAAGAGTTTCCTAAAATTGTGAAATATAACAAAAAACCAGCCAAACGAGTGTTGACTGGTTTAAGAAGGTCTCATATTTTTTTCCATTGTTCTGCCAGGGTGGGATGGGACTTTTTACGGGTGATCTCCACCAGACCAAGTGGTGTCATATCCACGATCCGGGGATGCTGAGGATCCTGTGTGGTCAGCATTTTCAGGTATTCCAGTAATTTCTGACGATTTTCCTTTTCTGACATATTAATAAAATCTACAATGATGATACCGGACAGATTCCGCAGACGCAACTGTCTTGCAACCTCTTCTGCCGCTTCGGCATTGACCTGATAATAGGTCTCTTCTCCCATCTTCTTAGATTCATTTTTGCCGGAATTGACATCGATGACTGTCATGGCTTCCGTAGGCTCAATGACCAGATATCCGCCGCATTTCAGCCAGACTCTCGTATCCAGTGCCTCATCCATCCCCCTTTCGAGAGAATATAAAAGACGCAGGGAAATGGCAGGATCATCATACAACCGGAGGTTCTTCTGCTGTAAAAGCGGATGACTGCTTTCAGAAAGCTTGTGGAAGATCTCAGGGTCGTCCGTAAGGACTTCACTGTATTCCGATGGATCTGCCAACTGTTCCAATGCCTCGTAGATGGCTTCAGAAGGTGCAAAAAGACAGGTAAGGCATACTTTATGGATTGCCTGATTTAAAAGGCTCTGAAGGGCTTCAGATGCGCTCTCAGGGGTGGCTCCGTTTTTAACAAGCTGTTGCTTCATCCGGGAAGGATCTGTGGTAACGGAAGCGCGTTTCGTCTTCTGGGCATCTCTGGTGACCATGACCACCAGTTCATCTCCGGCTTTTAAGCTTCCGTCCGGCTGTCTGTTGGTTAGATGTGCCGTACCTGCTTCCCGTAATGGCAGAAAGCACAGTTCCCCGGGCGCAATCTCCACGAAGCAGGCATCGATGTTTTTCGCCACATTCTGTATTTTTCCAAGGTAGATTCCGCCAAGCTTACTGGCATTCGAACGAAGTACCCGCACAGCGGCAATTCCACCGGAGTTCACAAGTAATGCCACATTTTTATCCCGAAGCTTCGTAAAGATCATTTTCCCGGTAGTACAGTCCGTGCTCTTACGGATCTCATTTATTTCTTTTTCTCTTGCCGGTTTGCCGCCGGTGAGACTGCGGCTCATTCGCTATCTCCGGAAGCCGCTTTGTAAGCTTCTTCGCTGTCATAACCGATGGCGTCTAAGGGAAGCAGTTCTCCGGCATCGCTTCTTAAATAGGTCTCTTCTCTGTTGACCATAAGGGCATTCTCAGGGAGGGGGTCTCCATTTTCCGCAAATAATGACTCCACTACCTGAATGGGCTTGATATTGCCGGCGCTGGATGCATCTACCAACAGATACAGGCTGTTACCATCCACGGCTTTCAGCTCATAGATGCCTTCTTTTAAATTGATTTCCCGGCTGCCTTTTTTGGTCTCCTTGGTGATCAGGATCTCGTCCTTTTTAAGGAAGCGTTCCACAGCAGCTGCCAGATCAAAATGAGGACCTCTGCCCTCCCGGAAGGTTACGGTATATCCGGCGGCAGCCACACTTGCCATGGCATTGCCCGCCTTATCCGGCAGGATCTTCACGGAAGTGATCTCAATGCCAGGTACAGATGCGGCATTGAGCCGTGTTTTCACATCCTCGCAGGAAGTCAGGGAATGTACTTCCAGATCCATATATTCTCCGTTGCTGGTCAGTCCCACGCCTAAGGGTGCGGCGAAGGACATGATCTGATGGGGGCTGAAGCCTCCGGTATATGCTACGTCCAGTTCTGCTCTGCGGTTGGCTTTCTGGAAAAAACGCATTACATCCAGATGGCCGATAAAACGTACCGGTCCGTATTTTTTGAATTTAATTCTTAATTTCATAATTTCTGTCAGATTTCTATGCGGTCTTTCTTGAAAGACCTGCAATTCCCTTTCTTCTTATTCTTCAACATTCAATAACGTGCCATAAGGGTGTGTCTCGTACGATCAGTCTCTGGGCTCTACGCAGATACCGCAGCCGAATCTGGCGGCACCGCAGCCCTGACATGCCTGTTTGCAGTTCGGTGAGATCGTCTCGTTTTTCGCTTTCTGCCATTCTCTCTCCAGAAAGGCTCTGGAAACACCGCAGTCCAGGAAATCCCAGGGCAGGATCTCGTCCAAGGGTCGTTCTCTGTGGGAATAGAAATCCGGATCCAGACCGCAGGCAGCGAAGGCTTCCATCCAGACATCATTGTGGAAATATTCGCTCCAGGCATCGTAGAAGCAGCCCTTGTTATAAACATATAAAAGCACCTGGGACAATCTCCTGTCGCCTCTTGCCAGCACACCTTCTAAGACGCTGACATCCGCTTCGTGCCAGTTGTACTTGATACTCTTCTGGTTCAACTGCTCGGAGATGGCTTTTCGGGTCAGATATGCCTTTTCCACGAATTCTTCCTTGGTACACTGGGGTGCCCACTGGAATGGAGTAAAGGGCTTCGGTACGAAGAAGGAAGTACTGGTAACGATCTGTACTCTGCCGTTGACACGTTTCTCCTTCGGCACCGTATCGAAGAAGGTGGCTGCGATCTTATTAGACAGCTCGGCGATGCCGCGGATATCCTCCTCGGTCTCGGTGGGATGTCCCAGCATGAAATACAGCTTGACTCTGGTCCAGCCGCCCTCGAAAGCCAGCGCGGAACCATGCAGGATCACTTCTTCCGTCAATCCTTTATTGATGACATCACGCAGTCTCTGGCTGCCGGCCTCCGGTGCGAAGGTCAGGCTGGATTTTTTCACATCCTGCACCTTACTCATGACATCCAGGGAAAAGGCATCGATACGTAAGGAAGGCAGAGAGATATTGATATGTCTCTTGTCACATTCTGCGATCAAAAAGTCAATCAGTTCCGGCAGTTTGCTGTAATCACTGGAGCTTAAGGAACTTAAGGAAATTTCTTCGTGACCGGTATTTTTCAGCATTTCCATGGCGTATTTTTTCAATACTTCCACGTCACGCTCTCTGACCGGACGATACAGCTGCCCAGCCTGGCAGAAACGGCATCCGCGGATACAGCCTCTCTGAATCTCCAGAACCACTCTGTCCTGGGTGACCTTAATGTAAGGTACCACGGGCTTCATCGGATAAAAACTGTCCGTCATATCCGTCACCAGTTCCTTGCGGATCGTAGCGGAAATCCCCTCTTCGGTCGGGCGAAAGGAAGCGATGGTGCCGTCCTCATGATAAGCAGTCTCATAGAATCTGGGAACATACATGCCGGGCAGCTTCGCAGCACGGCGTAAGAATTCTTCTCTTCCCACCTTCTCTTCTCTGCACTTTTTATACAGATCGATCAGTGGACGATACTGGGTCTCGCCTTCACCGATATAGAAGATATCGAAAAAGTCTGCAATGGGTTCCGGATTATAGGTGCAGGGACCGCCACCGATGACAATGGGACAATCATCCCCGCGTTCTTCTGCAAGCAGCGGAATCTGTGCAAGATCCAGGACCTGCAATATATTCGTATAGCACATCTCGTACTGGATGGTGATTCCCAGGAAATCAAAATTCTTCACCGGATCCTGGCTCTCCAGAGCAAACAGAGGGATATTTTCCTCACGCATGATGGCGTCCAGATCTACCCAGGGAGAATAGACTCTCTCACACCAGACATCGTCCCAGGAGTTGAGCATGCCGTACAGGATCTGAATGCCCAGATGGGACATGCCGATCTCGTAGACATCGGGGAAGCACATACAGAAACGGACATCTATATTATTTAAGTCCTTCACCACCGCGTTCACTTCGTTGCCGATGTAACGGGCAGGTTTTTCAATCTTCATCAGAATATCATCGCTTAATGCTAATTTTTCGTTCATAATTACCTCAAATGATTATTATAATGATCTCTCTCAAATTGCTAATAACTATTCAATACATCATTATATCTTAAAAAAACCAGTTCTGCCAGTACCAAAAGGTACATAAATATGAACTGCAAAGCATGGTCATGTAGGGAGGAATATTTTTGGAACCATTGGATGATAAGAATACAGCACAACTGCTGCAGCAAATGCGCAGACAGACAGAAATAAGGCCGGAGCAGGAAGAATCCAGTGGTTCCGGTAGTTCTCATACCGGGACTTTCAGAATCCGTCTTGCTCTGGCCGGAGTATTACTGCTTACAGTGATATTGCTTGATCGGGAAAATAAAAGCTTTGCCGGTCTGTCCATGGATCAGGTGCTGTCTTACGTTACGGAGGTAGATTACGGAACATATATCGAGACCTGGATGGAAAATGCGGTTAACGATTTGCAAGCTCTGTAGTGATTTCTTCCCAGGTGACATTTTTTTCTGCCATCAGGACCATCATATGATACAGGAAATCACTGATCTCATATTTGACCTCATTGGGGTTGGGATTTTTGGCGGCGATCACAATCTCAGTCGCCTCCTCGCCCAGTTTCTTGAGAATCTTGTCAATGCCCTTGTCGAACAGGTAATTGGTATAGGAACCCTCCTTGGGGTGGACCTTGCGATCCTTGATCACATCGAATACTTCCTCGAATACCTGTAAGGGGTTGCTGCTTTCTTCGTAATCCTTTTTTGTGATCTCGTTAAAGAAACAGCTCTTGCTGCCGGTATGACAGGCAGCACCGATCTGTGATACCTTAGCAAGGATTGTGTCCATATCGCAGTCAGCCACCAGTTCCTTCACATACTGGTAATGTCCGCTGGTGAGACCCTTCAGCCACAATTCCTGACGGCTTCTGCTGTAGTAAGTCATTTTACCAAGCTTCAGAGTCTGTTCATAAGCTTCCTCATTCATGTAAGCCATCATCAGAACTTCCTGAGTACGGTAATCCTGCACGATAACAGGTACCATGCCGTCACTGTTTTTCTTGAAATCTTCCCACTTGTAAGCTGCCTGGAAGGATTCAATGGGAATATCATTTTCCCGGCACAGATCCTTCAGGGCAACGATTTCTTTCACATTGTCATTGATGGTATTACCGGTGACGCCACATACATTTTCATATGCGAAGATCTCCAGCAGCTTATTCAGTGCTACCTGATTGATCTGCACGAAAAAGGGAAGGGACAGAATACTCTGCGTCTCCCGGATCTGGTGAGGATTCATCAGGATCATGGCAGAGACATACTTTTCAATCTTCTCTTTATGTAATTCCAAAACGGCGGGATCATTATAGGAGATCAGTATCTTCTCCTTGCCAAATTTCAGGGAGACTTCCTCCGTGATCTCAATATTACTCTCTTTCTCATAGTCGAGAACCGCTTTTTTACATCCGGCATAAAGTAATTTCTTAATGTCCTCCATGCGCTTTACATTGCCGGCACCGATGACATCCACTTCCGCTTTGGCGCAGATTTCCTTGATGATATCCAACGCTGCCTCATGCTCGGCGTCTCCTTCGGACATATCGAATACGATCAATTCATCTGCATTGTGCTCACAATAAAAATCTGCCAGACGTACCGGGTCGGTATTCACGATGGTGGTATCCGTAAGGTTTCTTACCGCATGCTCATGATATAAATAAATACAGGGAACAAATTTCTTGATGATCATAGTAATCCTCGCGTTTTCTATGCCTGCAGGGTACGGACCACAGGCACGTATTTTTTTACAGACTTCCTTTGGTACTTAATACATCCGTTACCTTCGGATTATAGGAAACGGCCTGATCCAGTGCTTTGGCAAATGCCTTGAATATTGCCTCGATCATGTGATGATTGTTACCGGAGGACAACATTTGGATATGTAGATTCATTC
>ERZ827440.3095-NODE-3095-length-13138-cov-3.026141_pt1 | contig 13138 bp, 9 predicted proteins | sample MGYA00519774_ERZ827440 | MGnify/ENA primary metagenome ERZ827440 (study PRJEB31778, sample SAMEA3449302) | human gut metagenome | biome: human gut; feature: human-associated habitat; material: faeces | place: United Kingdom | collected 2010/2012 ... | reverse complement strand
AGGAGTTGACGAAGACCATAAGGCTGTTGAAGTTTTCCTTGTCAGCCATGTATTCCGACAGCTTGTCGATTTCGTTTTTGCCCGTCGAAGCCGAACCGGTATAGCCGATAAAGTCGCTGACGGGATTGTATATCACCAGAATTTTGGTTCTGGGGTCGATGTCTTCTGTCGCAAGGTCGACCTTTTTGACCTCAAATTCGGTAGCCGTGAATATTTCCTCAAAGCCCTGACTCCAGCTTTCGCCGTGACCTGTCGTGAACGACACAACGGGCGCTTCGGCAAGTGATGCCTGAAGAATTGAGGCGGTCATGTTCTTTTCGCCGGAGAAGGCAAAAACCTTGCCCGTTTCGGTGTCGGCGGTGTAGAAGCCGTTGAAGGCACGGATTCTGTAATGATATTTGCCCTGAATGATGACGTTGTTATAAGAAAGCGAGGTCTGCGATTCGGTAAGATACTTGTTCGCAAGCTCAGGCTCCTTGTTGATGTCGATATATTCGACCTTGACATTGTTCGGGTACTTGCGCGCATATTCTTCGGCAAGGTCACGCACGCGGGTGAAATGCTCGCGGTCGGTGCCGTTTGCGTTGTAGTATGCCGTGTCATAGTACGTGAACAGGTCGCGGTCGGCAAGGAAATAGATTGTAACGTCGAAGCTGTCGTATTCGTCGCCGAGGCCGACACGGAGAGCCGTATCTGTGTCTTCGCTGATGGAATAGAGCTGTGTCTGAGTGAGGTCGATCCGGAGACCGACCTTTTCGTCAATCGAGGTGACGATGAGGTTGAGCACGATTATCATGGCGATGAAAAGCACCGTGAAGACCACGGAGAGAGAACCGTACTTGAAGCGTTTGTTCTTGAAAATGTTTGTTTTTGACATTGCGTAAACCCTCCGTAATCAGGACCAGCGGCGCTTTTCATAAACTCTGACGGTCAGGAAGATAAACACGCACGCAAAGGATATGAAGTAAATGAGCGCCGGAATGTCGAAATAGCCGACTGTGAAGGGCGTATAGCGGTCAACCACCGAGAACCAGCGGACGACGACGCGAAGCCATTCGAAGGGAATTTTCTGCGCAAGCAGACTGAGAAGCAACAGTACCGCGATGATCGCAATGGAGGAAACTGCGGCGATGAGCTGGTTTTCGGTCAGCGCGGAAAGGAAGAGGCCGAGTGCGATGAATGCGGCACCGACAAGGAAGAGACCGAGTATATTCGTCAGGATGACGGCGAGGTTCGGCGAGCCGTAGCGGTACAGCAAAATGAAGTTGAGGCTGTTTACTGCGAGAGAGACCGCAAAAATCGTGAGTGCGGCGAAGAATTTCGCGCAGACGATGCCGGTCAGTGTGACCGGTGCTGTCAGCAGCATCTGCTCTGTCCTTGATTTGCGTTCTTCCGCAAACAGCTTCATGGTAAGAAGCGGCAGAAGAATGCAGAAAACAAGCAGAAGAAGCACAAAGTACGTATAAAGTCCGGAGCTGTCCTGCTTCAGCAGTGTCGTATACGCAAACAGCGCACCCGAAACCGCGATGAACATTCCGGCAAAGATATAGCCGATGGGAGTTATGAAGTATGAGCGCAGCTCACGTTTATATATTGCCCACATTACTGCTGCCCTCTCTTTCTTTTTTCCGCCTTCTGCGGTTCGATGAGTCTGATGAATATGTCTTCAAGATTGAGCTGGTCGCCTTCCAGGCCTATCATAATGAATCCCGCGCGTGCGACCGAGGTAAACAGCGGTTTACGGATGTCCACTCTGTCTTCGCTTTCGATGATGTAGCTGATACTGTCGGTATCACGTCTGCCGAGAGCATCGGCGAACTTGATTCCGGGAAGCGCACGGAGAAGCTTTATGACCTCGTCCTCCGGACCGACGATCTTCGCAATGAGTCGGCGGGTGCCGTCCACGGCGTTGATGATGTCTTCGGTACGTTCGTTTGCGACGATCTGTCCCTTGTTTATGACGACGATGCGGTCGCATACCGCCTGAACCTCGGGCAGAATGTGCGTCGAAAGAATGACGGTATGATCCTTGCCGAGGTGCTTGATGAGGTTGCGTATCTCAATGATCTGCTTCGGGTCGAGACCGACGGTAGGCTCGTCGAAAATAAGCACCTTCGGGTTGCCGATGAGCGCCTGCGCAATGCCGACACGCTGACGGTAGCCCTTTGAAAGGTTCTTTATCTTGCGGTTATATACATCGGTGATTTTGACGACCTCGCAGATTTCCTTGATGTGCTGTTTTCTCGGCAGCCTGCAGCCTTTCAGCTCGTATGCAAAGTCAAGGTATTCCTTCACGGTCATTTCGAGGTAAAGCGGCGGAATTTCGGGCAGGAAACCGATGCGGCGCTTTGCGCCGATAGGATCCTCAAGCACGTCTATCCCGTCGATCTTTGCGCTTCCGGAGGTTGCGGAAAGATATCCGGTCAGTATGTTGAGGGTAGTCGATTTTCCGGCACCGTTCGGACCGAGAAAGCCCATTATCTCGCCCTCGTGGACGTTGAAGGTGATGTTGTCGACCGCTACCTTGTCGCCGAATCGCTTGGTCAGGTTCGTTATCTCAATCATGGAGAACTCCTTTCAGAGGAATTTTATTCGTCTATTTTGATGCCCAGCTCCTTCAGCGCCTTTTCGGGTACCTCTGCGGGGCATGAGGTCATCAGCTCACTTGCGTTCTGCACCTTCGGATATGCCACAACGTCGCGCAGAGAGGGAGCGCCCAGCATCTGCATGACAATACGGTCAAGACCGATTGCAAAGCCGCCGTGAGGCGGTGCGCCGTAGCGGAATGCATCGAGAAGATAGCCGAATTTTGTCTGCGCCTCTTCCTTGGAGAGACCGAGAAGCCTGAATATCGTGCTTTGAAGCTCGGGGTCGGTGATACGTATGGAACCGCTGGACAGCTCAATGCCGTTCAGCACAAGGTCATAGCACTTCGCTCTGACTCTTGCCTTATCCGTTTCGAGGTAGGGCAGGCATTCATCGAGCGGAGCGGTGAAGGGATGGTGCATTGCGACGTATTCGCCGGATTCCTTGTCGTATTCGAAGAACGGGAATTCGACGACCCAGAGGAACCTGAAGCCCTCACGGGGTACGTTCACCTTGTTTGCGATATGCAGTCTGAGCTGACCGAGCTGGGTGAGCACGGAGCTTGTGTCGCTGTCGGCGATTATGAGAGTGACGTCGCCTTCGGCGGTGTCTGTTTTCCTGCAGATTGCGTCAAGTGTTTCTTCTGTGACAAACTTTGCAAACGAGGCGTTTCTGCCCTGTTCGGTATGGCGTATCCACGCAAGACCCTTAGCGCCGCAGCCCTTTGCATATTCGGTGAGCTTATCGATCTCCTTGCGTGTCAGAACGGAGGCATAGCCCTTTGCATTTATGGCGCGGACGCTGCCGCCGCCTTCGACCGCGTTTCTGAACACGGCAAATTCGCTGTCTTTCACCTCATCGGTGATGTCGATAAGCTCCATGCCGAAGCGCATGTCGGGCTTGTCGCTGCCGAAACGCTCCATGCATTCCTTGTAGGTATATCTGGGGAGCGGAGTGGGAATATCCACGTCAAGTGCTTCCTTGAAGAGGCGTTTTACATAGCCTTCGGCTATTGCGTAAATGTCCTCAACATCAACGAAGCTCATTTCAACGTCGATCTGAGTGAATTCGGGCTGACGGTCGGCACGCAGGTCCTCGTCACGGAAGCAGCGCGCAATCTGCATATATCTGTCAAAGCCCGCGACCATTGAAAGCTGCTTGTAAAGCTGAGGAGACTGCGGCAGAGCGTAAAAGCTTCCCTTGTGCAGTCTGGACGGCACGAGATAGTCGCGTGCGCCCTCGGGGGTCGATTTTATGAGGATAGGTGTTTCTATCTCAATGAAGCCGTTGTCGTCGAAGTAGTCGCGGGTGATCTTTGCGACCTTGTGACGGAAGATGATGTTGTTCATGAGACAGGGACGGCGCAGGTCAAGATAGCGGTACTTGAGTCTGAGGTCCTCGCCCGCACCGGTGTTGTCGTTGATGTCGAAGGGGGGAGTTTCGCTGGGGCCGAGGATCTTCAGCTCGGTCACGAAAATCTCAATGTTTCCGGTGGGGATGTTGGGATTCTTGCTTGAACGCTCACGGACCGTGCCTGTTGCAAACAGAACGTATTCGCTTCTCACGGTGAACGCCTTGTCGAAAACAGCCCTGTCGGTGCTGTCGTCGAAGGCGAGCTGAACGATACCGCTCCTGTCACGCAGGTCGATGAATATGAGTGAACCGAGGTCGCGGCGGCGCTGAGCCCAGCCCGCGACCGAAACGGTTTTTCCTATGTCTTTTTCGCTAATTTGAGTGCAGTAGTGCGTGCGCCTGCTGCTGCCGAGAAATTCAGCCATAACAAACCTCGTTTAATAAAATTTACCGTAAAAACCCGCAAAAACGGCTCAGTGAGCCGTCGCGGTATATTTCAAGGGCGGCGCGGGTGAAGTTCGTTCACCAAAGCCCGTCGCCCTATTTTATTGCGTCTCTGATTTTTTGCGCGTCGAGCAGAACGGTGACGTTTTCGCCGCCCGTCATGCTTTTGAGCGTTGCGACACCGTTTGCGGCTTCGTCGCCGCCGATGACAAGCGTGTATCTTGCGCCCTGCTTGTCCGCATATTTCATCTGTGCTTTGAGTGATCTGCCGATAAGGTCGGTGTCCGCTCTCACACCGAGCGCACGGAGCTGTTCCGTGAGCCTGAACGCGAGCTCCGACGTGTCGCTTCCGAGCGGCGCTATATAAACGTCTGCGGCGGGTGAAAGCTCGGGAACGACACCCTCCTGCTGCATTGCGAGGATGACTCGTGTGATACCCATACCGAAGCCTACCGCCGGTGTTGCCGGACCGCCAAGCTCTTCGATAAGACCGTTGTATCTGCCGCCTCCGCAGATTGTGGACTGCGCGCCGATATTTTCCTGAATGAATTCGAAAACCGTGCCGGTGTAATAATCAAGACCGCGCACGATCGCGCTGTCGACCTTGTACTCCGCGCCTGCGGCGTTCAGAATGCTCTGAAGCTCGTCAAACCTGCCCTTGCAGTCGTCGCAGAGATAATCCAACGTTTTGGGAGCGTTTTCGGCGATTTTCGAGCATATGGGAGATTTGCAGTCAAGGATACGGAGCGGATTCGTCTCAAGACGCGACCGGCACGTCGGGCAAAGCTCGTCTTTGTACTGCGAGAAATATTTCACCAGAGCTTCCCTGAATGCCGGACGGCATTTGGGGCAGCCGATCGAGTTGATGTGAAGCGTACAGTTCTTTATGCCCAGCTTTTTCAGAACGTTTCTGCCCAGCAGTATGACGGTCGCGTCGCCTGCCGGAGAGTCCGAGCCGTACATTTCGGTACCGAACTGATAGAATTCGCGGCTTCTGCCCGCCTGCGGTTTTTCATAGCGGAAGAAATTCGCAATGTAATAGAGTTTGAGCGGCATTGCGCCCGACAGCAGACCGTTTTCAAGCACACTGCGCGCAACACCCGCCGTACCCTCGGGACGAAGACTGATGCTTCTGCCGTCCCTGTCTTCAAAGGTATACATTTCCTTCTGCACAACATCGGTCGTACCGCCGACGCCGCGGGAAAACAGCTCCGTTGCTTCGAATGTGGGGAAGCGTGTTTCCTCAAAGCCGTAAAGCGCCGCTTCCTCTCTCATTGTCTTTTCAATATACTGCCAAAGCAGCATTTCGGACGGCAGTATGTCTGCCGTACCGCGTTGTTTTTTAATCATATCAAATATTCCTTAAGAAAACCTTTAAGGCAGCACCGCAGCGGGCGCAAAGCACCGATCCGCCGTATCAGTCGACAGAGTGTGCGGAGTTGAAGGTTCTTTTTCTTTTGAGATTTTCGCGCCAGTCAAGGTCGCCGCGGTCGAGAGCGAGAATAAGCGCCTCTGCGGTGGCGATGTTTGTGGCAACCGGAACGTTGTGAATGTCGCAAAGTCTCACAAGGTTGGCTTCCGTATCGTTATACTCATCCTCGCTTGAACTGTCGCGGAAGAGAATGAGTATATCGACTTCGTTATACGCGACGCGGGAAGCGATCTGACTGCTGCCGCCGTGCGAGCCTGAAAGAAGTCGTTCGATGGTAAGCCCCGTGGCTTCGCTGATATATTTACCGGTGATTGCCGTTGCGCATATGTGGTGATGACTGAGAATTCCGCAGTACGCCATGCAGAATTCCGTAATAAGCTCTTTTTTCTTGTCGTTTGCGATGATGGCAATATCCATTGATGGTCATCCTTTCACAGTTTTAATTTCTTTCTTTTTATTTTAACGTCATAAACGCCGTCGAGGAGCGGCACCGCCATTCCCGTCATGCGTTTTGCAATATTAAGGAAAGCTATCTCGGATTCGGATAGATATCTGTCCTTTTCTCTCTCCGGTGAGAGAACCGTCACGCCCTTTTCCTGCCATTCGACAAGCCTGCCGTCAACGGGAACGACACCGAGAAGCCGTACTGCGGAGCGCTTGATGATCTGATAAAGATTTGGGAGCGCACCCGATTCGGCAAGCGCACGGTCGTAGCAATTGACGATGAGCCTGAGATTCCGGAAGCCCAGACCGGAAAGGGCATATGCCGTTTTTTCCGCCGCACGTATGGCGGTGGAGCGGTGCATGGCGACAACGAGCGCGTCGTCAGCCGCGGCGGCAAAGGCGAGATAATACGGACTTTGTTCGGTGGAGCTGTCTATGAAAATGTAATCATAAAGCTCTCGGAGATGCCGGAACAGTTTGAAAAACGCGGTTTTCGGTATCGTTGTTTCATAAGCGCCCATGGGTGCCGCAATGAAGTCGGCGCCCGAGCAGTGCGCGACCTTTGCTTCGTTTACGGTACACACACCGGTAAGCACGTCGCAGGCGTTGTATATGGCATCACTCTGGAGTCCCAGCACCATGTCCATACATCGCATCCCGAAATCGCCGTCCACAATCATGACCCGCTTACCCATCACGGCAAGCGACGCGGCAAGATTTGCGGTAACGGTGGTCTTACCGACTCCGCCCTTGAACGACGTCACGAATATCACGCGACCCACAGCATCACCCCCCCGAATACACCTATAATTATGCACATTCTATCTTACCACTGTAAAGTGAATTTGTCAATAGGGAAAATCAGATGAGGAGCGGACGGGGTATTTAATTTTGACGGATAGTCAGCAATGAACGGACGAGAGAGCGAACATTCAAAAAACGGAGTTACGGCAATTGCGCCATAGCTCCGTTTTTCCGGTGAATTTTCTGTTTCGGTCTGCGCTTTCCGATTATCGGGGGCGTTAAAAAAGATGAAGAATCGCCGAAAGCCGACCGACGGCGTACAAAGGTACGTCGAGGGAGGCTTTCGACGATAGAAACAGAAATATAGCTGCTTCTGAGGGAATTCGAAGAATTCCGACCCTTTTGACCGTTTCACAGCATATAAACAATTTCTGTTCGTGAAATTCTCTGTTTCGGTCTGCGCTTTTTTAACGCTCCCTCTCACTGCGACCGCGATACCAGCAGCATCACGACCTGTGCCGCAAGGAAAAATATGAACGCGATACCGACTGCAACGAGCAGCTGTGTGCCGTTGAGGGGAGCGTAGCCCATAAATGCCGCCGCCTTCGGTATGTAGATAATTGCCGCGATAACAGCCGCAACGACTGCCAGCATGGCAAACGAGAGATAGTTCATATACGCCCTGTTGATGAACACCGAATGCTTGACACCACACATGAGTGAATAGAAAAACAGAAGCGCCGAAAATGTGACGAGCGACGCCGTGACAGGCGCATTGCCTGCCGTCCGGAGCGTGACCTGAGACGAAAACAGGCAAAGCCCGCCGCCGATGAGCGAATAAAGTGCCGGAAGTGCGTAATATATGAGCTTGTCTCGCGGTCTGACCGCCGGAAGCGGCTCCGCAAGTATGTTTCTTTCGGGCGGCGCGAACGCAAGCGACACCGAAATAAGAATATTTATCAGAATGCCGAAAAGGAACACGTCTCCCGATGAAAACGGCAGTTTTCCGCTGACGATGATCGAAAGTAACGCCCAAAAAAACATCGTCATGAAGCCCACGACGAAGTATTCCGCCGTGTTTGTGATGCGCTTCATCGCCATACGCGCCGATTTCAGCGTTTCTGTGATCGTGTCAAAACCGTCGTTTTTCATCTGTACGTCACAGGTTGCGAGCAATGTGTCGGTGCTGCCCCTTTTCGGTGCAAACGAAACATCCGCGTCTTTCATGAGCTGCAGCTGTTCGGTACGCGATGCAGACACCGCGACCCGTTTGCCGTCCTGCTTGCGAAGCTGCTCAATATAAAGCCATTCGCTGTCCGTCAGTCCGGTAAAAATCTTGTATCCGGGGCAGTTTGCGATGAAAAGCCCTTCTTCGGTCGTGCGCAGGGTCTCTGCGGTGCAGATCTCGTGTTCGTTTTCGATGATACCCGCGTTTTTCGCGGTGTTATACGCCGTATAATACGAGTCGTCCGACGAAACGACGATCTCAATGCCCGCTTGACGGCACTTGAACACGGCTGATGCCGCACCGACCTCAAAAGTCGAATAAAGTCCGACAATGCCGATAAGCACCAGCTTGCGTTCCACGGTGATGTCTCTCAGGCTGTCTGCCGCCGTATTACCCACGGCAACTGCGATCGGTGTGCGTGTTTTGGATATCTCTTCGGCAAAAGCAAGCACCTTTCGGCGCGACTTGTCGTCAAAGCGGTAATTTGTGCCGTTTTGGCGGTATCCCGCGCAGCGAGAAATGACATTTTCGGGAACGCCTTTGATGATAACGACCGGTGAACCGTCAAGCAGCCCCAGCACACGTGTCATTTCGCCGCGGCTGTCGAACTCCGATTCTATCCGATAAAAGCCCTTTCCCGCCTCTTCAAGAGAATATTTCAGCTTATCCGCCGCTTCCATGAGAGACAGCGAAAGAGTGCTTCCGACGTATTTTTCGGCGAGCGGAAGCGCCTTTTTGTCCTTGTCGCCGGTCATGACTTCTTTGACCGAGGAGCATAGGAGCATATATCTCAGCACCGCGACAGCGCCGTCGCTGCGCCCCGCGTCAACGCGGTATTCGCCGAAGCAGTCGTAAAGTCTGTCCGCCTTTATGACGGTGGGCGGGAAAGCGGTCTGCTTGTCGCACATGACCGAATTTATCCCCACGAGCTTCGGCACACAGTCAAAGTTGCGTATTGCAGCGCCCTTCTTCAGTGCCTTTGTCAGGCAGTCCGCGAACGTATACGCGGCAAACGCGAAGGACGTGTCCGTAAGCGCGATGACGCCGATCCCCAGCGCAAGAACAAACACCTCCGCCAGTCCGACGCCGCGTACGATCCCGACAGCGATGAGCACCAGCTCAAACACCGCCGCCGCACCCGTCACAATGCGTCCCTCTTTCTGAGTCCCCCTGAGTACGGAGGGCAGTGACATCGGGTTGTGGTTTGATTTTTTGTTTATGCGGACATTTGAGCCGACCTCGCACACGATGGCAACACCGTTGCCGCCCGTGACGATACTGCCTGCGTAAACCATGTTTTCGCTGACACGGCTGAGTCCCTTCTTCTCGGTGAAGCGCGCATCCTTTGCGGCAGCGGAGCTCACGCCGCTTATCGGCGTTTCAAGCACCGTCAGCGCATTGCATTCGATAAGCCGCGCGTCGGCGGGGACGATGTCGCCGTCTTCAAGGTATATGACGTCACCGCACACAACGCTTCTGCTGTCGGTCACCATTGTCTTTCCGCCGCGTATGACGGCTGCGCCCGACGCGGTCTGACGCTTCAGCTCCGAAAGCTTTTTTCCGGCATAGTGCTCGAGAATCGCGTTTGCGAAGGTGAGTATGATGCATCCCGCCGGCACGAGCAGAAGAAGCGGCGACCGGTCGAATACGAATATGAGCAGAGAGCCGAACAGCAAAAGCACGGTCAGCAGGTTTGTATACTGTTTTTTCAGACTTGCCTTAAACGACAGCCCGATCTGCCCTGATACGATGTTTGCGCCGTATTTCGCGCGCTGTCTGCGTACTGCCTTGGGGTCAAGCCCGTTTGTTATATCGCTTCCGAATTTTTCCGCCACCACATGGGGATACATTTCGGAATATGAAAGCTCCTCATCGCCCGCCCTTTTTGCGGTTTCGGGCGTGAAGGTGTTTATCTTCGGAAATTCGTCTGTCCTTGACATAGGCTCAGGCGAAGCTGACAGCAATCCTGCCGTCTCCGTCCTTTGAAAGCGTTATCTCCGAAACGGGATTTTTGTAGCTTTCAATGATCTTCAGCGCGATGACATCTTCGATGTCCGTCTGGATCACGCGGCGGAGGTTGCGCGCACCGTATTTGTCGCTGTATCCCTTTTCGGCGATTGCTTCGGCGGTAGTGATGTCATAAACGAGCTTTATGCCCTTGTCCGCAAGCACCTTTGAAAGGTCGCCCAGCATGATCATTGCAATCTTTGCGCAGTCGTCCTTGGTCAGACGGTTGAACACAATGATATCGTCGACACGGTTGATGAATTCGGGGCGCAGGAAGCCCTCCAGCGCACGTATCACCCTCGCGTTGTCGGAGGTTTTGCCCGTCGCGTTGAAGCCTGCCGACGAGCTGTCGGTGCTTCCGGCGTTGGTGGTCATGACGATTATTGCGTTTTCGAAGTTGCAGACCTTGCCGTGCGAATCGGTGATTCTTCCGTCGTCGAGTATCTGAAGCAGGATGTTCAGCACATCGGGATGAGCCTTTTCGATTTCGTCGAACAGAACGACGCTGTACGGCTTGCGGCGTATCTTTTCGGTGAGCTGCCCCGCTTCGTCGTAACCGACATATCCGGGAGGAGAACCGACAAGACGGCTGACAGTGTGCTTTTCCATATATTCCGACATATCGAGACGTATCAGCGTTTCGGGTGAGTCGAACATATAGTTTGCAAGCACCTTGACAAGCTCCGTTTTGCCGACGCCTGTTGTGCCCGCAAAAATGAAGCTGACCGGTTTTTTCTTGTATGCGATGCCCGCACGGCTGCGCTTTATGGCGCGTACAAGGCGTTCGACCGCCTCGTCCTGACCTATGATGCGTTTTTTAAGCTCCGCTTCCATGCGGTCGATTTTTGAAAACTCGTTTTCGGTGATGTTTGAAGCGGGAATGCCCGTCCACACCTCAATGACCTTTGCGAGCGCCTCCGGTGCGAGATAAATCTTGTCTCTTTCCGCCGAAAGTGCGTCAAAACGCTCGCGCTTCTGCGCAAGAGTGGTTTTATAGTCGGCGATGGTTTTGTAATCGTCCTCGTTTTTTTCTTCTTTTGCTTCAACGGCTTCGATTTTTGCCGTCAGATCGGATATTTCCGCCGTGACTTCGCCCAGCTCGTTTATGACGGGCGAATGAAGAGCGGTATAGCTTGCCGCTTCGTCAAGCAGGTCGATCGCTTTGTCGGGCAGATAACGGTCCGTGATATATCTTTCGGAAAGGCGTACCACTTCCGACAGAAGCGTATCCGCAATCTTTATGCCGTGGTACGTTTCGTAATACTTCTTGACGCCTTTGAGTATGGCGACACTGTCTTCGACCGACGGCTCGTTTATGGTGACGGGCTGGAAACGGCGTTCGAGAGCCGCGTCCGTTTCGATATATTTTCTGTATTCGCTGAGCGTGGTAGCGCCGATGAGCTGGATCTCACCTCTTGAAAGTGCGGGTTTCAGGATATTCGCGGCGTTGAGACTTCCTTCGGCGCCGCCGGCGGCGACAATCGAATGAACCTCGTCTATGACGAGGATGACGTTGCCCGCCTTTTTGACGTCTTCGATGAGCCCTTTCATACGCGATTCGAACTGACCCCGGAACTGCGTTCCCGCAACGACTGAGGTCATATCAACAAGGCAGACGCGCTTGTCCTTCAGCTTCTGCGGAACATCGCCGGAAGCAATCTTCTGCGCAAGCAGCTCTGCGACAGCGGTTTTGCCGACACCGGCTTCGCCGATGAGGCAGGGGTTGTTCTTCTGTCTGCGGCAGAGTATCTGCATAACGCGCATAAGCTCACTGTCTCTGCCGATGACGCGGTCGAGCTTGCCTGCGGCGGCACGGTCGGTCAGGTCGAGACAATAGCTGTCAAGATATTTGAGCTTGGGCTTCTTCGCCTCGCTTTGTTTTGCGTCGCTCTGCGAAGTCTGCTCGGACGGCGCGGGTTTTGCGCCGTTTCCGAAAAGCTCGCTTATGTTGAGCGTGGGCGCTCTGCCCTCGTCATTTCCGTCGGGGTCCATGCCGTTCATCATGGCGGGAAGTACGGACTCCATATCCTCTGCCATACGGTTCAGCTCGTCCTCGCTTATGCCGAGGTTTTTGAGCATATCTGCGTTGGGCTGAAGCCCCGCTTCCTTTGCGCACCGGAGACAAAGTCCTTCGTTTTTGACCTCGTTTCCGGTTTTATGTGTTATAAATATAACTGCAAGTCTTTTGTGACAGCGGTCACACATTTTCATTATCATAGTTATAGTCTGATCCTTTATTTTTGGGTATTGCTGAAAAACTGTCTGTAATAATAGCGTATGTACATGACGAATGCGAATATCATGACGGCGCCCGACAAAGCTGCGCATACATATGTGACTGTGGGTATATTCCACCACACGATGAGCACGCATACGCATACGGTTATGACGAACGTCGCCATTTTGCCGTACCATTTCGAAGCGACGACGAAATTTTCTTTTTTACGTATGATGATGCCGCCGATGAGGAAGGAGCATTCCTTGACCGCGACGAGAATGACGAGCCACAGCAGAAAACGGTTTTTGATCGTGAGGCAGACGAACGCGGTGAACTGCATCAGCTTGTCGGCGAACGGGTCGAGAATCTTGCCCACGTCGGTAATCCAGTTGTTGCGCCTTGCGAGATAACCGTCAAGTATGTCGGTCAGCCCGGCGGCGATGAATACCGCAACCGCCCAGAAGCCGTTGTTCGGTATATCGCTGAAGAAAATCCATGCAAAAAGCGGCACCATAAGGAGCCTGATGGTTGAAAGAATGTTCGGAATCTGTTTTTTTGACATAAAACCTCCGTGGCGAAGCGCATTGCTTCTTAAATTTTACGTGGAGACAACAGAATAAGCGAATTCTGTTGTCTTCCCGTCGTTCTCCGAAAGGGGGCAAACGGGGGAAAACGCGAGGGC
>ERZ827440.3094-NODE-3094-length-13143-cov-10.475397_pt1 | contig 13143 bp, 13 predicted proteins | sample MGYA00519774_ERZ827440 | MGnify/ENA primary metagenome ERZ827440 (study PRJEB31778, sample SAMEA3449302) | human gut metagenome | biome: human gut; feature: human-associated habitat; material: faeces | place: United Kingdom | collected 2010/2012 ... | reverse complement strand
TTCAGGTCGTCTCCTGGTACGACAACGAGAACTCCTACACCAGCCAGATGGTCCGCACCATCAAGTACTTCTCCGAGCTGGGCTAATTCCCACACCGCAGCCAGACAGGCGCTGCTCCGGCAGCGCCTGTTTTTTCGTCTTTGCGTGGTTGACAGGAGTAGACTTATATGCTACGATAAGTCTACAAAAGTAAACTTTCGGAGGTGCGAAGATGAAGCGACTTTTTGCGTTCCTGCTGGCCTGCGTGCTGCTGTGCGCCTGTTCTGCCTGCAAAAAAGAAAGTCCGCCCGCGCCGGAACGGGCGCAGACGACAAAAGCCGACCCGGAGCAGACGATCTCCGGTCTCTCCGTCCGGATCCCCGCGACGCAGTACCGGCTGGGCCGCACAGAGCCAGAGCTTCTTGACCTCGGCGAACATCTGCTGCCGTACGACAAGGGCGCGGTGCTGACCGGCATGATCTTCGCGCAGGACGAAGCGGAGAACGATACCGAGGCCGCCGCCTTCTACGCGCCCGACCGCAGCTGCGTCGTGCAGACGCTGGCTGTCTCGCCGGACGGGAGGCTCGTGCAGACTGCGCTGGACAGGGAGCGGCTGTTCTCGCTGGAAGCGGCAGGGGAGGATGGGACCCAATGGGCGCTCCATGGCCCGGACATGGAAGCCAGCCTGGACGCCGCGCTGACCGGCTGCTCCAACATCACGGCAATGGCCGTCCGGGAAGACACAGTCTATCTCGCGGCGGATGGCGCCTGCGTCCTTGCCTGTTCGCTGGACGGGATGCTTCTCTGGAAGCAGGAAGCACCCGCCATCGCCCGCTTTTTCTCCGCGCAGGACGGCCGCCTGCTTGCGTGGGCGCGGCGGGAACAGGTGCTCTATCTGCTGGAAGACGGCGCGATCCGCCGCCTCTGCGCGCTGCCGGACCTGTTCTGCACCGGCATCGAGCAGCTTTACCCGGGGGACCAGACGCCCTATGACTGCATCGTCTGCGCCAACGACGCCTTTTTCGGCTGGTCGATCGACGCGGAAGCGGTCACACAGCTGTTCACCTGCGACGCTGTCGGCCTGTACGCCGGGGATATCCTCGATTTCTGCAGCCTGGGAAACGACCGCTACCTTGGCCTCGAGTGGGCCCCGTCTGCATCCGGGGAACCCGGCTGCACGCTGTTCTGGCTGACGCCTGTGGAGGGCAAGCTCCCGGAAAAGCGCACCATCCGCGTCGCGGGCAGCCGCAGCAGCATCTTTTCCATGGCCGTCCGCGATTTTTCCTCCCTGTACCCCGAATATCAGGTCGAATTTGTCGACTATGAGGCGCAGTACGGAGAACAGGCGGACCAGCAGCTTTTGATGGACCTCCTCTACGGCCAGAGCCCGGACCTTCTGTTCGTGAACGGTCTGCCTTTTGAAGTCTACGCCCGACAGGGACTGCTGGAGGACCTGTACCCGTGGATCGACGCGGACGAGACGCTTTCCCGCACCGACTTCACGCAGAACCTGCTCCGCGCGCTCGAAACGAACGGCGCACTGTACCGCCTGCCGCAGACCTACCTGCTGGAAACCGCGATGGGGCTGCCGGAGACCGTCGGCGGGGAAGAGGACTGGACGATGGCGGAGTTTCTGGATACTGTGCAGGTGCATCCGGCGCTGACAGCGGTCTTTGCACAGGACGACGGAGCGTCCATGCTGCAGCAGCTGCTGCTCCACGCGCCGGAGGTCTTCGTCGACTACGAGGCGGCAGAGGCGCATTTCGATTCGCCGGATTTCCTCCGCCAGCTGGCGCTGGCGCAGCGGCAGACGGTTCCCGAGGCAGAGTCTGTCCGCGAGGCGCTTCTGACCGGCCAGGTACTGCTCGAACCGCTGACGATCGCGCACGCGCAGGACTTTGACGAGGAATACGCAGACAGTCTGAATCAATTTTCCTTTCCCGGCTTCCCGGGCGCGGGCCGTGCGGTTTTTTATCTGAACTTGCCGATGGCCATCCCGGTGAGCGCACAGGAAAAGGAAGGCGCGTGGGCCTTCCTGAAGCTGATCATCACCGAGGACCGCTACGCGGCGCGCGGCCGCGGCGGCTGGCTGCCCCTGCAGGCGGATTTTGAAGAAAAGACGGCCGCCATGCAAGACCCGGATGCAGAAAAACTCCTGCGCACCCTGCAGGAGTCGGCGACGTCCGTGTTTTATTACGACGCTGCCATCAGCCAGATCCTCGCCGACGAGCTTCCATACTTCCTCTCCGGCGACCAGACTGCCGACCAGATCTCTACCCGCATCCAGCGCCGCGCCCAGCTCTATCTGGAGGAAACCTATCGCTGAATACCAGCACGAGAGTCGGGAGCGGCCATGCTCAAACAAAAAGAACCCGTGCCCCCCGGACTTTCACTGCTGGGGTTGACGGCAAAAGCCGCCGACACGAGTTCTTCTTATAAAAGGAACTGCCGGCGGCGTCGTGCCCTCAGCCGTTTCCGGAGGGGCTCGCTCAACATCACACAGTTCTTTCTCTGACAGGATAACAGAAGAAACAGAAAATGTAAAGATGAAATTTTATCTGAGATCATAAAAGAGCAAGCCACCAGTACTGGCACTCTCGCTCCGGGCCTCGTTGCTCGGTGCGCAGCCTGATTATGGCGGCTTGCTCATGAAAAAGGCAGCATGGAATGAAGAAAAAGTCAAGACGGAAGCCTTGCTGGAGTAAGTCACATCATGCAAAAACGTGGGAGGGATTCGAACCCTCCCACGTTTTTATACCTTTTGGGACTCAGACGTTCTTCACAGCCAGCGCGCGGATGGCATTGAGGACGGCGAGGATCATGACGCCGACGTCGGCGAAGATGGCCAGCCACATATCCGCGATGCCGCACGCGCCGAGGATCAGGCAGACCGCCTTGACGACCAGCGCGAACACGATGTTCTCGTACACGATGCGGATGCACTTGCGGGAGATGCCGATGGCCTTGGAGATCTTCATCGGGTCGTCGTCCATCAGCACGACGTCCGCCGCTTCGATCGCTGCGTCGGAGCCCATCGCGCCCATCGCGATGCCGATGTCCGCCCGCGAGAGGACCGGCGCGTCGTTGATGCCGTCGCCGACGAAGGCGAGCTTGGCCTTCGGGCTCTTTTCTGCCAGCAGCTTTTCTACCTGCGTGACCTTGTCGGCCGGCAGCAGCTCGCTGTGGACCTCGTCCACGCCGAGATTCTTCGCGACCTGCTCCGCCACGCGCTTTGTGTCGCCCGTCAGCATGACGGTCTTCTGCGCGCCGGTCCGCTTGATGGCGGCGATAGCCTCCTTTGCGTCCGGCTTTTCAATGTCGGAGATCACGATGTGACCGGCATATTTGCCGTCGATCGCGATATGCAGGATCGTGCCGACGCAGTGGCAGGGGATGCAGTCTACGCCCAGCTTTTCCATCAGCTTGTCGTTGCCGATGGCGATCTTCATCCCGTCGACCGTGGCGGTCAGACCGTGGCCGCTGATCTCCTCGATATCGGACACGCGGCTGCGGTCGATCGGCTTGCCGTAGGCCCGCTGCAGGCTCTTGCTGATGGGGTGCGAGGAGGCGCACTCAGCATGCGCGGCCAGCTCGATGAGCTTCTCGTTTTCCAGCTCGTTGTGGTGGATGCCGCTGACCTCAAATACACCCTTGGTCAGCGTACCGGTCTTGTCGAAGACCACGATCTTCGTCTGCGAAAGCGTCTCCATGTAGTTCGAGCCCTTGATCAGCACACCGGCCTTGCTCGCGCCGCCGATGCCCGCGAAGAAGCTCAGCGGAATGCTGACGACCAGCGCGCAGGGGCAGGAGATGACCAGGAACGTCAGCGCGCGGTAGATCCAGATCGCCCACGCGGCCGGATTGCCCGCGATCAGATTGATGACCGGCGGCAAGACGGCCAGTGCCAGCGCCGAACAGCATACGGCGGGGGTATAGACCCGCGCAAATTTGGAGATGAACGCCTCCGACCGCGACTTGCGGGAGGACGACTCCTCAACCAGCTCCAGGATCTTCGAGACCGCCGATTCGCCGAAGTTCTTCGTCGTGCGGATCTTCAGCACGCCGGACATGTCGATGCAGCCGCTGATGACCTCCTCGCCGGGGATGATCTCACGCGGCAGGCTCTCGCCGGTCAGCGCGCTGGTGTTGAGACTGGCCGTGCCCTCGACGACGACGCCGTCGATCGGCACCTTTTCGCCCGGCTGCACGACGATCACGCTGCCGACCGCAACCGTATCCGGGTCGACCTGCTCAAGCTTGCCGTCCGTTTCGATGTTGGCATAGTCCGGGCGGATGTCCATGAGCGCCGTGATGTTCCGGCGGCTCTTGCCGACCGCGTAGCTCTGGAACAGCTCGCCGATCTGGTAGAACAGCATAACGGCGACGGCCTCGGTGAGGTCTGTGTCCTTTTTGTAGACCGCCAGTGCGATCGCACCGAGCGTGGCGATGGCCATCAGGAAGTTTTCGTCGAACACACGGCCGTTGCCGATGCCCTTGGCGGCCTTTTTCAGGATATCATAGCCGATGACCAGATACGTCACGGCGAACAGCACGATCCGCACCACGCCGGGCATCGGGACGAACTTCGCGATCAGCAGCAGCACGATCGCGATGCAGATCCGGATCAGCATTTTTTTCTGTTTCTTCGTCATGGGGAAGCGCACCCTTTCCTTCTTATTTGAGACAACGGCAGCAGCACCGGAGGCGCTGCTGCCGTGCTTGCTTACAGCTCGATTTCGCAGTCCGGCTCGACTTTCTTGCAGGCCTTGAGGACGGCCTTCATCGTCTTCTTCTCGTCCGCGCCCTCGGTGAATTCCACGCTCATCTTCTGCATCATAAAATTGACGCTTGCGGAGGCAACGCCCTCGGTCTTGTTTGCGGCTTCCTCCATCAGGTTGGCGCAGTTCGCGCAGTCGACTTCGATCGCATAGGTCTTTTTCATGGTGTACCCCTTTCTTCTTATTAAACAATTAAGCACTCGTTTAATCTTTACAAGCGAAGTATAACGCCGCCCACCGCGAATGTCAAGAGGGGGATGAAAAAAACCTTTGCATTTTGGAAAGAATTATGTATGATATAAAAAACGAATGGAGGCGGGCGTATGCATACGGACTTGCTGCCGCATCATCACGGCGAGGAAGAGCACCATAATATCGACCAGATCCGGGCGCAGCTCGCAAAGGCGGACAATTTTCAGATCGTCGCGGATATCTTCAAGCAGGTGGGCGACCCCACGCGCGTGCGGATCTTCTGGCTGCTGTGTCACTGCGAGGAGTGCGTGCAGAATATCTCCGCCCTCATGGAGATGTCGAGCCCCGCGGTCAGCCACCATCTGCGCGGCCTCAAGGATAACGGACTCATCGTCTCCCGCCGCGTCGGCAAGGAAGTCTTCTACAAGGCGGCGGACACCGACCAGAGCCGTCTGCTGCACATCATGATCGAAAAGGTCATGGCCATCAGCTGCCCCGAAACCTGAAAAACCGGACCTGCCGCAAGCCGCGGCAGGTCCGTTATTTTTATTCGGTCCAATACAGTCCGGCCGTTTTGATGACCGGCTCGGCGGCCAGCAGCATGTTCGCGGCCTCCCGCCGCGTGAGCGGCGCCTCATAGTCCGAAGCGGCCAGCGGGATCCCGGCCTCCGAGAGCGCGCTGACGGCGCTCTGCGCCCACGCAGGGACGGCAGAGGCGTCTTCACCAGCAAAGACCGCCGCGTCGCCCGGCAGCCGCAGAAGCTTCTGGAGCATGACGGCGGCCTCTGCACGGCTGAGCGTATCTTCCGGGCGGAAGACGAGCCCTTCCTCTGTCGGCGTGCCCGAGATCATGCCGGACTGATAGGCCGCGGCCAGATACGGCTGCTGCCACGCGGGCGTCTCCAGCTCGTCGGCAAAGCCGGTCGAGATGGCGCCGTCTGCCTGCTCGAGTCCTGCCAGCTTCATGCACGCGATCAGAAACTCGCCGCGGCTGACGGCGTCGTCCGGCTCAAAGCAGAGGTTCCCGGCGATGATCCTGCCGGTGTACAGCCCCTGATCCTTGAGCCACATGGCGGCGAAGGCGTCCTTGTCGCCGGACATGTCCTGATACGTCGCCTTGTCGGCGGGCTTGAGGATGCGGATCTTCACGCAGGCCTCGTTGGAGACGTTTCCAGCCGGGTCCGTCGCGGTGAAGACGAACGAGTCCTTGCCGACCTTATTTTTGCCCGGCGTATAGGTGAAGCTGCCGTCGTCATGCAGCTCGACGGTCCCGCGCTTCGGCTCCTTGACGAGCTGATAGGTGAGCTTGGTGTCTTCCTTGTCCTGCGCGCAGAGCGTGCCGGAGTTTGCAATGTTCTTATAGGTTTCCAGCGTTCCATCCTCGCAGACCGGCGCGGTATTCGTGCCGGAGAGGATGCGCAGGCTGACCGTCACGGCGTCGCCGAGCGTCCCGGCGCTGATCGGGCAGTAGACCAGCTCGCAATCCGCCTCGCCGAGGCAGACCGGACGGAGCTTCAGCTTTTCCAGCGCGGCTGCGGGCAGGATATCGCCCCGCCGCAGCACGCGGCTGCCGATGCACAGCTCTGCCTGATACGCGGGCGGGACGGCGGAAATGTAGACGCCCTCCAGCTCGCTGCTGTCCGAGAAATCAGCGGCGCTGAACTGGTATTCCGAAGTGTAATCCACGGCGATCTCCGCGGCCAGCGCGGGCACGCAGAGCATGGCAAGCACCAGCGCCGCGAGAACGGCGGCGCCAAAACAACGGGTGCGGTGTTTCAAAGGGAAAACCTCCTTTAAGATGATTCGGAGGTAGTTTCTGCGCACAGCGGGAAAATATGCAAGGGAACAAGAAAAAACTCCCTCCGCATGGGAGGGAGCTTTGGAAGACCGCTCAGGCCGCCGACAGCGGCGGGCGGATATAGCGCGCATTGCTGTCCGGCGCGGGCCGCATATTGATGCCCGAGACGATGCCCATCGCAAAGAACATCGTGACGAGCGAGCTGCCGCCGTAGGAGAAGAACGGCAGCGTCAGGCCGATGACCGGCACGAGGCCGATGCACACGCCGATGTTGATGAACACCTGCGCCGTCAGCATACCGGCGATACCGACGCAGATGAGCCGGTTCATATAGTTGCCGGACTTGATGCCGACGTGGATGATGCGGATGATGATGGCCGTCAGCAGAATGAGGACCGCCATGCAGCCGAGCATGCCCAGCTCCTCACCGATGGAGGAGAAGATCAGGTCGGTGTGCTGCGCGGGGATCGAGCCGCTCTGCACCATCGTCCCGTGGTAGAGCCCCTGGCCGGTGACGCCGCCGTTCTGCAGCGCGCGCAGACTGCGGTTCATCTGATAGCGCTGGTCCTGCGCCAGCGGGTCGATGCGCGGGTCAAACAGGACCCAGATGCGGCTGCGCCGGTCATAGCTGAGGAACTGCCACAAAAACGGCGAGGCCACCAGCAGAACTGCTCCCGCACCGAGGAACCACAGCAGGCTCACGCCGCCGACGAATGCCATGATGACGAAAATAAACAGATACTGCAGCGCAACGCCGAGATCCTCCGACGCCACAACGATCAGGCCGAACATAAAGACCGTGATCACCGCCAGCCGCAGCACCGTCGAGATATGCGAGATCTTGTTCTGCCGGATGCTCATCGTCTTGGCGAGGATCATGATGAACGGAATCTTGCAGATCTCCGCCGGCTGGATGGAAAACGGCAGGAAGCTGAAGTCCAGCCAGGAGCGGTTGCCGCTTCGGGTGTCGCCGAAGGGGAAGAGCAGCAGGATGAAGATCGCCGAGAAGATCAGCAGCAGCTCACGCCGCTCCGCAATGATATCCACGTCGATCAGGGTGAACACCACATATAAGATCACGCCGAGGATCAACGCCAGCGTCTGCGTGCGCACGAACTGCGCGCTGCCCTTGACGTTCGTCGCGCTGGAGATGACCACGATGCCAAACACGCTGGCGGCGATGCAGAGGCTCAAAAGCACCATATCCGCCCGCCGGACAAAGCTGCCGATCGCCTTCCAGATCCCATGCATACTGCCGCCTCCTTACGTGAAAAATGAGAAAAACATCTGATACAATTCTACAGTATATCAAAAAATGACCGCCCTGTAAACCTGTTTTTTGAGACCGGCAGGGGCCGGGCAGATCAGAAAATGCCGTGGTTATATTTCAGCTGCGCATACAGGATCAGGGCCAGACCGATCCCGAGACCTGGAAGCATGATGTAGTCGATGACTGCGGCATTCCAGAAGGTCACAAGATACGATACAATAAATGCCGCGCCGATCACAAGCGTACCCGCGCCGATCGCCCGTCCGTACCGGGGAATGTCTGCTTCCTTGACCCTTTTACGGTTCCACGCGTGTATCGTGCTGATATTGCCCATGATGTTGACGATGCCGAGCGTGGACAGGAGAATCCCCATGACCAGTAAACCCAGATATTCCATATGCCGCCCTCCTAAAAATAGAATAAGTCCTCAAATTTCCAATCCAGCGCGATGCAGAGGATGAGCGCCAACTTGGCCGTGGGATTGAACTGGCCCGTCTCGATTGAGCTGATCGTGTTCCGGGAAACGCCGACCAGCTCGGCCAGCTGCGACTGGGAAAGGCCCTTTTCGCAGCGCGCTTCCTTCAGCCGGTTCTGCAGCTTCAGCTCCGCTTTCATTCCGCCGCCTCCATCAGCCGCCGGATAAAAAAGACCAGAAAGAGCAGGAACATGACAAGGTATAAGACCGTGAGGACGAGATCTGTCTTCCGCTTCAGCTTTAAGAACTTCACCAGCGCGTGCGTACCGAGAATACTGAAATAAATGACCCAGGGGCCGAGCAGCACCGTATGGACGGCCCGGACAAACAGGGCCGAGACGAGGCAGCACACGCCCGCGCCGACCCGGCCCGCAAGATTGCCTGCCTGTACCGACGCTTCCAGTTCGGCCAGATCCCGGTTCTGATGCTCCCTGCGGCTGATCTCCAGAATATCCTCTTTTTCCATAAAGGATCCTCCTCTGCCAAGTTTTCTTGTCATCATGATAACACAGCCAAGCTTTCTTGTCAACCTGTTCCGGCAAAACTTCGGCGGGCTGCCGATTGCAGATTGATTTTGGCGGGCCGGTATGGTATAATGCCACAGATATAATGGGGCAGGTAGGGGGCTTTTATGATGCAGATCACCACGCACAGCGCCGATGAAACGCAGGCGCTGGGGCAGAAGCTGGCCAGCCGTCTGGCACCCGGCGATGTGATCGCCTACTTCGGGGACCTCGGCGCAGGCAAGACCGCCTTCACCCGCGGCCTCGCGCAGGGCCTCGGTATCACCGACCCCGTGACGAGCCCGACCTACACCATCGTCAACGAATATCTCTCCGGCCGCATCCCGCTGTTTCATTTCGATATGTACCGTCTCTCGTCCTCCGACGAGCTGTTTGACATCGGCTGGGAGGATTATCTCTCCCGCGGCGGCGTCTGCGCCGTCGAATGGAGCGAAAACGTGGAAGATGCTCTGCAGGACGCGATCCGCGTCACCATCGAAAAGGACGCGGACGAGCCCGACACCCGCCACATCACCATCACAGGAGGGCCTCGCTTTGAAGATCCTTGCCTTTGAATCCTCGGCCAAGGCCGCCAGCACGGCGCTGCTGTCCGACGGTCTGCTGCTTGCGGAATATACCCAGAACTCCGGCCAGACGCACAGCCGGACGCTCATGCAGATGGCGAAGGATATGCTCACCAGCTGCGATCTGACGCCGCAGGATATCGGTGCGGTCGCTGTCGCGGCCGGCCCCGGCAGCTTTACGGGTGTGCGCATCGGCATGGCCTGCGCCAAGGGCTTTGCCTGGGGGCGGCAGCTGCCGCTCTACGGCGTGTCCACGCTCGAGGCGATGACGCGCGGCGCGGCCTACGCCGATGGTCTCTACTGCGCCTGCATGGACGCGCGGAAGCAGCAGATCTACAACGCGGTATTCTCCCTGCAGGCCGGGAAGCTTACCCGCCTGACGGACGACCGCGCGATCGCCATCGACGCGCTCGTGCCGGAGCTTTCTGGCAAATCTGGCCCCATCTACCTGCTCGGCGACGGCGCGAAGCTCGTCTCTGACACGCTGGCAGGCAGCGGCCTGCCGCTCATCCTGCTTCCCGAGCAGCTGCGGCAGCAACGGGCGAGCGGCGCTGCGCTCTGCGCGATGGACCGCATGCTTGCGGGTGACCCCGGTGATGCGGCGGCCCTGACGCCCAATTACCTGCGCATGGCGCAGGCCGAGCGCACGCGGCAGAATAATCAGGACTTTTATTTGAAAAAATAATTGAATAACAGAAAAGACAAAGGAGATCATCATGAGCACGAAAGCATTTGGAGAACACGTACATGTTATGGATCATCCGCTCGTTGCGCATAAGCTGACGATCATGCGTGACAAGAACACCAGCGTCAAGGACTTCCGCGAGCTGGTCAGCGAGATCGGTATGCTCATCACCTACGAAGCGACCCGCGATCTGCCCCTCACCACCAAGACCGTGGAGACCCCGATCTGCACGGCGGAGGAGCCGACGCTCGCCGGTAAGAAGATCGCTGTCGTGCCCATCCTGCGCGCTGGCCTCGGCCTGGTCGACGGCGTTCTGCGCATGGTCCCGTCCGCCCGTGTCGGCCATATCGGCATGTTCCGTGACGAAGAGACGCTCGAGCCGCATGTCTATTTCTGCAAAATGCCGAAGGATATCGCCGAGCGCGACATCATGATCGTCGATCCGATGCTCGCCACCGGCGGCTCTGCCGACGCGGCCATCGCCGAGATGAAAAAGCGCGGCTGCCACAGCATCAAGCTCATGGTCCTTGTCGCTGCGCCCGAAGGCATCAAGCTCATCACCTCCAAGCACCCCGACGTCGAGCTCTACTGCGGCGCCGTGGATGAGAAGCTCAACGAGCACGGCTATATCGTCCCCGGCCTCGGCGACGCCGGCGACCGGATTTTCGGCACGAAGTAAGTCGTTTCCTTGACTTTCCTGCCGCTCCGGCTTATAATGAACCCGTAATAACAGCCATTTCCGGCTTTTAGAATTCTTGAAAGGAAGACCTGTATATGATCTATACTGCAGAAGTCAAGCATATGTGCCCGGTTGCCAAGGGTGCATATCACGGCCCGGCTCCCATCCCCGAAGAGGGCAAGTGGGTCCAGGCAAAGGAAATCAAGGATATCTCCGGCTTTACCCACGGCGTGGGCTGGTGCGCACCGCAGCAGGGCGCATGTAAGCTGAGCCTGAACATCAAGAACGGCGTCATCGAAGAGGCCCTGGTCGAGACCATCGGCTGCTCCGGCATGACCCACTCCGCAGCCATGGCTTCCGAGATCCTCATCGGCAAGACCATCCTCGAGGCCCTCAACACCGACCTCGTCTGCGACGCCATCAACACCGCCATGCGCGAGCTGTTCCTCCAGATCGTCTACGGCCGCAGCCAGTCCGCGTTCTCTGAGGACGGCCTCGCAGTCGGCGCTTCTCTGGAAGACCTCGGCAAGGGCCTGAGAAGCCAGGTCGGCACCATGTTCGCCACCAAGGAAAAGGGCCCGCGCTACCTCGAAATGGCTGAGGGCTACTGCTCCAAGATCGCGCTCAACAAGGACGATGAGATCGTCGGCTATGAGTTCATCAACTTCGGCAAGATGATGGACTTCATCAAGAAGGGCGACGAGCCCGCCGAGGCCATCAAGAAGGCTACCGGCCACTATGGCCAGTGGGATACCGCGGCGAAGTATATCGACCCGCGTCAGGAATAACAGAAGGAGGACACGAAAATGGCTTTGTTTGAAAACTACGACAGAAGAATCGACAAGATCAACGGCGTCCTCAAGCAGTATGGCATCGAGTCCGTCGAGGCCTGCCGCGAAATGTGCCAGGCCAAGGGCTTTGACCCGTATGAGATCGTCAAGGGCATCCAGCCCATCTGCTTTGAAAACGCTTGCTGGGCTTACACCGTCGGCGCTGCCATCGCCATGAAGAAGGGCGTCAAGACCGCTGCGGAAGCCGCTACCGCCATCGGCGAAGGCCTGCAGGCCTTCTGCATCGACGGCTCCGTCGCCGACGACCGCAAGGTCGGCCTCGGCCACGGCAACCTGGGCGCCATGCTCCTGTCCGAGGAGTCTGAGTGCTTCTGCTTCCTCGCCGGCCACGAATCCTTCGCCGCTGCTGAGGGCGCCATCGGCATCGTCAAGAACGCCAACAAGGCTCGTAAGAAGCCCCTGCGCGTCATCCTGAACGGCCTTGGCAAGGACGCCGCCCAGATCATCTCCCGTATCAACGGCTTCACCTATGTTCAGACCCAGTTCGACTACTACACCGGCGAGCTGAAGATCGTCCGCGAGATCCGCTACTCCGAGGGCGAGCGCGCCAACGTCCGCTGCTACGGCGCTGACGACGTCCGCGAGGGCGTTGCCATCATGCACAAGGAAGGCGTCGACGTCTCCATCACCGGCAACTCCACCAACCCGACCCGCTTCCAGCATCCGGTCGCCGGCACCTACAAGAAGGAATGCGTCCAGATGGGCAAGAAGTACTTCTCCGTCGCTTCCGGCGGCGGCACGGGCCGTACCCTGCATCCCGACAACGTTGCTGCCGGCCCTGCCTCCTACGGCCTGACCGACTCCATGGGCCGTATGCACGGTGATGCCCAGTTCGCTGGCTCCTCCTCCGTCCCGGCTCACGTTGAGATGATGGGTCTGATCGGCGCCGGCAACAACCCGATGGTCGGCATGACTGTCGCCTGTGCTGTTGCTGCTTCTCAGGTCAACGCTTGATTTGAACTGAACCATTAGGCTTTTCGCCGCCCTTTCCGCAAGGAAAGGGCGGCTTTTTTGTGGGTTTTACTTGCTTTACAGCATATCATGTTCTATAATAAAATCGAGTATGTGTAAATTTACCTTGGGAGAAACTACCAATGCCCAAAATTGACATCGACAACTACATAGAACAGAGTGGTATGCGCAAGGCGCGGTTCGGCGGCTATGAGCCGGAGGATGTGCGCCAGGCCATGCTGGACCTCTGCGCCGACTATGAGCAGCACCTGGCGGCAGCTACCGCCGAGGCCCGCGCCGCCCGGCAGGAGAACGACGCCCTGCGCCGCCACGCCCAGGGACTTGTCATGCAGAACCAGACCCTCTCGACCCAGAACGCCACGCTGGCCGGGCAGGTG
>ERZ827440.3092-NODE-3092-length-13145-cov-6.474637_pt1 | contig 13145 bp, 10 predicted proteins | sample MGYA00519774_ERZ827440 | MGnify/ENA primary metagenome ERZ827440 (study PRJEB31778, sample SAMEA3449302) | human gut metagenome | biome: human gut; feature: human-associated habitat; material: faeces | place: United Kingdom | collected 2010/2012 ... | reverse complement strand
CGCCGTAGCCGACAGCCGCCGCGTCCGAGCCGTTGCTGCGGTAATTGGTCGACAGATTCAGGGTAGCGTCGGTAAGGGTTATGTCCATTCCGCGGCACCAGCGGCCGCCGCCTATCGCCGCTCCGTAGTGTCCCGTCGCCGTAACAAAGCCGCCCGTCACCGTGATATCACGGGCGGGAACATACTGCCCGCCGCCGATGCCCGCGCCGTTGTAGCCGCCGTTGGCCGTGACCGTGCCGCCGGAGATGTAGATGTCGTGGGCGGCATTGATGCCATTCATGTCCTGCGCCGTCTTCCAGCAGCCGCCGCCAATGCCCGCGCCGCCCTCGACGCCGGTAGCGATCACATTGCCGCCGTAAATATAGATCTCGCTGCCCCGCCCCTCATAGCTGCCGCCGATGCCGGAGGCCAATCTGCCGCCGGTGGCCCGCACAGTTCCGGAGTAAAAATACAGCTTCTCCCCGGCTCCTCCTCTGCCGGCGCCGACGCCCGCGCCGGTTTCGCCGCCGTCGGCCACAATCGTGCCGCCCCAGTAGTCAGGATTGCTCCGAGAGCCAAAGTGCATATTCACGCCGTGGCCGTACATATCTCCGTTGTAATAACCGTTGGAAATATTGCGAGTCGCGTAGCTTCCTCCTATGCCCGCCGCTTTGTCGCCGCCCTTGCAGGTCACCGTGGTGCCTGTGCGCGCCAGAACATAAAGCTGACCCTCGCTGCGGTTTTTCTGTATTGCCGCGCGGCCGTCGGCGCCTTGCAGGGAGCTGTTCTTGCCGATGAAATAGATATATGCCGAAGCCTTTTTGTTCAACTCTATGGCCGGCCCCAGGGAGCTGGGGCTCATTTTAATATTTACGCCGTCAATAAATACGTGCGGCGCGGTTTTATCTCCCTTGATGAATATCTTCTTATCCCATGCCCATGTGTCCCTGAGCTTATCGGGAACGGACGAGTAGATATAGTAGCTCCTACTGTCCTTAATGGATATGTCCGATGTCCGGTTGTACACGTCAATGCTCACGTCGTACTTTGGTATGGTATCCATCGGCCCGCTCGCCGCCGAAACAGCCGCAGGCAGCAGCGACAGCAGCATACAGCTGACAAGCAGCAGCGCAAATAACCGTTTTTTCATGCCTCTCTTCCCTCCTGTTCCTGCGGGGCGGATCTGTCCGCCCGGTCTTTTCTCAACTTCTCTCTGTCCCGCAGCCGGATGCACAGCACCGTGAGCACCACCGCCGCCGCAAAAGACACCGTGCCCAGCAGCACATAGCCGCCCGCATCCCTGCGCAGCAGCATCGCGCCGAAGATCCCCTGCGCGGCGGTCTCTCCCTGTCCGATCACCAGCCCAGCCGCTTCGATCATCGCCGCAAACAGCAGCATACACACAGCGGACAGCCCATAGATGCCGCGCCGCCGCTTCCGCCGTGTCATTTCGCGCACCCGCTTTTTGACCAGCCCGACGCGCCTTGCGGTATCGTACATGTCGTGTCCCCCCTATCAAGGTCTTCCGGAGCCGCAAGCCCCCTTTTATGAATATAGGTACACAAAACCGGAAAACCTCTCACCCGAGATAAAAATTTTCTCAAAAATTCCGCAGCGCTGCCTGAAAACCACATCCGCCAGCGCACACCGAAACCGCCTTTCCTCCCGCTCCGCGGCCTTATTGACACAAAAACACAGCCACCGGCTTCGCCGGTGGCTGTGTTTTTTATGTTTTTTCAGCGATCCTCGCGGAAATATGGCAGGCCCAGAGAGGCGGGCGGCTGCTTTTCCTTGTTGTTGCGCATGCTGGAGATGACCAGCACGATGACCGTGACGAGATACGGCAGGATCTTATAGAGCTGGGTCGGGATGAAGGGGATGATCAGGCGGAGATACAGGATCATCAGCGCGCCGAAGAAGATCGAACCCCAGATCGCCGACAGCGGATGCCACATGCAGAAGATAACCAGTGCGACGGCCAGCCAGCCGACGCCGGAGAGGCCCTCGTGGTTCCAGACGCAGCCCGCGGTCGTCACGATGTAGACCATGCCGCCGATGGCGGAGATACCGCCGCCGATGATCGTGGAGAGGTATTTGAACTTCGTGACGTTGATGCCCGCGGCGTCCGCCGTGGCGGGATTTTCGCCGACGGAGCGGAGATGCAGGCCGGTACGGGTCTTATACAGGAACCACCACATCACAACCGCCAGCACCAGTGCCAGATAGAAGAACAGGCTGTGGCTGAACAGCAGCTTGCCCGCGACGGGGATATTCTGCAACCCCTGTGGGAAGATGGACTTGGAGAAGAACTCCTTGAGGTGGTTGCTCAGCGCAACATAGCCGCCCTGATGGACGCGCATATATTCGCCCGTGAACTGGCCGACGCCCGTGCCGAAGATGGTGAGAGCGAGGCCGGTGACGTTCTGGTTCGCGCGGAGCGTAATGGTCAGGAATGAGAAGATCAGCGAGGCGATCGCGCCCGCCGCGAAGGCCGAGGCCAGCGCGATGAGCAGCGCGACGGCTGCGCTCGAATTGGCCTCGCCGACAGCCTGCTCATAGTAGAACACACCGCCGAGACCAAACGCGCCGCCCATGAACATGATGCCCTCGACGCCGAGGTTGAGGTTGCCAGAGCGCTCAGTGAGGACTTCGCCCAGCGTGCCGTACATCAGAACTGTACCGAACGTGACGGCAGCCGCGATCAGGGAAATGATCGTATTCATCATACCTTTGCGCCCTCCTTTGCACTGGACTTGCCGCGGAAGATGATCTGATAGTTGATGAAGAACTCGCAGCCGAGCATGCAGAACAGCAGGATGCCGGTGATGATGTCGGAGATCGACGTCGGCACCATCAGGCGCGTCTGCAAGGTCTCCGCGCCCTTGGACAGGATGGCGAGCATGAGCGAAATGATGATCATCGCGAAGGCGTTGAGCTGCGAGAGCCAGGCGACGGTGATGGCCGTGAAGCCGTTGCCCGCCGCGACAGTGTCAGACAGGGTCATGTTCGCGCCAGAGGCGACCATGAAGCCGACGAGGCCGCAGATCGCGCCGGAGAGGAACATGGTGCGCATCATGATGCGGCCGACGTTCATGCCGGCGTAGCGCGCGGTGTTGACCGAGTCGCCGATGACGGCGATCTCATAGCCGTGCTTGGTGTATTTCATGTAGATGTGCATGAACACGACCAGCACCAGCACGATGATCCAGCCGCAGTGGACGCCGAAGACTTTCGGCAGGACGGCGGCCTTGTCAAAGTTCGGGATGATCTGCGAGCCGGGACGGCCTTCCCACGGGCCGCCCTTCAGCCAGCGGACAATGCCGATCATGATGTAGTTCATCATGAGGGTGAACAGCGTCTCGTTCGTGTTCCACTTGGCCTTGAAGAAGCCGGGGATGAACGCCCAGATGCCGCCGAGCAGCGCCGCAGACACGCCCATGACGATCAGCAGCACCGGGGAGGACATCTTGTCGTAGCAGTACAGCGCGAAATAGGACGCGGCCATGGCGCCCGCCGTGATCTGGCCTTCGGCGCCGATGTTCCAGAAACGCATCTTGAAGCACGGGGCGATGGCCAGCGCCGTACCGAGCAGCGGCACAGCCAGCTTGATGGTCTGACGGATGGCGGTCTTTTTGCCGAGCGCGCCCTCAATGATCGTGCCGTAGGCGGAGAAAATATTCGAGCCTTCCGGCAGGGCGATGGACATGACCAGTCCGCCCAGGAGCAGCGCCACGAGGATGGAGCCCACGCGGATGCACCAGGCTTTCCACGGCTCCATCACCCCGCGCTTGGCGAGGCGGATCAGGGGCGTCTTTGTTTCGTTGTGATGCATTATGCTTCCTCCTTCCCGCCGACCTTGGTCATCATCAGACCGATTTCTTCCTTCGTGACGGCCCGTCCGTCCACGATGCCGGACACCTTGCCGCCGCAGAGGACGAGGATTCGGTCGCAGAGTTCGAGCAGCACGTCGAGATCCTCACCGACATAGATGACGGCTGCGCCGCGCATCTTCTGTTCGGTCATGAGGTTGTAGATGGTATAGGAGGTATTGATGTCGAGTCCACGCACGGCGTAGGCGCTCATGAGCACCGAGGGGCTGGACGCGATCTCACGGCCGACAAGCACCTTCTGCACGTTGCCGCCGGACAGCCGCCGGACAGGATAGTCCGCGCTCGGCGTGACGACCTCCAGCTCTTTCCAGACCTGCAGGGCCAACTCGTTCGGGTCCTTGCGGTTGACAAAGGCGCTCTTGCCCTTGCGCCAGGAGCGGAGCATCATGTTGCCCGTCATGCCCATGGAACCGACCAGGCCCATGCCGAGCCGGTCTTCCGGGACGAAGGCGAGGGCGACGCCCGCCTTTTTGATCTGCATCGGCGTTTTGCCGATGATCTCGCGCGGCTGGCCGTCGACCGGGGTATAGACGATGGACGCGCCGGAGACCGCAGGATGCAGGCCCGCGATGGCCTCGAGCAGCTCCTTCTGACCGGAGCCGGCGATGCCCGCGATGCCGAGGATCTCGCCGCCCATGGCGGTAAACGTCACGTCGTCGAGCTTCTTCACGCCCTCGGCGTCAAGACACGTGAGGTGCTGCACCGCGAGGCGCGGCACGGGGTTTTCATACCTGGGCCGGTCGATGTTCAGGGCGACCGCGCGGCCGACCATCATGTCGGTCAGGGCCTGCGGGTTCGTCTCCGCGGTGTTGACCGTGCCGATGTACTTGCCCTTGCGGAGGACGGCGACCTTGTCGGACAGGGCCATGACCTCGTGCAGCTTATGGGTAATGATGATGATGGCCTTGCCGTCGGCGCGCATGTTGCGCAGCACCTGGAAGAGCTTGTCCGTCTCCTGCGGGGTCAAAACAGCGGTCGGCTCGTCCAAAATCAGGACGTCGGCCCCGCGGTAGAGAACCTTGACGATCTCAACGGTCTGCTTCTGCGAGACGGACATGTCGTAGATCTTCTGGGTCGGGTCGATGTCGAATCCGTACCGGTCGCAGATCTCCTGCACCCGTTTGTTGGTCGCAGCCATATCGAGCTTCTGCCCCTCGTGGAGTCCAAGGACGATATTTTCCGCGGCGGTGAATACGTCGATCAGCTTGTAGTGCTGGTGGATCATGCCGATCTTGTTGTCGAATGCGTCCTTCGGGCTGCGGATCGAAACCGGCTTGCCGCCGATCAGGATCTCGCCGTCGTCGGGGAAGTAGATGCCTGCGAGCATATTCATCAGCGTGGTCTTGCCGCTGCCGTTTTCGCCGAGCAGGGACAGAATCTCGCCGTAATTGATCGTCAGGTCGATCCCGTCGTTGGCGACAACAGAGCCAAAGCGCTTGGTGATGTGTCTCAATTCAATCGCGCAAACAGTTTCCAAGGCTGTCATCCTTTCTTTTCAGGCTGCGAACACCTTATAATGGTGATTTTATTGTAGCATATTTTGCGAATCAAGTAAACGGAAACTGAACGGCAAATCTGCAAAAAAGTGAGAGCCGATTCTTGGGGAAAATCAACAAAGTGTTTGTAAGCCTGAAAAAAAATTAGGTGAAAATCACAGTATGAACCTGCCGCTGCGGTCAAATCCAAAACAGAAGTGTCGTCCCATACATTATAAAATGAGGAAGCCGGCCTTCGCAAATGCGAAGGCCGGCTTCCTGAACATCAATTCTTATTCTTCATGACAGCGCGCATACGGGCCGAATGATCGAGAATCCGCTTGCGCATGCGCAGGCTCTTCGGCGTAACCTCGAGCAGCTCATCGTCCGCGAGGTATTCGAGGCACTGCTCCAGCGAGAGGATCTTCGGCGGGGCGAGGCGGATGGCCTCGTCGCTGCCCGCGGCACGCATGTTCGTCAGCTGCTTCTTCTTGCAGACGTTGACAGACATATCCTCGTTGCGGTTGCAGACGCCGACGATCATTCCGGCGTAGACGTCCACGCCCGGCCCAATGAAGAGCGTGCCGCGATCCTGCACGTTGCCGAGGCCATAGGCGCAGGCTTCGCCCGTCTCAAACGCGACAAGCGAACCGGTCAGGCGGCGCTCGATGTCACCCTTGACGGGCGCGTAGCTGTCCAGCACGGAGGCCATGATGCCCTCGCCGCGCGTGTCGGTCAGGAATTCATTGCGGTAGCCGAACAATCCGCGCGTCGGCACAAGGAACTCCAACCGCATCCGGCTGCCAATCGGGGTCATCGTGACAAGCTCACCCTTGCGCTGCGAGATCTTATCGATGACCGCGCCGACGGAATTTTCCGGCACATCGGCGACCATCCGCTCGATCGGCTCGCAGAGCTTGCCATCGACCATCTTGTTCAGCACGTGCGGCGTCGACACCTGGAACTCATAGCCCTCGCGGCGCATCGTCTCGATGAGGATGGACAGGTGCATCTCGCCGCGGCCCGCGACGTTGAACGAATCGGTGCCGACCTCCTTGACATGCAGCGACACGTCCTTCAGCAGCTCGCGCTGCAAGCGGTCGCGCAGATTGCGCGACGTGACATACTTGCCCTCACGGCCCGCAAACGGCGAATCGTTGATGGAGAACGTCATCTCAATCGTCGGATCGGAAATTTTGACGAACGGCAGCGGCTGCACTTCATCCGCCACGCAGATCGTGCGCCCGATGGTGATGTCCGAAATGCCGGAGAACGCGACGATCTCGCCGGCGGCCGCCTCCTGAATCGGGCTGCGGCCAAGGCCGGTGTACTCGTAGAGCGCGACGATCTTTGCCTTTTCCTTCATCGACGGGTCGTGGTAATCGCAGACGATGACCTCCTGGTTCTGCCGCACCTTGCCGCGCTCGATGCGGCCGATGCCGATACGGCCCACAAACTCGTTGTAGTCGATGGAGGAAACGAGCAGCTGCAAATTGCCGTTCTCATCGCCCGTGGGCGGGTCAATGTAGTTGACAATCGTCTCAAACAGCGGCACAAGATCCGTGCCCTTCTCGTCCGGCGTATAGGACGACGTGCCCTCGCGGGCCGAGCAGAAGATCGTCGGCGACTCGAACTGTTCGTCCGTCGCATTCAGGTCGAGCAGCAGCTCGAGCACCTCATCGATGACCTCATGCACGCGCGCATCGGGCCGGTCGATCTTGTTGACGACGACGATGACCTTGTGCCCCAGCTCCAGCGCCTTTTGCAGCACGAACCGCGTCTGCGGCATCGGGCCTTCGGCTGCGTCGACCAGCAGCAAAACGCCGTCGACCATTTTCAGGATGCGCTCCACCTCGCCGGAAAAGTCGGCGTGGCCCGGCGTGTCGACGATGTTGATCTTGTAATCCTTGTAGTGAACCGCCGTATTCTTGGCGAGAATGGTGATGCCGCGCTCGCGCTCGAGATCGCCGGAGTCCATCACGCGCTCCACCACAGCCTGATTTTCACGATACACGCCGCCCTGCTTCAGCATCTGGTCGACCAGCGTCGTCTTGCCATGGTCAACGTGGGCAATGATGGCGATATTCCGAATTTTATCCTGCGTCATAACGGGGACGCCCCTTTCAACTAGAAAATCTCAACAAAATGGTATTTTATCATAGCTCTGCGCGAAATACAAGATTTTTGTTCGCGTTTTTCAGAAAATCTGCGGCGGCGCGGACGAGTGTGCGGCAAATATTTTTTCCCGCCGCAAAACGACGGCTTCCGCGCCCGCGCTGTGCGACAATGGAGGCGCATACAAAGGAGGGCGACCGATGAAATTACGCTGGATCCCAATGCTGTTACTTCTGCTCCTGCTGTCCGCCGTCCCGGCGAGGGCCGCCGGAGTGCTCCATACCGCCTACCTCGCAGGCTATCCGGACGGCACGATCCGTCCGGAGGCGCCGGTCACGCGCGCGCAGCTTGCGGTGATCCTGTTCCGTCTGGCAGAGCACGTGCCCGAGCAGGCGGACGCGGACATGCCCGACGTGCCGCCGGAGCACTGGGCGCACGGCGCGGCGGCGCTGGTGTGCCGGACGGAGGTGATGAATTTGCAGCCGGACGGCCTGTTCCACCCGGAGCAGGCCGTCACTGGCCCGGAGCTGGCCTGCGCGCTGAACCGGCTCACCACGCACGAGGCGGCGGCTGCCGTCTGGCCGTCGCTCAAGGCCGGGTGGGAAACCGCGGAGATCAGCTTCGCGGCAGGAAACGGCTGGGTCATGGGCTTCGACGGCGAGACATTCGATGCAGACGCGCCGCTCTCCCGCGCGCAGCTTGCGCAGATCCTCAACGCGCTGCTGGGCCGGACGCCCGCCTCGCTCGACGATCTCCAGCTCGGGATGCCGATTTTTGATGACAACCGCGATGCGCGGGCCTGGTATTTCCTCCCGATCCAGGAGGCCGCCGTCACCCATACCGCCGCGCAGAGCGGCGCGTGGGAGCAGTGGGACGCGCTGGGATGATCAGCAGGAGCGAGCCTTCCCCGCTCGCTTTTCTGCGCCCCCCATTCTTTTCTTTCTCTTTTTGAGAAAGAAAAGAACCGACGCGCCCGGTGAAGAAAAGAAAGAGAACTCCGAAACCGGAAGTGCAAACCGTGCCGCCATCGCGTCAGAAGAAGCCAGCTCCATTCCGTTTCCGCCGGGGCGGCGAAAACTCCATATCCGCAGCCTTCTTCTTCCTTCCCAAATTGTGACCGTTTCACTGGGTCACAATTTGGCCATTTGGAATTTTACAACGCCGCACGCTGTCTTGATGATGGCGGGTAGACGGCATTTTGCGGATACGGTTTGTATGGGTACTGATCCCGGTAAGTCTATTTTGGATTCTTCAGATTTCTTAATACGCACAGGGGTTGTCAAATTTTGCAGATTCTGCTATGATGGGTGGACGAATCGAGGTGTTTTCCATGCGGAAATGGAAGCGAATTTTGTCCGTTCTGCTGCTTCTGGCGGCGGTTTTGACCTGTTTCTCCCCAATTTGTGAGGCAGAAAGTCTGGATTGCGGGGCGAAGCTGCTGGCCATCACGTTTGACGACGGCCCAGGGCCATACACGGCGGGACTGCTCGACGAGCTGGCCGCGCGCGGCGTGAAGGCGACATTCTTCGTCTCGGGCTACCGCGCCGCGAACTACCCGGAGACGCTGAAGCGCATTGTGGACGAGGGGCACCAGCTTGCGAACCATACTTATAATCACGCCAATCTCAACACGCTCTCCGCCGCGAAGGTCCGCAAGGAGATCTCCTCCGTGCAGGAGCTGATTACCGCCGCGGGCGGCGACGACCCGGCCTACATCCGCCCGCCCTACGGCAACGCGAACCAGACCGTCCGCGCGAATGTCTCCGTGCCGCTCATCAACTGGGCGGTCGACCCGCTGGACTGGAAATACCGCAATGCGGACACTGTCTGCAACAACATCGTCAGCGGGGCCTACGACGGCGCGATCATCCTCGTCCATGACATCCACAAGACGAGTGTTCCCGGCGCGCTGGCCGCGATCGACCAGTTGCTGGACGACGGCTATGAGTTTGTCACCGTAAAAGATCTTTTTAAGCGCCGCGGCGTCACGCCCGAGGCCGGGAAGGTCTATTACGACGCGAAGAACAACGGCATCAACCTCAGTGCCGAGCAAATCAGCCCCGAATATTACGACGAGGACAAGCTGGCCGCGCACTGGGGCTATGACGCGCTGTGCCTCTGCATGGAGCGCGGCTGGCTGACGACGGACGCGGACGGTCGCTGGCTGCCGAACCACTATGTGACGCGCGGTGCGCTGGCCACCGCCTTTGGCCGCTTCTGCGGCATCACGGACGCCTATCGCGCGGGCGAGGACACCGGCTATGCCGATGTTTCATCAGACGATCCCGATGCGCCGTTCATTCGCTGGGCGTCGGACGCCGGGCTGATGATCGGGACCGGCGGACAGTTTTCGTCGGATGCGACGCTTACGCGTGAGCAGCTGGCCACCGTGTTGGCCCGCTATCTGACACTTCAAGGTGAGGCCGAAGCCCCCGCACTGTCGCTTGCTGAGGTCTATTCCGATGCGGACGCGATCTCCGGCTGGGCTGCGGACGGCGTCGCCCGCTGCACAGAGCTTGGCCTGCTGCAAGGCTCCGGCGGAGCATTCCACCCCAAGGGGACCCTTACGCGCGCCCAACTCGCGGCCATTTTGCAGCGCCTTTCCGGCAAATGATCCATTTTCACAAAGAAAAGCGTGTCGAAAAAGTCTTTTCGCCCCGCTGCTCGTCCAGTTTTCCGAACTTGAAAAGTTCAGAAAACTGCTTGATTGAACGCGAAAGGGGCTTTTTGCCCCTTTCACTCTTTCCCCGCTACTCTGTTGCAGAACTGCATTTTATAGTTTTTGACAGTCTCAAGCGTCCTTTTGAATCAGGACAGCCGCCGCGCCGGGGTTACAGTGTTACCACCTCGACGACCGTCAGCGTGTCGCCGTCGATCGTGAAGCGCACGTCGAGCCCGTCAAAGCTGAAGCCGTAGCGCCGCGTAGGATCGTGCTGATAGCCGGGGCGAGGATTGAGCGAGAGTGCCTGCGTCAGCCCCTCCAGCTTCTCCGGCGCGATCATCCCGCGCCACGGCTCCGGGAAGATGACCGCCAGCGGCGCGGCCTGCCGCGTTTCGGCGAAGGCATCGACCGCGTCCGGCACGCTGTCGGCATACGGGACGTAGGGCTTGATGTCAAAAATGGGCGTTCCGTCGACCATGTCCGCACCCGTCACATAGAGCACCGGGCCGCCCTTCGCCGTCCAATCGACGGAGGCAAGGCGCACCACGCTCAGGCCCATGTGGTTTGGCCGGAACGGCGAGCGCGTCGCGAACACGCCGACGCGCGTCTTGCCGCCGAGCTTCGGCGGCAGAACCGTCGGCGAATAGTCGTCCGGCGCGACGCGGTGAAACTGCCAGATGAGCCACAGATGGCTCCAGCCCTCGATGCCGCGCAGATAGTCCGGGTTGCGGAATTCCGGCTCGAAGACGATCGCCGACGTCAGCCGGTCGACCAGGCCGGACTGCCGCGGAACGCCAAATTTTGTTGGGAAATCGGTATGAATATGGGCGATCGGCTGCATATTTTGTCTCCTTATGCTTTGCAGAGCGCAAGAAAATGGTTTATAATAACAGCGGTGCTACCGAAAAACGGCAAGCGGTTAGTCCCCTGCGTTGTCAGGGGCGCTTCTGACCCCCTGATTTCAAGAAAGGGGGGCTGCAAATGAGTACATCCGAAGTTCTGCAACTTTGCCTTGTAATCATCGGCATTTGTAGCCTGTTCGTTCAGGCTTATAAAAAGAAGTAACCGCCCGGCCTACCAAACCAGCGGTTACTTCTTGTAATCACCGAGGGGGCTAACCGTTTGCCGGTAGCACCCTTGCTCTATGTTCAGTATACCCGTTTGAACTCAAAAAGTCAAACATATTTTATCCGCAAAATTTGTTTTACAATTTCAATTCTCCGCGTTATAATGAGTAGAAATCAGGAAAAGGTGGCGTTCTTATGAACGATGAACTGACGGCGGTCGACATCCGGAAGATGCAGGAAGAGCTGGAATACCGGCGCATCGAGCTGCGCCCGAAGCTGATCGAGGACGTAAAAACCGCGCGGGAATTCGGCGATCTGAGCGAGAATTTCGAATATAAATCGGCCAAACGCGAGAAAAACCGCAACGACAGCCGCATCCGCTATCTTGAGCGCATGATCAAAACGGCGAAGGTCATCGACGTCCGCTCGAACGCGGACGAGATCGGCCTGTTTGACAAGGTGACGATCTACATCGAGGAGGACGATGAGGAGCAGACCATCGAGCTGGTCACGACGCTCCGGCAGAATGCCCTCAAGGGCCTCATCAGCAAGGAATCCCCGGTTGGCAAGGCCGTGCTGGGCCACAAGGTCGGCGACCGCGTGACCGTGCAGGTCAATGAGAATTACAGCTACGACATCGTCATCCGCGCCGTCGAAAAAGGGCAGGATGACGCCTCCTTGCCGATCAGCAGCTATTGACAACGATGGATTCTGTGGTAAAACGACAGCAACATACTTAAAAGGCAGGTAACTGGATATGGAACGAAATGAAGCATGGGCGCTTTTGACGAAATACAACAAGGATCATTTTCATCTTCAGCACGCGCTGACGGTCGAGGCCGTGATGCGCTGGTACGCAAACGAGCTGGGATACGGCGACGAGGCCGATTTCTGGGCGACCGTCGGCCTGCTGCACGACCTCGATTTTGAGCAGTGGCCGGAACAGCACTGCCAGAAATGTCAGGAGCTGATGCGCGAGGCGGGCGTCGACGAGCGGACGATCCACGCCGTCGCCAGCCACGGCTACGGCATCTGCTGCGACATCGCGCCGGAGCATGAGATGGAGAAGGTACTCTTCGCGGCGGACGAGCTGACGGGCCTGATCTGGGCGGCAGCGCTGATGCGTCCTTCCAAAAGTACAAAAGACATGGAACTGAAATCCTTAAAGAAGAAATATAAGAGCAAAGGATTTGCTGCAGGTTGTTCCAGAGAAGTGATCGAACGTGGTGCTGCACAGCTTAACTGGGAGCTTGAGAAGCTTCTGACCATGACATTACAGGCGATGGCAGCAACGGAGGATGAGATCAAGACGGAGATGGAAGAACTGTAAAACCCGCTAATTTGCTAGCACTTTAGCGCATTACAACTTAAGAAAATCCTGCTTTTTCATTAAAAAGATAAAAAAATTCATAAAAATCATATTTTTACTTGATAAATTCAAGTCTATTGTTTATAATCTTAAGTGGAAATTTTCTTAAAGAGAAAATACTACTCCAAATGAATTTCGCAGAGATGCGATTTACTTATAATTAATTTAAGGAGGATTTTAAGATGTCATACGTTGATGAAGTGCTGGAGATCGTAAAGAAGAAAAATGCTGACCAGCCAGAATTTTTACAGGCAGTAACAGAGGTTCTTGATTCACTCAGACCTTGTATCGAGGCAAATGAGGAGCTTTACAGAAAGAATGCTATCCTCGAGAGAATCACAGAGCCAGATAGACAGCTCATGTTCAGAGTACCATGGGTAGATGACAACGGACAGGTACAGGTCAACAGAGGTTTCCGTGTACAGTTCAACAATGCCATTGGACCATACAAGGGAGGTCTCAGACTTCATCCATCAGTAAACCTTGGTATCATTAAGTTCCTTGGTTTCGAGCAGGTTTTCAAGAACTCACTTACAACACTTCCAATCGGTGGTGGTAAGGGTGGTTCAGACTTCGACCCTAAGGGTA
>ERZ827440.3089-NODE-3089-length-13156-cov-3.156019_pt1 | contig 13156 bp, 8 predicted proteins | sample MGYA00519774_ERZ827440 | MGnify/ENA primary metagenome ERZ827440 (study PRJEB31778, sample SAMEA3449302) | human gut metagenome | biome: human gut; feature: human-associated habitat; material: faeces | place: United Kingdom | collected 2010/2012 ... | reverse complement strand
GCAGAAACAGGGTCAGCAGCGCGGTGAGCAGTTCCGAGGCCGGGAAGGCCGCCCATACGCCCGGCATCCCGAACACTGCGCTGAGCACCAGCGAGCAGACCACAATGGCTACCATTCCCCGGCAGATGGAGGTAACGGAAGCCTCCGCCGGGCGGTTCACGGCGCTCAGATAGCCCGCCGCCATGATGTTGAAGCCCGCAAAGAAGTAGCCCACAAAGTACATCCGCATCCCGGGGTGGGCGTACTGCGCCATCTGCACCGAGTTTTCGCTGTTGAACCAGCTTACAAAGGTATCGGTCAGGCCGAACACTGCGGCGTACAGCACCGCAGCCAGCACCAGCACGGTGCCGCTGCCCAGCAGCAGCAGCTTCCGCGCCCCGGCGCGGTCGTTCTGGCCGTAGCAGCAGCTCACCAGCGGCTGTGCGCCCTGCGCCACGCCGTTGAAGATGGCCGTAGCCACCAGTGCAAAGTTTGCCACCACGCCGTAGGCTGCTACGCCCACGTTGCCCGCCAGACCCAGCAGCAGAAAGTTGAACACCGTGGTGGTCACGCCGGAGGAAAGCTCGCCCACAAAGCCGGAGATGCCCAGCTGACAGCTCTGCCCCAGCAGCCTTGCCGAGGGCATCTGCCGCACGAATTGCAGGGTGTTCTCCTTTTTAAGGAAATGGCGGCTGCAAATGGCGATGCTGATGATGGGCGACACCGCCGTTGCCAGCGCCGCACCGGCCAAGCCCAGACCCAAGGGGAACATGAAGATATAGTCAAACACCACGTTGAACAGACTGCCGCTCAAGGTCGCCACCATGGCAAGGGAGGGGTCGCCATCGTTGCGGACAAAGGCCGAAACGATGTAGTTGCACATAAAAAACGGGGTGAACAGCAGAAAAATGCGGGCGTAGGGGATGCCCAGCGCCACGATGCCGGCATCGCCGCCCATGAGCCGCAGCAGTGTGCCGGGGCAGAAGATGCCCACCAGCACAAAGGGCACGGCCAGCAGGCAGGCGCAAAAGACGGCATTGGAGAAATACCGCTGTGCCGCCCGCTCCTCGCCCTGTGCGCGGAGAATGGCGTAGCGGGTGGCCGCACCCAGACCGATCATGGAACCGATGGCAAAAATGAAGTTGTAGATGGGCAGGCAGAGGTTGAGCAGGGTCACGCCGTCGGTGCCCGCCGCCTGCGAGATAAAATAGGTATCGGCCAGAATATAGCAGGACGTGCCCAGCAGACCGAAAATATTCTGCGATACATATTTAAAGAACTGCTTTGTCAGATTCATCTTGGTTTTCCCTTTTTCCCGGAAATTGTCATACACAAAGCGGTATTGTAGCACACCCCGCGCGTCAAGTCAATTCCAAAACTGCCCTGCAGCGCAGAAAGAGGAAACATCAAGCAAAGGAGAAGTGCACTATGGATTACAAACACGCAGCACAACAGGTCCTGGACTGCATCGGCGGAAAAGACAACATCCTGTCGGCCGCACACTGCGCCACCCGCCTGCGTCTGGTCATCGCAGACAACGCAAAGGTCAACAAGCAGGAGCTGGAGAACGCCGAGGGCGCCAAGGGCGTTTTTGAGGCACAGGGCCAGCTGCAGATCATCTTTGGCACCGGCACGGTGAACAAGGTATACGACGAGTTCATCCAGCTGGCCGGCATCGAGGGCGGCAGCAAGGAGGACGTGAAGCAGGCGGCCGCCGCCAAAGCACCCTGGTATCAGCGAGCCATCAAGACCCTGGGCGACATCTTTGTGCCCATCATCCCCGCCATCGTGGCTTCCGGCTTCCTGATGGGCATCATGGAAGCGCTGAACTTCATGGTGAACAACGGTTTCCTGAACATCGACACCACCGGCTCGGTGTATGTGTTCGCCAAGCTGTTCTCCAATACGGCCTACACCTTCCTGCCCATCCTTATCGCCTACTCTGCCGCCAAGGTGTTCGGCGGCAACCCCTATCTGGGTGCAGTCATCGGCATGATCATGATCCACCCCGACCTGCAGAACGCCTGGACCGTTTCCAACGGCGTCAACGTGATGCAGCCGGTGTTCGGCGGCCTGTACGCGGTGCCGCTGGTGGGCTATCAGGGCCACGTCATCCCGGTCATCATCGCCGTGTGGCTCATGTGCCAGATCGAAAAGCGGCTGCACAAGGTGGTGCCCGCCATGTTTGACCTGTTCGTCACCCCGCTGGTGTCCGTGTTCGTCACCGGTTACCTGACCCTGGCCGCCATCGGCCCCGTGTTCACCAAGCTGGAAAATGGCATCATCACCGGCGTACAGTCCCTCATCACCCTGCCCTACGGCATCGGCTCCTTCATCATGGGCGGCCTGTACGCGGTCACCGTCGTGGCCGGCATCCACCACATGTACACCCTGATCGACCTGGGCCAGCTGGCCCGCTACGGCTACACCTACTGGCTGCCGCTGGCCAGCGCTGCCAACGTGGCACAGGGCGGTGCCGCTCTGGCCGTGGCCCTCAAGAGCAAGGACACCAAGGTCAAGTCCATGGCCCTGCCCTCTGCCCTGTCCGCCTGCATGGGCATCACCGAGCCTGCCATCTTCGGCGTGAACCTGCGCTACTTCAAGCCCTTCCTCGGCGGCCTGCTGGGCGGTGCCTGCGGCGCATGGTACGCCAGCATCGTGGGTCTGGGTGCCACCGGCACCGGCGTCACCGGCATCTTCGGCATCCTGCTGCACCTGCATATGCCCCTGCAGTACATCATCATGATGGCCATCTCCTTCGGCGTGTCCTTCGCCGTGACCTGGCTCATCTGGAGCCCTGAGGAGGTCAAGGTATGAACGCACTCCAGCGCGACCTGAAAAAGCTGGTGCCGCTGGTGGAATCCCTCGGCGCGGAAAAGGCCGCCGCCGACCCCCACCGCCAGCGGTTCCACCTGCAGCCGCCGGTAGGCTGGCTGAACGACCCCAACGGCCTGTGCGTCTACGGCGGGCAGTACCACGCATTCTTCCAGTACGGCCCCTTCGACGTGAACGGCGGGGTCAAGCACTGGGGCCACGCCGTCAGCACCGACCTGCTCCACTGGGAGCAATTGCCGGTGATGCTCTATCCGGACGAGCCTTTTGACTGCCACGGCGCCTACTCCGGCTCGGCCCTGGTGGAGGACGGCACCATGTACCTCTACTACACCGGCAATGTCAAGCACCCCGGAAACTTCGATTATATCAAGGAGGGCCGCGGGCACAACGTCTGCCTGGCCGTCAGCAAGGACGGCGTGACCCTCGACAGCAAGCAGTGCCTGCTGACTAACCGCGACTATCCCGCCGGGCTCACCTGCCATGTGCGGGATCCCAAGGTATTCGCCTACGAAGGCCGGTACTACATGGTGCTGGGTGCCCGCACGCTGGAGGACAAGGGCGAAGTGCTGGTGCTGGAAAGCACCGACAAGCTCCGCTGGACCCATATCAACACCCTGACCACCCCGGAACCCTTCGGCTACATGTGGGAGTGCCCGGACCTGTTCTGTCTGGACGGGCAGTGGTATCTGGCGGTGTCCCCCCAGGGCATCCAGTGCCAGAACGTCTACGGCTGCGGCTGGTTTGCCATCCACGGTGACTGGCGCGGGGACTGCACCCTGAGCGAATTCCACGAGCTGGACGCAGGCTTTGATTATTACGCCCCCCAGAGCTTTGTGGACGGCAACGGCCGCCGCATCCAGATCGGCTGGATGGGCATGCCGGACGCCGACTACGGCAACGCGCCCACCGTGGCCTACGGCTGGCAGCACTGCTTCACCGTGCCCCGCGTGCTGACGGCCGGGCCGGACGGCACCCTGCTGCAGAACCCGGTGCCGGAGCTGGACGCGCAGCGCAGCGCCGCCGCCCTGCACGCCTCCAGCGGCGAGGAAGTGTTCCTTGCCCCGCGCTTCGACCTGACCGCCGCACCCGCCGGAGACTTCTGCCTGACGGTTGCGCAGGGGGTGCAGCTGGTGTATACTGAACAGGACTGCACCTGCACCCTGCGCTTCACCGACCCCGCTCTGGCCGACGGCCGCACCGTGCGCCGCGCCCGGCTGGCAGCCCCCTGCCGCAGCCTGCGGGTGGTGGGCGACAATTCCTCGCTGGAAATTTTCCTGAACGGGGGAGCCACGGTGTTCAGCACCCGGTACTACCCTGCCCCCGGCGACGTGAGCATAAAGCTGACCGGGGCAGCCTGTGAACTCTGCAATTTGTGATCTGGAGGTTTTCTATGCCCGGCAATACTCTGTTTTCCATCGGCGAAGCGCTGATCGACATGATCCCGTCCCGCGTAGGATGCACCTTTGACGAGGTGCCGTCCTTCAGCCCGCGCACCGGCGGCGCACCGGCCAATGTCTGCGCTGCCTTTGCCCGTCTGGGCGGTGCCAGCAGCTTTCTCACCCAGCTGGGCGATGACCCCTTCGGCCACAAGATCGCACGGGAGCTGGAAGCCTGCGGCATCGACCTGAGCCATCTGGTGTTCACCGACAAGGCCAACACCGCCCTTGCCTTCGTGAGCCTGGAGGAGGACGGCAACCGCACCTTCAGCTTTTACCGCAAGCCCTCGGCCGACCTGCTGTATGCCCCGGAGCAGATCGACCTGGCCTGGTTCCGCGACGCTTTTGCCCTGCACTTCTGCAGCGTCTCGCTGGTGGACAGCCCCATGCGCCACGCCCATCTGGCCGCCATCGGAGCCGCCCGGGAGGCCGGTGCGATCGTGAGCTTTGACCCGAACCTCCGCTTTCCCCTCTGGCCCGACCGGGAGATGCTGCGCCAGACTGTGCTGCAGTTCCTGCCGCTGTCCAACATCCTGAAAGTCTCGGACGAGGAATTGGAGTTCCTCACCGGCACCGCCGACATCGAAGCCGCCCTGCCCCAGCTGTTTGCCGGGGATGTGCAGCTGGTGCTGTACACCTGCGGCAGCAAAGGGGCCTACGCCTACACCCGCGCCGCCCATGCCTTTGCCCCCTGCCAGAAGGTCAGGGCCGTGGACACCACCGGTGCGGGCGACGGCTTCATCGGTTCCTTCCTGTGGCAGCTGAGCCGGGACGGCGTGACGGTGGACAAGCTGGAAAAGCTGTCCTGCAAAAAGCTGAAGGAGTACCTGGACTTTTCCAACCGGTTCTGCGGCCTGAGCGTACAGAAGCACGGTGCCATCGACAGCTACCCCACCCTGCCCGAGATGGGCCTCTGATTTTCTCGCATCCTGCGCCCGTTCCGGCCTTTGCCGTCGGAACGGGCGTTTTTTCTTTCCGTATTGTAATATTGCACCACAATATAACAGATGTAACTTATTTCTGCACTCCTGTATTTTGCCTGCCGGGTTGTGGTGGGCCGGAAGATGTGTTACCATAGAACCAACAGACAGGAGGTTCTTTATGCCGTTTGAATTCGCATTTCTGGACTGGCTGCAGCAGTTCCACAACCCGGTGCTGGATGCGCTGGCCGTCTTTCTCAACTACGCCGGTGAGCACGGTGAGATCTGGATCGCGTTCACGCTGCTTTTGCTGCTGTTCCGCCGCACCCGCAAGGCCGGGTGCGCCATGGCCACGGCGCTGGTACTGTATCTGGTGGCCGGGGACTGCATCCTCAAGCCGTTGTTCGCCCGGCCCCGCCCCTGCGACGTGAACACGGCGATCACCATTCTGGTCAAGCGTCCCCACGGGCACTCCTTCCCCTCCGGGCACACGGCCTCGGCTTTTGCGGCAGCCTTTGCGCTCTGGCTGCAAAACCGGAAGTTGGGCGTCCCCGCGCTGGTGCTGGCGGCTTTCATCGCCTTTACCCGGCTGTACCTGTATGTGCACTTCCCCACCGATGTGCTGGGCGGCCTTGTGCTGGGCATTGCACTGGGTTTCTTCGCCTCGTGGCTCGTTGACAGCCTGGCAAACAAGTCCAAGAAAAAACAAATCGTATAATGTAAAACACCCTCCGCTGGAGCAGAACGGCTCCAATGGAAGGTGTTTTTATTTGCTTTGTCGGCCACACTTTACGGTACCGGCCCACCACAGCACTTCCCTGTGAGGGCCGAAAAAAGAAGAACCGCTGCGTCGTTCTCTTGTGTGATGCAGCGGCTCTTCTTTTGCAGATGGGATCTTGCTTTTCTTCCTGTTGCAGGGGCTTATTTCTTAGCTTCGGCGCGCTTGCCCAGTGCGTAGGTTGCAACGAATCCAAGGACCACAGCCACAATCATCACGATGACCGAGACGATAAGGTTGTAACTGGAACCGGTGGGGTCAATGTAGGCAGGCAGGCTGATGAAGCCCGGCGTGGAGATAACGTACTGGGTCATGCCCAGGATACCGGCCAACAGACCACCGATGCCGCCACCGATCAGAGCGCCAATCAGCGGGTAGGTCTTGGGGAACAGCACACCGTAGACGCCCGGCTCGGTGATGCCGCACAGAGCGGTGATACCGGCGGAAACGCTGACGGACTTTTCTTCCACATTCTTGGACAGCAGGGATGCGGCCAAGCAGGCACCACCAACGGCCACGTTTGCGGGAGCCATGCCAGTGCAGATCAGCGGGTCAGAGTTGACAGCTGCCATCAGGGCAAAGACCACAGGGTAGGTGGCGTTGTTCATGCCAAAGAAAACCATCAGCGGGGTGGTGATGCCGATGACCATGACGGCCAGCGCGGGAACTGCCTGGTACAGAGCGTAAACACCGTTTGCCAGCCAGGTGCCCACGGTGTTGCCGATGGGGCCGAGAACAATCAGGGTGACAGGCACCGTGATCAGCATGGTCAGCAGCGGCACGACGATGGTCTTGAGAAAGACCGGGATATGCTTTTGCAGGAACTTGTAGACCACGCTCATGAACAGCACGCCCAGAATGACCGGGAACACGGTGCTGTTATAGCTGATAGCCTGCACCGGGATGCCGAAGAAGTCCAGCCCTTCGGCACCGTTGATGCTGGAGTACAGCAGGATCGCGCCCAGAAATGCGCCCAGGAAACCATTGGATTTCAGGCGGGCAGCGGCTGCAAAGCCGATGAAGATGGGCAGGAAGTAGAAGGTCGCCTGGTTGATGGCGTAGAAGATGGTGTAGGTGCCAGACTCCGCCGAGACGCCGAACACGTTGGTCAGCAGGGACAGCACCGCACCAGTCAGGCCGCCTGCCACCAGCACCGGGATCACCGGGCTGAACGTGCCGCCGATGAAGGAGAGGATCGCGTTGCCGATGTTGCCGTGATCCTGTGCCAGATCCTTGGCTGCGGCCTCATCGTCCTGCACGCTGCCGCCGGCCTGGATGCCGTCGATCTTGACGACCTCTTCATACAGGTCAGGGACATCCTGGCCGATGACCACCTGATATTCGCCGTTCTGGATGATGACGTTCAGCACGCCGGGCACCTGCTTGACGGCATCGGTGTCAAACTTGGATCTATCCCGCAGTACAAGGCGCAGACGGGTCATGCAATGGGTCGCGCTGACAATGTTGTCCACTCCGCCGGCCTGCTTGATGATGCCGGCCGCCATGGCCTTATAATCTTTCTTTGCCATTATTTCAGCATCTCCTTTCCCCAGTCCTGACCATTGGAACGGATCAGCTTGGAGTACCAGTAGAAGGAATCCTTCCGGATACGTTTCATGGACAGCTCTTCCACGCTCTTGGCCGCGTTCTGCTCCTCATCGGTGGTGTCGATGTACACCAGACCGTAACGCTTTGCCATGCCATTGCCGGTGGACAGCAGATCGGTGAAGGACCAGGGGTTGTATGCGATGACCTCGCAGCCGTCCTCGATGGCCATGCCCAGCTGATAAATGTGCTCCCGCAAGTAGTCGATGCGGCCCTGATCGTGCACCTGGCCGTCGGCGTCCTTCGTCTCATGAGCGCCGTAACCGTTCTCGGTGATCATCATGGGCAGGTGATAGTGATCCCACAGGTAACGCATCTCATAGCGCAGGCAGGAGGGGTCAATCTCCCAATCCCAGTCGGTGTACTCGACATAGGGATTGCGGGTCAGAGCGTAGCGGCCCGGCTCCACGGGGAACACCATCTGGCCCTTGACGCCGTTCTTATTCAGCAGATAATCCTGCTGTTTTGCGTCATGCGGCGCATACTTTGCAACGTTGCTGCGGTAGCAGTTGACGGCGATGAAATCGATTTTGGCGCTCTTCATCAGTTCTGCATCGCCGGGCTGCATTCCGATGTCGATGTCGCTCTCTTTCCAGTAGTGCTTGATAAAGTTGCTGTACTCGCCGTAAACATAGGTATCGATCCAGAACTTCTCGGTGAACTCCTCGGCGTTCATAGCAGCGATCTGATCCTCGGGGCGGCAGGTCTCCGGGTAGATGGGCACGCAGCCGGGCACAGGGCCGATCTTGCCGCCCGCCACCATCTCATGGCAGGCGTTGACAGCCTTGGCATGGCACAGGTTCATGATATGGTTGATCTTCCACTGATCCTTGAACCAGTCGTCACAGCCCTTGCTGACGCCCAGCCAGTTGCCATAGCAGATCTGCATATTCTGCTCGTTCAGCGACAGCCAGTATTTGACCCGGTCGCCGAAGTTCTCAAAGCAGACGCGGCAGTAGTGCTCGAATCTTTCCACGGTGTCGCGGCTTTTCCAGCCACCCAGCTCATCCACCCAGACCGGCAGGTCGTAGTGATACAGGGTAACGATGGGGGTGATGTTGTGGGCCACCAGCTCATTGATCAGATCATTGTAGAACGCGATGCCTTCGGGGTTCACCTTGCCGTCTGCATGAGGGATGATGCGGGACCAGCTGAGCGAGAAACGATAGCTGGAGAAACCGCACTCTGCCATCAGGGCCACATCTTCCTTGTAGTGATGATAGTGATCCGCCGCATAGGTGTTATCCGCAAACGGCTTCTTGGTCTTGGAGTTCAGGTCGATGATGGCCGGCGTGCGTCCGCCATCGGCGACTCCGCCTTCCACCTGCCAGGCAGCGCTGGAAGCGCCCCACATGAAGTTGTCCGGGAATTTGGGGTTGTGTCCGTAATACATAGTGTGATCCTTTCCATCTTTGTCAGTCTGTTCTGCCGTCGCAGAAGCCCCCGCGGGTTCAATTCTTTGCAGGACTATCGTAACACATCTCCGACAAAAAATGGGGTTCGCGATGCGACCCCCGTTTGGATGGTTGAACAATTTATTCTTTTGTTTTTGAGCAGTTCCACGGTTTCACCCGTCATTCTGCACATCTTTGCACCCGCATTTTTTGAGAATCCGACAAAGGCAGTTCAGAAATTGGACCCTGCAGCAGGTCAGTCTCCCGGTATTTATTCACATAGTAGCTGTACAGGATATCAAAGAAATAGGTCATACCATACTGGGAGTACACCGTGCGGGCACCGCTGTTGTCCTTTTCGCTCAGGTAGATCACCTGATCGTAGCTTTTCCACATTTTTATGGCGTGGTTGACCGTCACCAGCACCTTATAGGCTGCAGCCTTCTGCACCATTGGCTCCATCAGGGTGGCAAAGTTGCCGGTGGCTGAAACTGTAATGAGCAGGTCCTCCGGTGTCAGCACTTTCAGATAATCCAGCGTATAGTGGGCATCGGACACGATCTGCACCAGCTTGCCCATGACCACCATGGACTGCTGGAAGCTGCGAGCCGCCATGCCGGAAAAATCCGAGGTGAAGAGCACCACATGTCGGCTGGCATGAATACTTTCGGCCAGCTTATCCAGTACAGCGGGAGTGGCAATGCGGTTGATTTCCTCCATCATCTCCCCGATGCTGCCGGAAAGGTGTTCCTTGTAGTCCGGACGCACGCTGTAGCCGATGAAGTAGTTGCACTGGCGCTTCCATTCATCGGCCTCAGCCTTCAGGTCGGAAAAGTTGTCAAAGCCGATGGACTGGCAGAACCGCCGGATGCCGCTGCGGGACACATAGCAGGCATCCGCCACGTCGTAGATGTTCAGATCCCGCAGCTGGTCGAAGTGATACAAAAAATACTGCGCCAGCACATAGTACGGATCTTTCGGTTCACTTTCGTTCATCACTGCCAGCAATGCCGTCATCAGGCTGAAAGCCGTATTTTTCATAGTTTTCTCCTTCTCTGTTTTTGCAGGAATCACACCCCAAAGAATTCCTTGGCGATGTCGGCGCTGCGCTTGGCGTCCTTGGCGTACCAGTCCGCGCCGATCTTTTCGGCGTATTCCGGGGTGAGCACGGCACCGCCCACCATGATCTTGCAGTCCAGTTTGGCTGCATGCAGGGCGGCAATGGTCTCTTCCATGCTCTTGAGGGTGGTGGTCATCAGGGCCGATAGGCCCACCAGATGCACATCCTTTTCCCGCACGGTATCCACCACGGTCTCCACCGGCACATCGCGGCCCAGGTCGATGACCTCAAAGCCGTAGTTTTCCAGAATGACCTTGACGATGTTCTTGCCGATGTCGTGCACGTCGCCCTTCACGGTGGCCAGCACGATGCGGCCCTTGCTGGCGCTGCCCTCGCCCTTCTGGGCAATGGCGGTCTTGATCTCCTCAAAGGCGCTCTGGGCGGCGCTGGCGGCCTGCAGCAGCTGCGGCAGGAAGAGGGTGCCCTTCTCATACTTGGCACCCACGATGTCCAGCGCCGGGATCAGGGCTTCGTCCACCACTTCCAGCGGCTGCTTTTCGGCCAGCAGGGCGCGGGTCTGGGCGGCGGCGTCGCCCTTCAGGCCCTTTTCCACCGCCTTGATCAGCGCCGCATAGGGGCCAGAAATTTCAGCGCTCCCGTCGGAAGCTGCCGCCGTAGGTGCGGCCTGGGCTGCCTGCTTCAGGGCCGTGGAGGCAGGCACCCGGTTTGCGTAGCGCTCGATGTACTGCATGCTCTGCGCGTCCCGGTTGGTCAGCACGTTGTAGGCATATACGGCGGCCATCATCTCTTCACTGGAGGGGTTCATGATGGCCAGATCCAGCCCGGCATACATGGCCATGGTGAGGAAGGTGGTGTTCAGGTAGGGGCGGCAGGGCAGGCCGAAGCTGATGTTGGACACGCCCAGAATGGTGCGCACCCCCAGCTCCTCCTTGCAGGCGTGAAGGGCCTGCACCGTGGCAAGCACATCCTCCTGCTGGGCACTGGCCGTCAGGGTCAGGCAGTCGATGTAGATGTCCTCCTGCGGGATGCCTGCCGCCAGTGCCGCGTCCCGGATGCGGCGGGCAATGGCCACGCGGTCCTCGGCTTTGGGCAGGATGCCCCGCTCGTCAATGGCAAGGCCGACCACTGCCGCGCCGTACTTTTTGCACAGGGGCAGAATGGTGTTCAGCTTTTCCGCCTCGCCGTTCACCGAGTTGACGATGGGCTTGCCGTTGTAGACCCGCAGACCCCGTTCCAGCGCCTCGGCATGGGAGGAATCCAGCTGCAACGGCAAGCTGACCACGCTCTGCAGGGCCTTGACCACCTGCGGCATCAGGGCCGGTTCATCCACGCCGGGGGCACCCACGTTCACGTCCAGCACCTGCGCCCCGGCTTCCACCTGGCTCACGGCTTGTTCCAGAACGTAGTTCATATCATTCTCCCGCAGTGCCTGCTGGAAGCGCTTTTTGCCGGTGGGGTTGATGCGCTCGCCCACCACGGTGATGCCGTCCACGTTGACATAATTCATGGGGGTGCACAGCACCGAGGGCATGGCGTGGGCCGGGCGGCCCGGCACACAGCCCTTGAACACCCCGTTCAGCAGCCGGATGAACTCCGGCGTGGTGCCGCAGCAGCCGCCGGCGGCAAACAGATTCAGCTCCCGGTAGGGCTTCATTTCCAGCGCAAACAGCTGCGGGGTAATGTCGTAGCCGCTGCCGTCGGCCCGGGGCAGGCCCGCGTTGGGCTTGACGAACACCGGGAAGTTGCCGGGCACGGCCTCGGTCAGGCGCTTTGCCATGGGGAAGATCTCCTTGGGGCCCAGCGAGCAGTTGATGCCCACGGCGCTGGCCCCCAGCCCCCGGGCGGTGACGCCGAAGCTCTCCACCGTGCAGCCGGTAAAGGTGCGGCCGCCGGCTTCAAAACTCATGCTGGCCAGGATGGGCAGGCTGGAGTTTTCGCGGGCGGCCAGCAGCGCGGCCTTGAGCTCGTACAGGTCGGTGAAGGTCTCAAAAAAGATCAGGTCGGCCCCGGCTGCCGCACCGGCCCGCACGATGCGGGCGTATTCCTCCACGGCATCCTCAAAGGCCAGGGTGCCGTTGGGTTCCAGCAGCTCGCCCAGCGGGCCGACATCCAGCGCGGCAAGCGCACCATAGGGCGCACAGGCCCGCCTGCAGTTGGCAATGCCCGCCGCAATGATCTCCTCGTGCGAAAGCTCTCCGCCGAGGCCTGCAGCTTTGTTGCATATTGAGGAAAGACCTGCGACACGCATTCCCATATGTCTTGCAGCTATGGCTTCACATACAGTGCTCATTCCAACTGCATCTGCCCCCATTCCCGCAAACATTCTTATCTCTGCAGGAGTCTCATACTGAGGACCGGTGACCTGAATATATACACCCGACCTGAAATCAATATCATTTTCAGCAAATGCTTCTCTGATATAGCTATTCAGCTCCACATCGTAGACATGTGTCATATCGGGAAATCTCACACCCAATTTATTATAGTAACTGCAAATGAGTGGCGATGGTACAAATGTTGAAATGTGATCACTTATCATCATGATATCGCCCGGCTCAAGCTTCTCAGATATTCCGCCTGCAGCATTTGTGAGCAGAAGCTTATCTACACCAAGCAGCCCTATTACACGGACAGGCATGACAACCTGGCTCATATCGTATCCTTCATAATAATGGACCCGTCCCTGCATGATAAGGACCTTTTTCCCGTGGATACATCCGTATACGAAGCGGCCTCTGTGTCCTACTACTGTAGATACAGGAAAATGTGGAATATCTCCGTAATCCACATACACAGGGTTCTCAATAACGTCCGCCATATGTCCCAGACCACTGCCCAGGATAAAGTCTATATCAGGAACATCTCCTATCGCATGTCTCAAATACGAGGCAGCCTCCGTCAACTGATCGTATGTTACCAAATCATCACCCCCATAATACAAAACAAGGTCAGGATATTATTCCTGACCAGGATCTATATAAGTTATAACGGAGACGGAGGGATTTGAACCCTCGCGCCGGTTGCCCGACCTACCGCATTTCGAGTGCGGACCCTTCAGCCACTTGGGTACATCTCCGAATCTGAAACAGAATGTTCTGACCATGTTCCATTATATAGTCAGATCGCGG
>ERZ827440.3087-NODE-3087-length-13160-cov-2.783518_pt1 | contig 13160 bp, 9 predicted proteins | sample MGYA00519774_ERZ827440 | MGnify/ENA primary metagenome ERZ827440 (study PRJEB31778, sample SAMEA3449302) | human gut metagenome | biome: human gut; feature: human-associated habitat; material: faeces | place: United Kingdom | collected 2010/2012 ... | reverse complement strand
GGTGGATATTCGCGCGACTATTCGCAACGCCCCATGCGCAGAAGAGGGTCGCGCTGACGCCCCCACAGCCTCCCGCGCCGCTGGTTCCCGACTTTCAGCCTTTTCCGGTACTGATGTTGCTGCGGACGCATACTTGCTGTGCTGACGACTCCCAAAATCGCTATATGTGGCAGATAAGAGACTGCCGAGAAAGTGATTTCCGCTATATGTGGCACTTTCCTTCGTGAAGATGCCCCCATACCTTCGATTTCGTACCCTCTAACAGCTCTTGCCCGCGGAGAACTGCCACATATAGCGCAAATCGATTTTGCGGAACCGGACAATCTGCCACATATAGCGGGAATGGCGTGCTAGACTAATGGCTCGTGCCCAAAAGGCACACCTTGCGGATGTAGTTCATCGGTAGAACGAAAGCTTCCCAAGCTTTAAAGGCGGGTTCGACTCCCGTCATCCGCTCCATTCGAAACCCTTGGAATCGTTGGAATTTCAAGGGTTTTTCTATTGTCGTAAAAGACCCGTGAAGCCAACTTCGCGTCGCGCAACTGTCGGTTGCGTCGCAAAATTTGGTTGCGAATCGCAATGCAACCGCAAGATGGTGGCGTGGAACGCGACGTTTGTGACAAGCTGCTGATGCTTTGCGACATGTTCGGTGTGACGTTGGATGATTTGGTCATGGGCGACGTGTGCGCGTCGGCGGGCCGTGGAGGTGCGGGACGCGTGGGCTGTGTGGATGCGGGACGCATGGACTTGGCTGCCGATACGGCTGGTGTGGCAGCGTCGGATGGGGTGGTTGACTCTGCTGTTGGTGCGGTTCCGGGGGTAATCGGGTTCGCGGCATCGCAGGTTGCAGGAGTGTCCGATTCTGCAGAATCGGACACTCGTGGAGGGCGATGGGTAGGCTGGAGCCCGTGAACACGAACCAGAAGTCCCCCTCCGATTCCGGCGCAAACCACCCCACCGGCAACTCCTGCAATCCGCTACTCGGCCATGCCACATCACACGCGGCGACACTCATCGGCCTGTTCGCAATCGTCCTGTGGGGCTTCATGGCCGGCCTCGTGCGACTGGTCTCCGAATCGTTCGGCGCCACGCTCGGTTCGGCGCTCATCTACACCGTCGGTGGTGTCATGCTGTTCATTGTGCGCCGTCCGAAACCAATCCGCGAAGCGCCATGCAAGTACCTCATCGCAGGCGGACTCATGTTCATCGCATACGAGGCGTCAATCTCGCTGTCGATCGGCCTGGCCACAACGAACGCGCAATCCGTGGAAGTCAGCCTTGTCAACTACTTGTGGCCGACGCTGCTGGTGCTGATGACCGCAGCGGTATCGCACAAACGTGGTGCGGTCGCCAAAGCGATTCCTGGCGCGGTGATCGCAACCATCGGTGTGGCGATGGCGGTTGGCGGAGAAAGCCTTGATATGCAGGAAGCGGTCCACAATATCGCCAGTAACCCCCTACCGTATGTGCTCGCGTTTGTTGGCGCCTTTATTTGGGCGATTTATGCGACTTTTACGCCGTCGTTGTCCGGCGGTTACGACGGCACGACGATTTTCTTCTGCTGTGTGGCCGTTGTACTGTGGACCATCCATTTCGTTTCGGGAGACGGTTTGCCGGACACGGCGCCCGGCATCGGTGGATATGCTGCGCTGATTGCGTGCGCCGCTTCGATTTCGGGCGGCTACGCGTGCTGGGGATACGGCATGTTGCACGGCAGTATGGAAACGCTTGCGATTGGTTCGTACGCGACTCCGCTGTTTTCCACGGCTTCTAGCACGCTTCTGTTGGGCGTGGCGCTGGGCATGCCGTTCTGGATCGGTGTTGTGCTGGTGGTTGCCGGTTCTCTGATCAACGTGTGGTTTGCACGGTGCCCCTGAGTGTCCGTTTCTCCCGAATCGGACAACCTGGGGTGACCGGATGACGCGTGGGTGGCTGATTCGGGGGGATCGGACACTTGTTGGTGCGTGAGGAGGCGACATGTGGGGTAGTGGCGGCGCAGAGGAGCGCCGGGATGGCGCAGCGGTACGTAAGGGAAGTGACTGGGCAGGACAATGCCCTACGCCTCCACGCTAGCTTAGGTTTTTGCCGGCTGGTCGATGGTGACGAATTCGTGGCTTTGGGTTTTCAGGTCGTCGATGATGGCGGGCAGCGCGTTCACGTGTACCAGCCGAAACCGATCTAAACCGGCTCAAACCAGCCCGTTCAAATCCGCCTCGTCACATCACCTTGGTGGACTCCAGATTGCGGCTCACCCAGTTGTTCAACCGGATCACCGGCTTGCGCAACACCAATCCCAGCAGCAGCGAAGGAATCAGGAACAAGGCGAGATACACCATATCAAGCAGGTACTCATTGCCGTACGATCCGGCCATCGCGGCGTGCATGGCATCGATGGCGTGCGGGAACGGTAGGAACGGGTAGAGCATTTGGAAGAACTTCGGCAGCGTCTCGATAGGGAACGTACCGCCCGAACCGGCGACCTGCATCACCAGCAGCACCACGGCCACAGCCTTGCCGATATCGCCGAACGACACGGTCAGCGTATACACGATATTCGAGAACACGAGCGCGGCAAGCCACCCCACGGCAAGGAACTGCAGCGCATGATTCGCCTGCACGCCAAGGAAATACATGTCACCCAGGCAAACCAGTGTGCCCTGCAGCAACGCGAGCAGCGCGAAGATCGCGTACCGTCCGAAATACTCGTGGTCGAGACGCAGTCCCCAACGTGAGGCGTTCCCCGGGCCGGACGGGCCGGCGATGCGCGGCAGCGTGTCGCCCAAGCCCAGCACATGCGCCTTCTCGCGGTCCGAAATTGTCACTTTCAGCATGGCGCACAGGATGATCGCACCCACCCAGATTGACAGGATCGTATAGAACGGCGCCATGGCCGAACCGTAGTTCGCAATCGGGTATACCGAGACGCGATGCAGTGCGACGGGCGCGGAAATCAGTGTGGACAGTGTGGACGCGTTGGCGGTGGCCAGTGCACGTAGTTCGTCCGATTCACCCGAATCGGACGAACTGGCGTCGTTGCCACCATTGCCACCATCGCTGTTGCCGTCACCGGCGTTTCCGCCCGTCTCCAGCTTCGTGATCAGCTCCTTCACCGTCGCTGCCGACGAGTCGAGTTTCTTCGCGATCGCGCCGAGCGTGGAACGGATGGACGTCACATTCGTCCCCACATCGCCCGTCACATCGTCCAGACCGTCGGCGGTGCCGCTCAGCTGGGTGATCATGCTGTCGGTTTGGGAGATCAGCGTGCTGACTGTGGAGGCGAGCGCGTCGATTTTCGGCTTGACGTTCGTGGCGTAATCGTCGCGCACATTGCTGATCGACTGCTTCGCGGAGGTGATGCGGTTCAGGATCTCCTTGCGGGAGCGTTCCGCGGCTGCGGTATCCTGCGTGACCTGCGTGGAAGCGTCTTTCAGCTGCTGCGCGAGCTTCTGCGAATCGCCTTTGGCGGCTTCCAGCAGCGTGATCTCCCGGTCGATGGCTTCCAGCAGCGCCTGTTTCGCGGAATCACTGTCCGGTAGTTGTTCCACCGATTCGCGCATGTGGTTGAGGCTTGTGATGTACGTGTCGTACAGCGATTCGCCGCTGGAGATTTGTTCGCTCAACGTTGCCAACTGGCTGGCTGCGGTGTCTGAGTCCTTGCCGATCGCGTCGAACGCCTTGTTCACCTTGGCAGCTACTTGGTCGAACGCGCCTGACACCTGGTCGAGCGCGGTGTTCACCGAGGAGGTGACGTTCGCACCTGCAGAAGTGAGTGACGTGGCACCTGATTTGCCTTGCTTCAACGCGTTCTGGGCCTGTTTGCCCGCCTTGGTCGCCGAGGCGAGCAGTTTGCCCGTGGAATCCACGATGTCGTTCGCCGAGCCGAGCAGCTGCGAATACGACGTCACCTGCTGCGATGCGCCGCTCAGCGTATCCGCCATGGTGGTGAGATTGCCGTTGAGGTTGCGCATGTATTCGGCCATTTGCGGGCTTTGCGAATAGTGTAGGATGCTTGAGGCCAGGTCGAGTCCGACTTGCGCAATCGTTTTGGCGAAGGTTTTGTCGATCGTGTTGACCACGGTTGTCGCGCCCTGATCGGTGATATGCGGGGCGATCGGGTTGATTTTCTCGTTCAGATAGTACTTGAGCTGCGCGTGTTTGATGTCGGGGGAGAACAGCGTCATCATGTCGGCGCTGAAACCTTTCGGAATTACGATCGCCGCATAGTATTCGCCGGATTTCACCCCGTCGATTGCCTTGTCGCTTTTCACGAACTGCCAGTCCAGCTGGTCGTTGGCGTGCAGTGTGCTGATGATGGTTTCGCCCACGTTGACGCGCACCGGTATGAGATCCGACTTGTAACCCTTGTCGTTATTGGCCACGGCGACCTTCAATGCCTTGGTGTTGCCGTAGGGGTCCCAGCTGGCCGCGATGTTGAACCAGGCGTACAGCGCCGGCACCACCACCAGGCCCATCGAGACGATCACGGCGATCACGTTGCGGGTGGCATGGCACATGTCCCGCTTGAAGATGCCCCAGATCATTTTCACTGTTCGTTCCCCTCCTCACGCAGACTCCTGCCAGCATTTCCGTCCGTGTTTCCAGCCGCATACTCAGCCGCATGTTCAGTCGCATGTCCGGCCAAACCACCATGCGCAACCTCATACAGCCTCGTACGTACGGCATGCATCGGCTTGTAATGCATGCCCGGCCGGAACAGCAGGTTCTCGTGCAGGATCGCGCTGCGGAACTCTTCCGTACTCATCGCTTCCTCGCCCAGATAATTCGCATACCGTTCGCGCAGATACTCCACCACGATGAGATACGTGTCGATGGCGATGATCGAAATGATCCAACCGAGCAGCATGGCGAGCTTCATGCGCGTGATGAATAGCAATAGCAGGAACACGAACGGCAGTACCGCCAGCGCGAGGAATCCCCAACGCACCAGGCGCGGGTACAGGCGGAAGAAATGAATCGCCCGTCTGCGGGCGAGTTCGGGGAACTCCTCGGCGATCTGCTGCGCGGTCTCGGTGAGCCGCAACGGTTCCACCGTGCCTTCGTTATGTTCGGTGATCATCAGATCAGTGTCCGCCAGACGGTTGTCGAACAGGCGGTTGAGGTTCAACGCCAGCTTGCGGACCACCAAGCCGATGAACAGCGCCACAGGCAGATACCAGAACAGCGAGAGCATGTCGATCCAATAATGGTTGGCATACATGCCGCCGATCGGCCCGCGCATCGCGTTGATGCCGTAGGTGAACGGTAGGAACGGTTTCAGACGGCGGAAGAATTCCGGCATCATCTCGATGGGGTAGAGGCCTGCCGCGCCCGGAATCTGGATGATCACCAGAATCACGGCGACGGCCTTGCCGATATGCCGGAACGCCACGGCGAGCGCGTAAATGATGTTCACGTAGACGAACGAGGCGAAAATGCCGGCGAGGATGAACAGGAACGGATGCTCGCATTGGATGCCCAGCGCGAGATCGCCGATCGTGGCGATGATCGCCTGCAGGAATCCGACCGTGACGAACAGCAGCCAACGGCCCATATAGCCTTGGCGTGGCGTGTACATGCGGATCTTCTCATCGCGGTCCACTTCAAGCTTGTAGATCGCGACGAGCACGAATCCGCCGACCCACAGCGCAAGATTCGTGTAGAACGGCGTGACCGCGGAACCATAGTTTTTGACCGGGTAGAGGACCTGTTCGTCCAAATGCACCGGTTCGCCCACGAACGAGCCGACCTCGCTCGCGTCAAGTCCGAGCGCTTGGGAAAGCTGCTGGAACATCGCCGAACTGCTCAACGCGGCCACATCGGTGCGCGTGGTGTTGAGCTGTTTGGCGAGATTGGCGAGCTGTGTCTGCGTGCCAGCAATGGTGGTGTTCGTTTGGGTCACGGTGCGCGACAACTGGTCGAGCAGCCCGTTGCCCTGTTCCAGCGTGCTTTGCAGCGTGGTAAGCGTGCCGGACAGCGACCCATTGGCCAGGCTGAGTGTATCGAGCCCGGTGTTGAGATTCGGCATGACCGTGCCGGTGATGGTCGTGCGTGCGCTCGCCATCGACGCCGTGCCGTTCTTCGCCAGCGTGGTGACATCGTCGTTGAACCCGTTCGCGGTGTTCTTCCCCGCGTTGATCGCAGCCGTGGTGTCCTGATCGAAGGCGTCGATGCGCTGCTGCTGGAACGTCAGCTGTTTGCGGGCTTCGGCGAGCTGCGCGGAAAGATCCTTATACGTTTGGCTGTTCGGATCCAGCTGGCTGGCCTGCAACGCCTTCTCCACGTCGTCGAGCACATTGCCGGTGGTGGTGTTGACGTGATGCATGGTGCTGGACACTTGGTCGAGCGCGTCCTGCGTGGTGTTCAGTCCGCTGAGCACGGTGCCGGTGGCATTGCTCACGTTGACCTGCAGGCCGGACAGTTGCGTGCTGCCGTTGTCGAGCGCTCCGACCAGCGTGTTCGAGAATCGTTCGGTTTGTGTGCGCGTCTCGCTCAGCAAGTCGGACGCCTTGCCGACGGTGTCAAGCGAGTTGGTGATTTCCGAGGTGAGCGCGATGTTGGACTGTTTGGCCGAATCGATGGTGGTGAGGGCCTTGTCGAGCGTGGAGCGGGTGTCGCGCAGCTGCTGTTGGACGGTTTCGAGCTGGTTGATGGTGTCGGTCAGATCGTTGACGACGTCGCTTTGCGCGCTTTTCACGCTGCCGGTGGTTTCTCCCGCTGCCTCCTTCACTTCCTTTGCCACGGCGTCGGCCACGCTGGAAACGAAAGTGGTGTTGATCTGCTCGTCGATCGTGGTCGCGCCCGTATCGGTGATTTTCGGCGCGATCGCGTTCAGCTTTTCGTTGATGTAGTACGTGATCGACGGTCGGTCGCCTTTACCGGTGACGGTGCCGATTAGTCTGGAGCTGAAGTCTTCCGGCAGTACGATCGCCGCATAGTATTTGCCGGATTCCACGCCTTCGATGGCTTGCTGCTTGGGAACGAAACGCCAGCCGAGCTGATGGTTCTTCTTAAGCTGGTTGACGGTCTGCTGGCCAGCGTCGAGATGGCCGACCAGCGTGGAGGTTGTGCCCTTGTCCTCGTTCGCCACAGCGACTTGGATGTTGCCCGTGTTCGCGTACGGGTCCCAGTTGGCGAGGATATTGCACCATGCGTACAGTGATGGGATGATGGCCACACCCAGCGTGACGACGAGCGCCACGGGGTTCTTCAGAATGCGTTTTACGTCTCGAAGGAAGATGGCGAAAACCTGGTGCATCAAGCCTCCTCGCGGGTATTGGTCGCAACATCTACGTGCGGCGGCATGCCCGTGCGGGAACACCCGGTTGGGCTCTTCGTCGCGCGATCCGGTGGATATTCTATGACTTCCGATGGAACGATCGCAATGGTTTCGCCATGTTTATTGGTCGGTCCCGCAAGTGTCGGGATATGAGACGAAAACGCTCGGCATATGGCCCTAGTGGGGCGGGCGACCTGGATATGGAGCGGACGGTCGGAAAAACGGAAAGGAAAGATGGCGAATGTTGTCACATGACAAGTGGGATAGGGTTGGGCGATAATGGAGGCATGACTATTGCAACGCCGGAACGTTATGCGCAAATGCTGGACGCCGCACGCCGCGGCGGTTACGCCTATCCCGCGATCAATGTGACCAGCACGCAGACCTTGAACGCCGCACTCCAGGGTTTCGCCGAGGCGGAATCCGATGGCATCATCCAAGTCTCCGTAGGCGGCGCCGCCTACTTCTCCGGGCAACGCGTCAACGACCGCGTCACCGGCTCGCTTGCCTTCGCAGCCTTTGCGCACGAAGTCGCGGCGAAATACCCCAACATCACCATCGCCCTGCACACCGACCACTGCGCCAAACAGTATTTGGACGAATGGGTGCGCCTCTTGCTCGACCATGAAGTCGAACAGGTGAAGCACGGTCAGGAACCGACCTTCCAGTCACACATGTGGGACGGTTCCACAGTGCCGCTGGGTGAAAACCTCGACATCGCAGAAGAACTGCTCGACAAATCCCAAGCCGCGCACACCGTGCTGGAAATCGAAATCGGCGCGGTCGGTGGCGAAGAAGACGGGCACAGCGCCGAAATCAATGACAAACTGTATTCCACGCCCGCGCAAGGCATCACCGTCGCGCAACGACTCGGCCTCGGCGAGCGCGGACGCTACATGGCCGCCTTCACCTTCGGCAACGTGCACGGCGCATACAAACCGGGCGTGGTGAAACTGCGCCCCGAACTGCTCGACGAAATCCAGACCACGGTCGCGCTCGCGATCAAGGCCGGCGAAATGCCCGACCCCGCGCACTCGCTGGATGTCGCTCCCGGTAAACCGTTCGCCCTGGTGTTCCACGGCGGTTCCGGCTCCGCGCCGGAGGAGATCGCGCAGGCCGTGAGCTACGGCGTGGTGAAGATGAACATCGACACCGATACGCAGTACGCATTCAGCCGTGCGGTGGCCGGTCACATGTTCTCCAACTATGATTCGGTGCTCAAAATCGACGGTGAGGTGGGCAACAAGAAGCTGTACGATCCGCGATCCTGGGGTCGTGAAGCTGAATCCGCGATGGCCGCGCGTGTGGTCGAAGCATGCAAGCAGCTCGGCAGTGCCGGGCGCGCGCTGAACTAGCCAACGGTCTTTCGAACTGTTTTCGGGCGTTTTCTGGTCTGTTTTTCGGACCGGTTGCAATCCGATTACGGTCGGTCCGGAGCCGTGAGCATCCCTCAGACCCGGTAGAGGGTGAAGAGTAACCTTTGTAAGGCTTTAGGCGCAAGGCTTAAGGCAGAATCGCGTACGCACGGAGGTGCAACAACATGCCTGGAATTGTTTTGATCGGTGCCCAGTGGGGAGACGAGGGCAAAGGCAAGGCAACGGATCTGATCGGCACGAAGGTCGACTACGTCGCCCGCTTCAACGGCGGCAATAACGCTGGCCATACTGTGGTGGTCGGCGACGAATCGTATGCGCTGCATCTGCTGCCGTCCGGCATCATCAGTCCGACGACGACCCCCGTCATCGGCAACGGCGTCGTCGTCGATCCGGAAGTGCTTTTCCAGGAGATCGACGGCCTTGAAAGCCGTGGCGTGGACTGCTCCCGACTGCTGGTGAGCGAAAGCGCGCACATCATCGCCCCGTATCACCGCGTGCTCGACAAGGTGACCGAACGCTTCCTCGGCAAGCACAAGATCGGCACCACCGGCCGCGGCATCGGCCCGGCATACGCCGACAAGATCAACCGCGTGGGCATCCGCGTGCACGACCTGTTCAACGCGGAGCACCTGCATGACAAGGTCGAGGCCAGCCTGCATCAGAAGAACCAGATGCTCGTCAAGCTGTACAACCGTCGCCCGATCGACGTGGACGAGACCACCGACGAGCTGCTCAAGCTCGGCGAACGTCTGAAGCCGTACGTGGCCAACACCTCCCTGGTGCTCAACAAGGCGCTCGACGAGGGCAAGACCGTGCTGTTCGAAGGCGGCCAGGCCACCATGCTCGACGTGGACCACGGCACCTACCCGTTCGTGACTTCCTCCAACCCGACCGCCGGCGGCGCCTGCACCGGCACCGGCGTTGGCCCGACCAAGATCACCCGCGTGATCGGCGTCTCCAAGGCGTATGTGACCCGCGTGGGCGAAGGCCCGTTCCCGACCGAACTGTTCGGCGAGGACGGCGAATGGCTGCGCGCCCAAGGCCACGAGTACGGCGTGACCACCGGTCGCCCGCGTCGCTGCGGTTGGTTCGACGCGGTCGTCAACCGTTACGCGGCCCAGGTCAACGGCCTGACCGACATCGTGCTCACTAAGCTCGACGTGCTCACCGGCCTCAAGGAAATCCCGCTGTGCGTGGCGTACGACGTCAACGGCGAGCGTCGCGACGATATGCCGACCGACCAGGCCGAATTCGCCGCCGCGAAGCCGATTTACGAGTCCATGCCGGGTTGGGACGAGGACATTTCCCAGGTCCATGACTTCAACGATCTGCCGAAGACCTGCCAGGATTACGTCAAGCGTCTTGAGGAACTGTCCGGCTGCCGCATTTCCGTGATCGGCACCGGCCCGCAGCGCGACCACATCATCCAGATCAACTCGCTGATCGACTGAAGCTGATTCGGCTGATTCGTCGATATGAACGTCGGCAACGAACGTCAATGACAAGTGCCGGTGGGCCTGTGCCTGCCGGCACTTTGCGTATGGTGCGTGCGATGGCGTGCGCGTATGACGCACACCGCATACACACCGACGGGGTGCGCGGCGGAGGAACGGAAAAGGGGAGTGCGATGACTGCAATGCCGCCTAACGACAGGTTCGACAGGTTTGACAGGTTCAGCAAACTGGTCCCGCGATTCGACCACCTGAAATGGAAGATGGCCGCTGCCGGCATTCTCGTCGGCCTGATTTCCGGCTTCCTCGTCGTCCTCTACCGTCTCGGCATCGAATACGGCACCGACACCGCGCGCTGGATCTACGCGCGCATCCGCGAAACCCCGTGGCTGGTCGCACCGTGGGCGGTCGCCGCAATCGCAGCCGCGCTCGCCATCGCATGGATGGTCAAAAAAGAGCCGATGGCCGGCGGCAGCGGCATTCCGCAAACCAACGGCGTGGTGATCTGCGGCCTGAAAATGCGATGGCAGACGATTCTGCCGGTTCGCTTCATCGGAGGCCAGCTCGGATCGCTCTTCGGCCTCTCGCTCGGCCGCGAAGGACCGTCCATCCAAATCGGCGCATCGGGCGCGCAGTTCCTATCGCACCGGCTGCGCGGCAAGAAACGTGAGGACGTGCAGGAGCATTATCTGGTCACCGCCGGTGCCGCGGCCGGCCTGTCCGCCGCGTTCAGCGCACCGCTGTCCGGCATGATGTTCGCTTTGGAAGGGGTGCATCGCAGTTTTTCGCCCGCGATTCTGATGGGCGCCACCGCCGCGTCCCTGACCGCCGATTTCGTATCGAAATACTGTTTCGGCCTGCGTCCGGTGCTTGACTTCGGCACCATCGGCCAACTGCCGCTCGGCGAATACGGGTGGCTGATTCCGCTGGGATTGGTGGCCGGTTTGGTTGGTTCGCTGATGAACCGTTCGCTGCTCGGCTTCCAAACGCTATACGGCAAGCTTCCCGCATGGAGCCGCCCTTTGATCGCGATCGCACTCGCGCTGCCAATCGGCATTTGGCTGCCTGACGTGCTCGGCGGCGGCTCGAACCTGATCGCCATGGCCGAGCATGCGCGCGTCGGCTTGGGCATGCTGTGCGTGCTGTTCGTGGTGAAAGTGCTGTTCACCTCCACCAGCTTCGGTTCAGGCGCTCCCGGCGGCATTTTCATGCCGATTCTCGCGGTTGGCTCACTCGCCGGCGGTATCTGCGGCGAGACGTTGCGCCAGTTCGGCAACCTGCCGTCCGATTCCGTGGCGATTTTCGCGGTATGCGTGATGACGGGCACGCTGGCCGCGTCCGTGAAAACACCAATCACGTCGATTCTGCTGGCCGTGGAAATGTCCGGCACGTTGACGCACATGCTGCCGGTCGCCGCTGTCGCGTTCATCGCATTGCTCGTCTCCGACCTGCTGCGTACGAAACCGATCTACGGCGAGCTGCTGGAACGGTACATGCGCGCGCAAGGCGGCACGACGGCAATCGCCAATCGCATCGACAACGGCATCATGGAACTGCCTGTGGAAATGGGCGCGACCGCGGACGGCAAGCTGATGCGTGACGTGCGCTGGCCGTACGGCTGTCTGGTGATTGGCCTGCGTCGCGGCGAACGGCAGATCGTGCCGCATGGCGATACGCGGCTGCGCGCCGGCGACTATCTGGTCGTGTTGTTCAGCGGCGAGGACGAAAGCGACGCACGGCATGCGATGCGGCGGCTGTGCGACGTGTCCGTCTGACGCGGCCTTACTGTCTTCCATAACCATTCGTAGACGTCTAGGGCCACCCGAAGTTATCCACAGTTATCCACCGAATCGGACATGTTCGATGTTTGGTTGCAACGCACGTGTAGACTCGTACAAGGTTAGGAAGACGGCACCTGCGGCCAGCTCGTTGCCGTATGGCTGGGGTGGAACGACGCTGTCCGCGGAAAGCCAAGTACAAGGGGAACGTGATGGAATCGCAAGAACAACGGGCGGCAGACTCGCCAAACGCGGGTGATGAGCCGAATCCCGCCACACAGTCGATCGACGTCGCCGAAGTGGCGCGCGCGGATGTGCGCCCGTCCGGTGCCGCCGCATCCAAGCATCCGCCGCAGATTCCGCTCGCGCCGATGAAACGCATGCAGGCGCGATTCAACCCTCTTGCCGATGGTCTGATGTATCTCGTGGTGTTCGTCGGCGGCTTCGTCGGCGTCGGTTTCCGTCGCGCCACGGACCTGCTGCTGCCGTCGGTGAACGGTTCGCCGTTCGTGGTGGGCACGTTCGTGTTGAATATGCTCGCCTGCTTCCTGTTTGCGATGCTGACCGAATACATGGCGACCGCGTCGTGGCTGCGCCGCAGGGTACGGCAGGTCGTCAGCCGTGGCGTCGGGCTTGGTTTGCTTGGCGGACTGTCGACGATGTCCGGCGTGATGTTGGAAACCATGGAAGGCATGCGCGAGCAGCGTTTCGGCAGCGCGCTCGGCTATCTTGCGGGAAGTTTCGCCGGCGGTCTGATCGCGGCCGCGGTTGGCGTGGCGCTGATGCAGGCGTTGCTGGCGCGCGGCACACGCAAGCGGGTCCGTAACGCGATCGCCGATGCCTCCACGGCTTCCGTATCCTCAATGTCCGATTCGGACGCGTACGGCATCGTGCAGGACGTCCAGATGACCGACACTGCAGTATCGGCTACGCAGAGTGTTACGCAGACGGTCCCCATGGCCGATTCGGGCGAATCGGACGTGCCGGCCGCGCAAAATGTGCAGAACAACGTGCCGGACGCGCAGGGCGTGCGCCACGTGAAGGTGGCGGATGCGGCGCATTCGGCCGCGCAGGCCGCGTTGGAGGCCGCGCAGGCGGCACAGCAGGCGGCCCAGGTCGCCCAGCAGGTCGCGCAGACCGGGCAGGTGCCGAAAATCGAATCGCAGCCGCAGTCATCGCAACCCGTCGCACCTCTGCCCAGCTTCGAACCCAAGCCGGTCACCGCGGAAATCCCGCTCGTCGCCGACCCGACCACAGGGGAGGTGCGCTGATGACCTGG
>ERZ827440.3084-NODE-3084-length-13173-cov-3.052828_pt1 | contig 13173 bp, 10 predicted proteins | sample MGYA00519774_ERZ827440 | MGnify/ENA primary metagenome ERZ827440 (study PRJEB31778, sample SAMEA3449302) | human gut metagenome | biome: human gut; feature: human-associated habitat; material: faeces | place: United Kingdom | collected 2010/2012 ... | reverse complement strand
CATCAGGGATTTCGGCCTCATCGTCTTCATCTTCGCCGTGGGTATGCAGGTAGGGCCGAGCTTCTTCTCTTCGTTCAGAAAAGGCGGCCTCAAGCTCAACGGCTTCGCCGTGCTGAGTATCGCTTTGAGCGTGGGTATCGCCTTAATCCTCTGCAAGGTGGCGGATGTGAAGCTGACTACGATGACCGGTATTCTCTGCGGTGCCGTGACCAATACCCCCGGTCTCGGTGCAGCGCAGGAGGCGTATCATGATGCGACCGGTGTCAGCGACCCCTCCATTGCCATGGGGTATGCGGTGGCCTATCCGTTGGGCGTTATCGGCATCATCCTTTCGATGATACTGCTCCGCGTGATTTTCCGCGTCAATATAGAGGCTGAGAACAAACGGCTCGAAGAGGCCCGCCGCGACGACCCTTCCGCTACGAACACCGTTTCCGTGAAGGTGACGAATCCCGTCTTCTCGGGCAAGAAAATCGCCGATATGAAGAAACTCTGTACGAATAGGTTCGTCATTTCGCGTATCATGCATCCGGACGGGACGGTGGACATTGCAGCCGGTCATTCGGTCATCAATCTGGATGACGTCCTTTACATGGTCGTTTCCGCCAAGGATTCCGCCCGTGTGGCATCGTTTATCGGCGAAGAGGTGACCGTGGATGATGACAAATGGCGCGAGGAGAACCAGAAGTACGTTTCGCGCCGTATCGTGATTACCAAACCGCAGATTAACGGCCGCTATCTCGGCGACCTCAAGTTGAGAAACAATTTCGGCGTGAACGTTGTCCGGGTGAACCGTGCGGGTATCGACCTTGCGGCAACAGCCAACCTTCAGCTCCAGATGGGCGACCGGCTCACGGTGGTGGGCGAGGAGGCGGCCCTCCAGGATGTGGCCAACATGCTCGGCAACCAGCTCAAGCGGCTCCGCCATCCCAATATCATTCCGATATTCGTCTGCCTGCTGCTCGGTGCACTGCTCGGCAGCATTCCTTTCTACTTCGGCAATATTCCCCAGCCGGTGAAGCTCGGCCTCGCCGGCGGTACACTCGTGGTCGCCATACTCGTGGGCCGTTTCGGGCCGAAAATCCGGATGATAACCTATACCACTGTCAGTGCGAACCTCATGCTGAGGGAGATAGGTATTTCGATGTTCCTTGCGGCCGTAGGGCTCGGCGCCGGCAGCGGATTCGTGGAGACGATTGTCGGCGGCGGCTGGAAGTGGATTGGGTACGGTTTCATCATCACCGTCCTGCCCCTGCTCATCACCGGGTTCATCGCACACAAATGGGGAAAGGTGGATTTCTTTACGCTGATGGGGATGATGGCCGGCGGAACGACCGACCCGCCCGCACTCTCCTTCGCCTCCAGCATATCGCCCAACGACCTTCCGGCAGTGGGATATACGACGGTCTATCCGCTTACCATGTTTCTGCGAATTATCACGGCCCAGATGCTTATTCTGCTTGCGGTATAGCGGCTGAATCCGGGAACAAGATTGCGGGGATGCACGGAAAAGTGCATCCCCGTCTTGTTTGTGCGGTGCCGCTGTCCCGTATCTGCGGAGTGTATTTGCGGGCGGAGAGGGCCGGATGGTAAAGGGGCGTTGCCTGCGTTCTCTCCGTAAAACACGGGAGGAGGCTCCCGGAGCGGGTTTATTTCAGGTATTCCGTGAAGAAACTTTCGAGTTTGTCGAAAGGAATCATCTCCGTGCGGTCGTATAGGTCGATGTGGCGGGCTCCCGGAACGACGTAAAGCTCTTTCGGCTCCGCAGCCCTCTCGTAGGCGTCCTCGCTGAAGTAACGGGAGTGTGCCTCTTCGCCGATGATGAACAACAGAGGTCGGGGCGCGATGGTCTCGATATACTCCATCAGCGGAAAATTGATGAATGAAAGGTGGCTGGTGGTGGTGAATCCGCCCCGGGCACGGGGATGGTGGCCGCGTTCCATGGCATAGTATTCCCAGAATTCCGCGCTGATGGCGTCGAGTTCTTCCGGTACCGCGGTGGTCGCATTGGGCGGAAATGAGGGGAGGTATTCCGGTTCCCCCTTCTCGAAATCTTTCCAGCGCTGTTCGCCGAGCCGTTCGAGCATGGCATCGTACTCATCCTTGGTCATGGAATCCTTCCAACCGTAATGGTCGGCCCGGCTGATGTCGTACATGCTTGCCGTCGCTACGGCCTTGATGCGTTTGTCTACCTGTGCGGCGGTGACTGCGAAACCGCCCGCTCCGCAGAGTCCTATCGCTCCGATACGCTCCCTGTCCACGAAGGGGCGCGTACCGATGAAATCGACGCTGGCGCTGAAATCCTCGACGAAGATGTCCGGCGAGGAGACATGGCGGGGTTCTCCGCCGCTCTCCCCGTTGTATGATTCGTCGAATGCAAGTGTTACGAATCCGCGTTCGGCAAGTACCATCGCATAGATGCCGGCACCTTGTTCCTTTACGCCTCCGTAGGGGGTGCCGATAACGATGGCCGGATATTTTTTCGTCGTATCCAGCCCTTTGGGCAGGTACATGTCTGCTGCGACCGTTATACCGAAACGGTTGTCGTACCGTACATTTTCAACCGTTACCTTGTCGCTGACCTTGAAGGTCTTTCCGTTTTCCTGAGCATGAATCCCATTCATAATCGTCGTTGTTAGAATTGTGATAAGAATAATGCGTTTTTTCATGTTGCCGATATATTGGGTGTGTTGGAATGTGTTGCCGGATTCGGGAAACTTCTTCCCGGAACCGGTATGGCAAAGGTAGGGAGGCATGCGGTGCCGTACGATAGATGAATTACGGATTGTATTACCTTAATTACCGGTAGTGGCTCGGAGATGGCGTGCATGGAGAGCCGGGATGTCCCGGGTGCCGGCTTGCAGCGAGGGGAAGGGAGAGGGAGAGAAGACGTAACGGGTAAAACGGAAGAGGCAACATAAAGGGCCGTCCTTGCAAAGGACGGCCCTTTATGTTGTTCGAATGCTCTTATTTGGAAGCTTCTACCGATTCTTTCCGGAATTCTTTCATGAGTTTGGAAATCTCCAAAGCCGCTTTGCGTGCACGCGTACCGGCAGCCTTGTTGTTCTTGGTCAGTTGAAGGTTCGCGTTCGTCTGGAAGATTTCGATTTGTTCGTTGATTTTGTCTACTAATGTCTGCATAGTTCTATAGTTTTTAAGATTTAGGTTACTTCTCTCCTACAAAATTATATAAAAAAACGGTTTTCCCAAGAGTTACAGCCTGATTTACGGTACTGAACGAAGTTAACCTTCAGTTGAACCTTATTCTTTCCTCTTTTTCAGATTTTTCCAGAACAGCCGGAACCGGGTCTTGAGGGTCATTTTCTTTTCGTTGCCGTATCCGTAACCGTATCCGTACCCATAGCCGTAACCATAGGTGGAGGTTTCGCGGGTGTATCGTCTGGCTGCACCGATATCGGTGATGATGACATTCATGTTACGCAGCGTCTTGCGGTCGTTGAGTATGTTGATACCCACCAGGTTGCGTTTGAACGATTTGCCTACGCGTACCGAGAATACGGTCAGGTCGGCTATCCGGTTGATGAGCATGGTGTCGGTTACCAGTCCGATAGGCGGAGTATCGACGACGACGTAGTCGTACATCTGTTTCAGCTCCTCGAAAGTCTGTGTTATCCGGTCGCCCATGAGCAGTTCGGCCGGGTTCGGGGGAATGACGCCGACATAGAGCACATCGACGTTATGCATGGCGTTGTGGCTGATGAGGTTGTCGAGATTCTCCTCCTTTTTCACCAGATAATTGACCAATCCCTTGGTCTGCCTGCGTCCGCTGATTTTCTCCGAAAGGGAGGCTTTGCGTAGGTCGAGGTCTACCAGCAGTACCCGTTTTCCGGCGATGCCCAGCGTCAGGGAGAGGTTGATGGATACGAAACTCTTCCCCTCGCCCGGCATGGACGAAGTGACCATGATGACCTTACCGCCCTGCGGCATGGTGAAGTCCAAGTTGGTACGTACCATTCGGAAGGCCTCCGTGACGACATCCCGGCTGTTCGGGGAGACTATCTTGTCGTTGTGCATGCCGGCGGTTTTGGAGGGAATGGCACCTATTATCGGGACATGGATGTTGTCTTCCACTTCGCTGACGCTTCCGACCTTCACCCGCAGTTGCTCTATCAGGTAGATGATGATGGCCGGAAGGATGAGTCCGATGGCGAAAAACAGCAGGACAATCATGGACCTGTGCGGTGCGACGTGGATGGGGTTTACCAGCGCCTTGTCGATGACTTGGGCGACCGGGGTGGTGGCCACCATGGAGAGGGCCGTCTCCTCACGTTTGTTGAGGAGGTAGGTGTAGAGGGCTGCCTTGATTTCCTGGTTCCGTTCTATCGAAACGGTTTCGCGTTCCAGATAGGGGATGTTGCTGACCTTGTCGGATACCTGGGCGAGCTGTTGCCGGAGCGACTCGTTCTGTATCTGGAGGGAGTTGGCGACATTCTCTATGGATTTTTTCAGCGAATGCTGCATGGAGATTATCTGTGCGTTCATCTCCCGGATGACGGGGTTGTCGTCCGAAGTCTCCGTTCCCAGCCGCATCCTTTCGAGTACCAGTTCGTTGTATTTGTTGATGGCGTTCGACAGGGCCTGGTTCTCTATTCCGATATTGACCGGCAGGATGCCGATTTCCTCCTTTCCGTTGAGGATGTCGCCTATGGCGGAGAGCATCTCCAACTGTATTTCCGTCTTGAGCAGGTCGTCTTCGTATTGACGGGAGGTTTCGAGCGAGAGTTTCGTCTCCGAAATGATGTCTACCGCGGAGTTGTCGCTTTTGAACTTTTCGATGGCCGTATCGACGTCGGAGAGTTCACCTTCCACTGCCTGCAGGCGTTCGTCGATGAACCGCATGGTCGCTTCGGCCGTCCGGCGCTTGCTGTTGATGGCGTCTTCGTTATAGACCTCGATGAGCTTGTTCGTCAGCGCCGCCGCCTTCTGCGGGTTATGGTCGGAGATGGAGACATTGACGATATTGGAAAATTTCTGGGCCTGCGCTACGTGCAGCGCTTTGGCGTATGCTTCGGCGGCGTTCCGTACGGGACGGACATAAATTCTCAGGGAGTTTGCAGCTTTCGGGTTGTATCCGGCCGTCGCCACGGCCCGTTCGAGCCGGAAGACCCCGACCGTGTCGCGGATTGTCTCTCCGAAGGCTCCGGTAATGGTCTTTTCCGTAGTCTTCTGCCCCGGCAGCCGGTATTCGAGTAGTGCCTTGAAGCTTCCGTCCGCATCTTCTATCGATTTGATATGAATGTTGAAGGTATAGCGGATGGTATCCGCCGTCAGTTTCAGAGGAGAACTTTCGGCAGTCAGGTAGCTGTACCGGAGTTTCGATTTGGTAGCGTAGACGATGTTGGCGTCCAGTTCGGCTACCACGCGTTCCATGATGGAGCGCGAGCCCATGATGAGCAGTTCGTCCTCGACGCCGCTGTTGGTACGGTACATCATGCGGCCGGGCATGAATCCTGTCAGGTCGCTGTTCGACGAACGGTTGTACTGTTCGTCGATGAGCACCATGGCGGAGGAGCGGTATACGTCGGGCCGCGAGAGGGCATATACGATACCGATGCCCGCGAATGCGATTGCCGAGAGGGCGAACCAATACCAATTGAATACGATGAAATCGAAAATATCCCGCAGGGTGATGGATTTGTTTTCCTCCTCTTTCCTGCCGTCGATAATGTCTTTGTTATTCTCGGTCATTGCAAAGCCTTGGTTTAGGATTGGGGGTCTGTTATCTGCCGCTTACGCTGGTTATGTAGAAGATGAGCATCGCGATGGAGCTTGCGAGGGAACCGAGCGATACGATGGTCGGGAAGTTCATCTGGAAAGCCGACGTTTCGCGGGCCCTGGCGTTAATGGGGTCCACGTAGACCACATCGTTCTGCTGCAGATAGTAATAGGGCGATTCGAATATCTTTTTCGATTTGATGTTGAGACGGCCTATTTCGCGTACGCCGTCCGTTTCCCTTATCACCACGACGTTTTCCCGGTCGCCGAATTCGGTCATGTCGCCGGCCATGCCCAGCGCTTCGAGGATGGAGACCCTGTCGCCCGTAATCCGGAAGTTGCCGGGTTTTTCCACTTCGCCTATCACGGTGATGTTGAAGTTGAGGAAGTTGATGGTCACGATGGGGTCGGGCATATACTGTGTGAGCATTCCCTTTATCATGTCGGCCACCTCGTTGCGCGTCATGCCGGCTATGTGGAGGGTACCGAGCGTCGGGAAGTCGATGTTGCCTTCCGGGTTCACCGTGTAGCCTTCGAGCTCCTGCCGCGACTGTGCCTGCGGCGTTACCGCCGACATCTGCGCTTTGACGCTGTAAAGGTTGAAGGGAACGGCCAGTTCCGGTTTCGATGACGACACGATGATGGAGAGCAGGTCGCCGGGCTTGATGATATTGGTGTAGGGGTTGAGCTCTTCCATTTCGCCTGCTGCGGCATCCTGGAGATAGGCTATGTTTTTCGCCGAGCCGCAGGACAGCATGACGGCGGCTACCGCGCAGAGGCCCAAGAGTCGTTTAAGCATGTCGTTTCCGTATTCAGGGTGGTTAATTATCATTCAACAGGACACAAATATACGTTATTTTCCCCGACCGGCAAACCCCGGCGGGTTTTTATCGGGTTACAGGCGTGATTTTTGGGGTCCGGTTCTGCTTTCCCTCGGGGCCGTCGGCATCAGAGTTGCAAGTGCCATATTCCGGTGCCCGTCTCGTATTCGGGCCGGGTGTCGAACAGACCGAATATCGCGGAACCCGACCCCGACATGGAGGCGTAGAGGGCTCCTGCATCGTAGAGCGACCGTTTGATTGCGGACAGTTCGGGGTGTTTGCGGAAGAGGGATGTTTCAAAAGCGTTCGGAAGATTGTCCCGCCATGTTGCTATCGGACGGGAGAGGCGTTTCGCCAGCGGTTCTTCCGGAATCCGGGGAGTGATTCCCGCATAGGCTTCCGCAGTCGGGATGCAGATGGCGGGCTTGACGAGCACCATCCAATACCCTTTCAGGTCTATTTCCGCAGGACGCATGACCTCGCCGCGTCCGCTGCACAACTGCGGGGCATCGTGGAGGAAAAATGGGACGTCGCTGCCGAGTTTCAGGGCCAGCGCCTCGAGGCGCCGGATACCGGCTCCGACGGAAAAGAGGGTGTCTAACATGCGCAGCGCCGCCGCTCCGTCCGCCGACCCTCCTCCGAGGCCGGCCCCGGAGGGGACGGCTTTGTGCAGGTGCATCCTGACGTTGCCTATGCCGTAGGTTTCGTGCATGAGCCGCCATGCTTTCATGACGATATTCTCCTGCGGCGGACACCCGGTCCGGAGACCGGATTCGGTCAGTTCCGTCGCTTCCTTCTCCTCCTCCGGAACGATGATTTCCAGGCTGTCGCATAAGTCCCGTACGGGGAACATGACCGTCTCTATGTCGTGGTAGCCGTCCGGACGTTTGCGCAGGACGTCCAGTCCGAGATTTATCTTGCAGTGGGGAAAACTTATCATTTGTGCCGTTCAGATGGTTATGATTGAGCAAAGGTATGTATGAATGGGGTAAATTTCCTAATTTTGCGGACCGTTGGTACCTTTTTAATTCGATATGAAGTTCAGGACAGAGATAGCGTTGTGCCGTTCGGGGTTTACGGTGGACCATGGGCGCCGCGGCTTCCTTGCGGGGTCGTGCTTTTCGGAACATATCTTCGGGCGGCTGGCGGCGGCGAAGTTTCCCGTCGCGGCCAATCCGACCGGCATCCTCTTCAATCCGGCTTCCATCGCCGGCATGATTCGCCGTCTGGCCGAAGGCAGGCCCTACGAGGTCGGGGAGCTCTCCTGTGGAGGCGGATTGTGGTTCAGCTACGACCATCACGGTTCCTTTGCGCGTGCGTCGGCCAAGGAAGCGTTGGAGGCGATGAATGCGTCGCTGACGGCCGGGGCCGGAGCATTGGCCGCTGCCGATTATGTCGTCTTGACTTTCGGTACCGCGTGGGTCTACCGTCTGGCCGATAGCGGCCGGATAGCGGCCAACTGCCACAAACAGCCTTCGAGCTGTTTCCGCCGCGAACGGCTCTCTGCTGCGGAGATTGTGCGGGAGTACGGCGAGCTGCTGTCCGGGCCCCTGGCCGGAAAGCAGGTGCTGCTGACCGTAAGTCCCGTGCGGCATGTGAAGGATGGCCTCGAAGGCAATTCGCTCAGCAAGGCGATACTCCGCACGGCGGCCGCTTCGCTGGCCGAAGGGTTTCGCGACGTCTATTATTTCCCTTCCTTCGAGATAATGAATGACGACCTGCGGGATTACCGCTTCTATGAGGAGGATATGGTTCATCCCTCCGCGCAGGCGGTGGACTATATCTGGGGCAAGTTCACCGAGTTCGCCATGGACCCCGATACGCGTGCCCTGCTGCCGCGGCTGGGGAAGCTCGATGCCGCGCTGCACCATCGGGTGCTGCATGCGGGCAGTGCTGCGGTGGAGGTCTTCAGGGAGTGTTCCCTGAAACTGGTGGATGAGCTTCAGGAGGCGCTTCCGGGGGTGGATTTCAGTGCGGAGCGCGCCTATTTTACCGCAGGGCTCTGAGGCGGGCGTGCTGTGGGCTGCCGGGGCGCCGCAGCAAGGACGGACCTGTGGTGACAGGGAGCCCGCTTCCGGAAGGACGTCATGGAGGGACGGTAAAAATATGCCGATTTGTATTATCTTTGTCCGTCCTAAATTTATCCGTTGAGAGATGATGGTATGCAGACTGGTCCCTTTGCTGGTAGGGGGAGTATTCGCTTTTCAGACCGCCGCCGCACAGCAGGCTCCGCGGCCGGAGCGGCCGGCACTGGTGGTCAATATGGTAGTCGGGGGGCTGCCCTATGATTTCGTCACCCGTTACGGCCATAACCTTTCCGAGGGCGGGTTCCGCCGTCTGGCCGAAAGCGGGGTCTCCTTTACCTCGGCCCGTTACGATTATATGCCCACCGACCGGGCTTCGTCGCTTGCCACGATAACTACCGGCACCTATCCGTCCGTACACGGGGTGGTCGGCGAGCGGTGGTGCGACGTGCTGACGGGCGAGGAGGTGGAACTTATCGCCGATTCCGATGCGGCGGGTTTCGACTGCGAATACGGGCAGGGATGTTATTCCAACGTGAATCTCATTGCCCCCACGCTGGGCGACCGGCTGCGGGCCGAGAGTCCGGCGAGTAAAGTGGTCAGCATTGCGGCCGACCCCGTTTCGGCTATCGTCATGGCGGGGCTGGGCACCGAGGCCTATTGGGTGAATACCGCCACGGCGGGATGGACCTCTTCCAGCCGTTACATGCTTTACCTGCCTGGATGGGTGGAGCGTTTCAACGACCAGTATAGGGGCAACAGCTATCTGGCCGACTGGTTCTGGACGCTGCATCTGGGGCCGGAACGCTATGTGAACAGGCGGTACGGCCGTATCGACCTGCCGGAGGATGTGCGTTTCCGGGAACTGGCCCCAATCGGCGGTCTGCCGTGCACAGCCGGCGGAGGACGGTACGTTCCGGTATTCGCCACGCCGCTGGCGAGCGACCTGGTGGCCGATTTCGCCATGCAGGCCGTCGTGCGCGAGGAGCTGGGGCAGGATGAAGCTCCGGATATCCTGAACATCTGTTTCGATGCGCCGCGCGACATCATCGCCCATTACGGCCCCGAATCGGTCGAGGCCGAAGATATGTTCTATCAGCTCGACAGGACGGTCGGCAGCCTGATATCTTTCATCGTGTCGCAGGTCGGCCAGGAGCGGGTACTCTTCGTACTGACCTCCGACCACGGCAGCAGCCAGGCTTTCGATGCCGCCGCGCCTTCGCAGGAGCGTTTCAACGGGGAGCAGTTCCGAACCATCATCAACAGCTTCCTGTGTGCCCAGTACGGCGGCGAGGAGTGGGTGGCGGGATATGCGAACCGGCGGCTCTATATCAACCGTCGCGAAGCCTTCAACCGCAACCTTTCGCTCGGCGAGGTACAGCGTCGCGCGGCGGATTTCGCGCTCCAGTTCCGGGACATTTCCCGTGTTGTCCCCGCCTGCGACTTGCGGGGTGGAGCCGCCAGCGATGCATACATGCAGCGGCTGCGGAACGGCTATTTCCCGAAGCGTTCGGGCGACCTGCTCGTAGACCTCGTGCCGGGCAGGATAGAGGAGCGGGCGGGGATACGTTCGTCGGCCGGTTCGGCCTACGACTACGACATACACGTGCCGCTGCTGATGGCCGGATGCGGGCTTCCGCATGCCGTTGTCGAGGAGCCGGTTGACATGGCGTCGCTTCCCGTCACATTGGCGCGGATTTTGGGGATACAGCGACCGGAGGCGGCTACCGCCGAAGCGATAGCGCCCATTGTGGAATATATGGAATAATCGGAAATCTTATGGCAGGTACGGACAAGGTACAGGAGGAGATAATAGAGGAGTTCTCGGCGTTCGACGAGTGGCTCGACCGGTACGAAGTGTTGATAGGGCTGGGCAACGAACTGCCCGCCATCGCCCCGGCCCACCGGGACGAACAGCACCTGATAGAGGGGTGTCAGTCGCGCGTGTGGGTGGATGCGCGGCTCGAAGAGGGCAAGGTGTACTATTCGGCCGACAGCGATGCCATCATCACCAAAGGGATAATTGCGCTGCTCATCCGCGTGCTGAACGGACGCACTCCGCAGCAGGTGCTTGATACGGACCTCTATTTCATCGACCGCATCGGGTTGCGCGAGAACCTGTCGCCTACGCGGGCCAACGGCTTGGCGGCGATGATAAAGCAAATGAGGCTCTACGCCCTGGCATTCGCGGCGGGCGGAAAGGAGTGAAAGGGAGATGAGGAAGATGGAACCGAACGACATATTGCGGGTGGAGCAGGACATAATCGCTACGCTCAAGAATATATACGACCCGGAAATTCCGGTCAATGTCTATGACCTGGGGCTCGTGTACAACATCGACTATATGCCCGACGGGACGGCGGAGATACAGATGACGCTGACGGCTCCCAACTGTCCCATGGCCGATATGCTCGTGGAGGATGTCAGGACGCAGGTAGCGAAAATACCGGGTGTGGAGCGTGTGAACGTTGCGCTGGTTTTCGACCCGCCGTGGGACAAGGATATGATGAGTGACGAGGCCAAGCTGGAACTCGGTTTCATGTAGCGGTCGCGGGTATTTTTCCGGTCCGCACAGCGCGGGGGCCGGATGCGTTCCGTCCGGTAATAGCGAACATGAATAGCGAACATGCACAGGGAGCGGCAAGTGCCGCTCCCTGTGCATGTTCGCTTGTGTTTAAGAGGGATAGAATGTATAAGGGCGGATGATATGACAGGGCGGCGGAAGGTCGCTTCATGCCGCTTGATTCGGCCGGTTCGGTATGGCCTCCTGTCGACGGGCGGGAACCGGAGGATGCAGGGGATTGAAGTTCGAGCCGGGAAGTTTGCCCTCATAAAGGGCATGAACCTGCCACCGGACGCGCCCCGGCGGTTGGTGCCGATGACATACTGTCGTGGATGCCGTTCGTCTTTTTGTCATGCGTCGTCATCTTTTGGATAGCGGTCTCGGGGGGGGCCGGCATGTTTCGCTGCCCGGGCAGCCCGGCAGCCCGTATCGGGTGCATTGTGCTTTCGGATGGGCAGCACCGCGCTCCGTCCTGTGCGGCGGGATATCCCGTTCGTTCCGCCGCAGGGCGGTTTCGCCGCCGCAGACCGGAAACGGTTCGGCTGTACCGCTATCTTTTCATTGATTTGTGTTATATTTGGGGCTGTATATGTTATGTTCGATGGGAGCTGATGGCGATATATTGCGGCTCGCGTGGCCGTATATGGCGGATGCCGGCGGAGGAACGTTCGTGCTGGACGACGGCGGCACCCTGCGAATCGTGAAGCCGGGCGAAGAGGATGCCGGGTACGGGATTTACCGTGCGGCGGATATCGAAGTGAACGGTGTTCGCCGCCGGGGCGATGTCCTTTTCGGCGGCAATTCCGTCGAGGGCCGGGAGCACGGGAACGGTCTGTTGCCGGCGGCTTTGCAGTGGGCGGTGCTGCATGTCGTTTCCGCCCCCGCAGCACCGTTGTACGATGCGGGCGGTGAACGCATTCCGCAGTTGGTCGTATCCGTTCCGCAGCGGTTGCGGGATGCGGTGGCTTCCCTGAGGACCGGGGCAAGCCGGTATGAGTGCGGGATATGGCTGGGCGATTTGCCCGCTGCCAAACGCATCTCTTTTCTGGACAGGCTCGTGGTGGAGCGTCTCGACCGGAAGTGTCGGGACGTGCTGAACGTGTTGGAGAGGTGCGGCGGCGATTGGGCCCAGGCACTGTACACCATGCTTTTCCGGGCCATGGGCGGTAACCGCAATCGCGAACCCTACATCGACCTTGCCTCGCGGGCTACCTATCAGATGGTTCTGCGGGAACGGGGCGATATCGAGCTGGTGGAGGCGCTGCTGCTCGGTACGGCCGGAATGCTGGAGGGGTGCTATTTCGACGATTACATTGCCCGGCTCCATGACCATTACCTCTATCTCGCCCGCAAATACGGTATCGTACCCATGCGGGCCGGGGAGTGGGCGCGTGCGGGTATCCGGGCGCAGAACAGGCCCGTCACGAGAATCGTGCAGCTCGCCTCGTTCGTCGCCCGCAACGATTTCATCTTCGACCGGGTGGCGGGATGCCGGACACGGGAGGATGTGCATGCGCTCTTCGATACCGAGGTGTCGGGCTATTGGGCCACGCATTACGTGCCCGACGGTTCGGGTGAACGGTGCCCGCGGCGCATCGGGGCGGAGAAGGCCGACCTGCTCGCAATCAATGCCGTCGTGCCGGTCATGTTCGCTTACGGACAGACTACCGGGAAAGGAGCGCTGAAAGATGCCGCTTTCGACCTGTTGGGAGATATTCCGGCGGAGAACAATGCCATCGTGCGCAGTTGGAGCGGAATGGGGGTGCCGGTGCGCAGCGCCCTCGATTCGCAGGCGTTGCTGCAGTTGAGGAACGAATACTGCACCCAGGGCCGGTGCACCGACTGCAAGGTGGGGAAAAGTATAATAAAAGTCCGGGACAAGGCGTTCAGTTTCCGATAAAATCGGTATATTTACCGGCTCAACAGGAAACATGAGACAGCAATGGACATATTATCGAAAGTAATCAAGACATTTTTCGGAACCAAGAGCGACAAGGACCGCAAGGAGATACAGCCCTATGTGGACCGG
>ERZ827440.3066-NODE-3066-length-13255-cov-11.681970_pt1 | contig 13255 bp, 11 predicted proteins | sample MGYA00519774_ERZ827440 | MGnify/ENA primary metagenome ERZ827440 (study PRJEB31778, sample SAMEA3449302) | human gut metagenome | biome: human gut; feature: human-associated habitat; material: faeces | place: United Kingdom | collected 2010/2012 ... | reverse complement strand
TCCGATCAGATCGAGCAGCTTAACCGCCGCATTGCCGCAATTCAGGAGAGCATCCACAAGGACGGCTCCCGCCAAGCGCGGCTGGAGGAAATTCAGAACATCATCGCCGAGCGCAATGCGAATGAAACGCAGTACGATGACAGCATCGTGCGCCAGATGATCGAGTGCATCAAGGTACATAGCGATGGAAAATTGACGCTCATCTTCGGCGGTGGGTATGAGATGGAGGAAAAGTTATAAATACAAAACACGCCTCTGTGAGAGCGTTCACTCGGTGGTTGGTATCATAATGTGATATTTTAAGGTTCGGTCAAAACCTTTACATCCGGTTATTGGCATCTGATACTGTTTGAGAATCAAAAACAGCCAACGTAGGCGATGCCCTACACTTGTTTGCATAAATTTACATGAAGGTTAAGCGATGTGACTCTATTATGCTGATAGTATTGACTTTTGGGGGTGAAACAATTATCATAATAATACAATAGAATAGGGTTAGTATATTCTGAAAAGGAGGAGTGATATGGATGGAAAATTACTCCCCACTGAGGTACCCCGGCGGAAAATCCGCGCTGTATCCTACTATTTCAAGTATTATAAAATCGAATAATTTAGATCACTGCACATATGTTGAGCCCTTTGCTGGTGGTGCAAATATTGCGTGGAGTCTCCTTATTGACGGAGTAGTAGATTATATTATCATCAACGATGCTGATATAGCAGTCTATTCGTTCTGGCGCGCCATTATAGAATCCACACCTTGGTTTATCGATAAGGTCAAGAATGTTCCTGTCACAGTTGAGGAATGGCACAAGCAAAGAGCTATCCTCCGAGGTGCGAAGAAATATAGCAAAGAACTTGGATTTGCTACGTTTTTTTTGAATAGAACCAATCGTTCTGGTATTTTAGAGGCAGGACCTATAGGCGGCTATGATCAGTCAGGAACATATAAAATTGATTGTCGTTTTAATAAAGAAGCGTTAATCAAGAAAATTTCGAAAATTGCGGAATATAAAAAAAGGGCAAAGATATATAATCAAGATATTTCGACTTTTTTAAGGAGTTTTCTTCCTCGTTGGAAAAACAATGGAGAGATGTTCATATATTTTGACCCTCCTTATTATGAAAAGGGACGCCGTTTATATATGAACTATTTTTCAAGTAAGGATCACGAAAAATTGCGAGATGCTGTTTCGCTGCTAGACTGCAAGTGGGTTATGACTTATGATGATAATGAAAAGATTGATGAATTATATAAAAGTTATCACAGATGCCGCTTTTCAATAAACTATAGTTTGGCTAATAAAAAAAGAGGCGGAGAACTAATGATTTCTAAAGATTTATCTTGCATTCCGCGCATTGATACCATCAGTGATATGCCTAAGTCGATTTCTTTTGATGGTAGCAGTATAAATATGGAGGGAAAAATAATGAACGCTTGTAGATTTTGCAGTATAGCAAATGGGGGCGAACTCTTAAAGAAACCGGAAAATACAAAGATAGCAGAGGATAAAGATTACTTTGCAATATCTTCCGTTGGGGCTTTGGTCGAAGGCTGGATGCTTGTTGTACCCAAAGAACACCGTTGCTCAATGAAAGCACTATATTCTGAAGATCAGTTTTCGGAATTTGCCAGTAAAATTATCAGAGTATTAACAACCCGCTATGGCCCGGTCATTGCGTTTGAGCATGGGCCAAATCGTGAAGGTTCTGCGACATCTTGCGGAACAAATCATGCGCACATTCATTTTGTTCCATATCATTCATTGACGGATAAACTCAATAACACGGGATTAGAATGGCTAATTTGCAATGCCTCTCAAATTGATAATCTCGTTGGGAACAACGAGTACCTATTTTATTGTGAACCGGGAAATAGTTGGTGCGACCCGGTCGGAAGAGTACATATCTTAAAAGAACCAATTTCTCAATTTTTCAGGAAAATTATTGCTGAAGATCAGGGCAATATCGAAAAATACAATTACAAAACAAATCCAGACATTACTCTTACCTTAAAAACAATACATAATCTGAAATCTTTTTTTGGACAATGTGAGGGATATTAATGGGCGACGAACGAGATGTATTTGAAGCAAGCGTTAATACAGATGGTAGAGAACCGTATGAGTGGAAGTCAAAGTATCCCGAATGTGCACGTAAGGAAATGAAAAAAGAGGCCATCTATATTGGCGCAATTCTCCTTTTGTCATTCATACTGCTAATTTGTATTGTAGGGGGATTAATTGATTTGATTGGCAGTTTGCTAGGACTAGAATCAAAGAAAATTGTTTCGCTTGAGGGAATTATTCTTTATTTCTTTTCAGGGTTGTTAGGTGGAACGGTTTTTGGACTTAAGTATTTCTATAGGGTTGTATCGCGGGGGTATTGGTCTCAAGATAGGAAATATTGGAGAATTTTCTCGCCGTGGATTTCTGCCTGTATTGCATTTGTTGTAGGGTGTATGGTTCTTTCAGGCTATATCAATGCAACACATACTCAGTCATTTGCGACAGAAATTTGTGTTGGATTCATTACCGGCTACTTTGCAGATGAGGCTGTAGGGAAAATGTCTGAAGTAGCAATAGCTTTATTTGGTTCAAATAGCAAAACGGATTCTAAAAAGCTGGATTCTAATAACAATGAGGATTCAACTGGTAATGAATAGTGAGGTGCTTTGAGTGGCGCATGCTTATCACTTGAAACCGATAAGGCCAATTCTTTGGGTTTCGCTGTCAGGTATTAATACTATTGATGCTGAGCAGATTACTATAGATCGTGTAGGCGAAAAGGCTTTTGGTCTAGCATCATTGCCGCCCAAATGGACGTTGCCTTTCTTTGTCGTTTCAGATGAACTTTTTGATAGCTATGTAAAGAATCAATCAGACGACAGTTTAATGTTAGCATGGGAGTCTTTGATACAAACGGCAGCTGCACAATGTAAGATTGCTTCTGATGACCAGATTATTGTGCGCTCAAATGCTCGTTCAGAGGGATTAGAAGATCGGGGAAAGTTTATTTCTGTAGAGGGAACGCTTCAGGAATGGCCCCAACTGGTTCAACGCTGTTTTGATGATTTTATCGAGCAGGAAGGTATAGAAAATGTTCATATGCCGGTAATTGTCCAAAAAAGGGCGACAATTTTAGCACGCGGACATATTTCAAATGAGCGCCGTGTTGCCGAAGAAATCCGTGACTGGCGTGGAGAGTTTGAACTAACTAATCCTCCTTGGTTTTTTTCGATTTCTTTGCGTAAATGGAGAAAAAAAGCAAATACAGCAAGTTATCTAAATTCCATGCTGATGTGTCCTAGCGATAGAGATATCAGGACAGCACTGACTATCCCTTGCACATGGGCTACAGAGGCTCGTGTTCGTGTACACTTTGAATGGGTATATGACGGGGATTATGTGTATGTGGTTCAAGCTGATGAAGAAAAGTCGTCAAATGGACTTAATCCCACAAAGATTAACTGTAATCTAGAAAAAAAGAATATTGATACGGTGGGGTTTCCTTGTTGCCTTCGTCCACTGAAAGTGGAGGATATGGAGCGTTATAGAAATTATGCCAAAATTCAAAACCCACTTTTATACCAACGTCTGGGATTAAGTACTGCTCCACTATACATTTTGGATAATAACTATGTGCTCAAGTCGTTAGCTAATGGAGTAGTTCCGTCGGCTTTGGAACTTGACCTACAAATTCTTACATCTCAGTCTTTAATTATTCGAACCGATATTTCTACAAATAAAAAGGAGGAACGTCAGTTACTTCCACGGACAGATAGCATAAGGACCAGTGGAGACGCTAGAAAGTGGCTATGTGAAAAATGCGTAGAACTACTGGAAGAATCCCAGAAAAGCCCTATCTTCATATTTCACAATTATATTCCCGCGATTTCTTCTGCGTTTGCTTATGCAAGCCCCGGTGACAAATTAGTTCGAATAGAAGCGCTTTGGGGGTTGCCTGAGGGATTGTACTATTATAGTCACGACAAACATTTGGTTGATACCAAGACTACGGATTTATCAAAAATGGCTTGTGACAATTTTACTGTACGAAATTTCAGAAATTATAAAAAATACTTTGTTTTGCCAACGGAGGGCGGAAAATGGGAAGTGCAATGCTTAACCCCTCCATATGACTGGAATGCCGCTATTCCATATGAAAGCTGGGTAAAGGAAATTGCCTATAATACAAGAAGAATTGCCGAGGAAGAAAAAAAGAGTATTAGCGTAATGTGGTTTGTAGGTGTTGATAAGTCGAAATATGGATGTGACGTTTTTCCTTGGTATCATGAGCCGTACGAATACAATGCGGGCTTGGAAACACCGCGGAATAAATTATCATTTGAAAAGACAGTTACCGTCCACACGTTAAAAGACCTTGATGAGCTGGAGCGTTTTAAAGAAGCATCAAGTTCAAACATTAGAAATATTCAGATTCAGCCAACCGACGCAACTTTTTTACGAGATAGGTGCATCATTGATAGAATTGGGCTTATTGCCAAAGAATTAGGGGCAAATATATTGCTTGAGGGAGGAACGCTCTCTCATGCATACTATCAATTGATACGAACAGGCGCAAAAGTTGAGGTTCGTCATTCTTTTGAAAAAAGACCACAATCCGAATATAACAAGCTAGTCCGTGATAGAATTCCTGAGAAAATAGAAAAAAATGGAGAAGAAGCTGTAACGGCAGAATTAGGAAAAGAACTGTTTAGTAGTCTGCTGAAACGAAAACTTGTAGAGGAAGCATTAGAGGTGCTTGATTCAGAAGATGACGAAAACATTATCTCAGAGCTTGCCGACATTTTAGAGGTCTTTGACGGAATCCTATCTCAACATCAAATTGATTTGAAAACGGTTTTAGATCAAAAAGAAAAAAAGCGAAATAAAGTGGGAGGATTTGAAAAAGGAATCTATCTAAAGAAAACCACAGGTCGGAATTCATCTGGAGAAGGGAAAATTCTTGTTGACAAAGCCCCTGTAAACACTGAGCAAAGAATTTCAAAATCTACTGATTTACGTAGATACCCAAATGCTAACGAGTCATTGACACGAATAAAAGTGCCAGTAATGTTGGATCGATGGGAATTGCGCCCCAGTGTTAAAGCAAAGAACATAGATATTGTATTAAAGGGGGAACGAAAGAAAGGTATTTGGCAAATAGATATATCTGTCTTTGAGGAAGCAGAACAGTTGTCTTTTTTTGACAAATAAGCAAACTGCTATCCTAAAAACAATTAAAAGCGCTAACTTGAATGGCATCTAAAAAGGTGCCGCCTGCCATTGTCGTCGTGAACTGCACAGGTTCACGACGGCTTTTTTATTGACGGCTGCACCTTCGCGGCTATATGGCACGATCAAAAAGACGCAGGAATTCAAATTCCTGCGTCTTTTTTACCCGTTTTGATGGGTGGTGCTTCAATGCCCGGCCCGACTGGGGATCGTCTGGAGCTCGAAGCGGTAGGTCTGCCCGGCGTCCGGGTATTTTTCGCGGTCAACCGGGCTCAGAAACATATCCAGCGGCCGGACCCAGAGGCCGCCGTCGCCGTAAAGCTTGCGGTAGATCACGCAGGGCTCGTTCGTCTCGGAATCACGGGCAAGCGCCTCCACCAGATAATAATCCCCCTTGAAATGGCGGTAGACCCGCCCCGGCTGTACGTCACGCATGGAAAGCCTCCTTGTACTTTGATGCACCCATCATACCCGGGCGGCGGCCGCGTGTCAAGAAAAAGAGAGCTTGCCAAACGGGGGAAACTGTGCTATGCTGTCAAAACGCGTGTGCGCCGCTCGTTTACAGACTGTTTACAAATCGGCTGCAACCGCCGCGGCGGCGCTGCGTCTGTAAAGACAGCGCGGATGACCGCGCAGAACATTTTCCAGGAGGATCTTACGTATGAAAAAATGGATCGCAATGCTGCTTGCCGTGATGACGGCAGTTTCTCTGACGGCCTGCGCCGCGAAAAGCGGCGGACAGGAGACGGCGTCTGACATTCCGGACGCGCTGACGATTCTGAATACTGTCTGGGCAAGCTATTCCGAAGACGAAAAATTCCCGGCTGCGGGCGGCGATTATTCCGAAGAGAACATGACCGACGGCAAGCCCGGCAAGGTCTCGCTCGAGAAGCCGTCGGAGATCGAATATCTGCTGACGCTCCCGTCCTCCGTGATCGAGGAAGCGGATGACGCAGCCTCGCTGTTCCACATGATGAACGGCAACACGTTCACCTGCGGCGTTCTGCATCTGAAGGATGCCGGCCAGCTGGACGCGGCAGCCGGAGAGGTCAAGACCTATGTGATGAACACGCAATGGATGTGCGGCTTCCCGGACAAGCTGGTCGTCGCCAGCCTGGACGGCTATCTGATCTCCGTCTTCGGCGCAGAGGATCTGGTCGATACCTTCCGCGACAAGCTGCAGACTGCCTATCCCGGCACGCAGATCGTCTCTGACGACCCGATCGCATAACAACTTTGAAGTAAGGGGCTGCCATGCTGTTTTCAAGCGTTCCGTTTCTGTTTTATTTTCTGCCGTGCGTTCTGCTCGTCTATTTTCTGGTGCCGGGAACGCTGAAAAACGGTGTGCTGCTGCTCGCCAGCCTGTTGTTTTACGGCTGGGGCGAGCCGCGGTATCTGCTCGTGATGCTTGCGGCGATCGCGCAGGGCTATGTCTTCGGTCTGCTGATCGAAAAAAGCCGCGGAAAGCGGCGGGCCGGGCTGTATCTGGCGCTGTCGGTGCTGCTGAGTCTGGGGACGCTGGCGTATTTCAAGTACGCCGATTTTATGATCCGGAATCTCAACGCGCTGACGGGCCTGTCTGTCCCGCTGCTTTCGCTCGCGCTGCCGGTCGGCATCAGCTTCTATACCTTCCAGATCCTGAGCTATACCGTCGACGTGTACCGCGGGACGGTCCCGGCACAGCGGAACCTGATCGATCTGGCAGCGTATATCGCCATGTTTCCGCAGCTCATCGCCGGACCGATCGTGCGCTATTCCGATATCGCGCCAGAGCTCCGGGGCCGTGTCCATACGCTTTCGGACGCGGCGGCCGGGACGCGGCGCTTCGTGCTGGGGCTGGCAAAGAAGATCTTGTTTGCCAATCTGCTTGGCGAGCTGGTGTCCGGCTTCCGCGCCTCGCAGGAGCAGTCAGTGCTGTATTTCTGGTTGGGCGCGGCCGCGTTCACGCTGCAGATCTATTACGATTTTTCCGGCTACAGCGATATGGCCATCGGTCTCGGCCTCATCCTCGGCTTTCACTTTCCGGAAAACTTCCGCTATCCCTACTGCGCCGGCAGCATCACGGAATTCTGGCGGCGGTGGCATATTTCCCTTGGCAGCTGGTTCCGGGATTATCTCTATATCCCGCTGGGCGGCAACCGGAAGGGGAAAGGACGGCAGCTGCTGAACATTCTTCTCGTCTGGCTGGCGACCGGCCTGTGGCACGGTGCGGACTGGACATTCGTTCTGTGGGGACTTCTGTATGCGGCGCTGCTGACGGCAGAAAAGCTGTTTTTGCTGCGCGGGCTGAAAAAGCTCCGCGTGCTCAACCACATCTATGTGCTGCTGTTCGTCACGCTCGGCTTCGTGCTCTTTGACGCGGACAGCGTCCGCAGCGCGGCCGCGTCTGTCTGCGCGATGTTCGGCGGCGGGGGACTGCCGCTCGCCGGGCAGGAGAGCCTGTACGCGCTCAGAAGCGGCGCGGTGCTGCTCCTGAGCGCCGCGGTCGGCGCGACGCCGCTGCCGCGGCGGCTGATCACAGCCGTGCAGCAGAAACAGGCCGGACGGGCAGTGCTCGCCGTGCTGGAGCCGGTGGGTCTCTGCCTGCTGCTGGCCGTGTGTACGGCGTTTCTGGTCGACGGCTCGTTCAATCCGTTCCTGTATTTCCGGTTTTAGGAGGGCCCGCGATGGAAAAACGAAAAAACCTCGCCGTTGTCTGCCTATCGGCTGCCTTCCTGCTCGGGTTTCTGATCTGGGGGCTTTGCAAGCCGGATGACGCCGTCTCCGTCAGCGAACGGCGGAAGCTCGCGCAGAAGCCGGAGCTGACGCTCTCATCGGTCCTGCGCGGCGAGTTCATGACGAAATTTGAGACCTACACGCTCGACCAGTTCCCGCTGCGGGACAGCTTCCGGCGGCTCAAGGCCGTGACGCTCCTGGACGTGCTGCGGGAAAAGGACAATAACGGCATCTATCTGGCCGACGGCTATGCGGCGAAGCTCGACCCGTCCATCGACGAAGCCTCCGTGCAGCACGCGGCGGACCGGTTCCAGCTCGTCTATGACCGCTATCTGGCCGGGACCGATGCGAAGGTCTTTGCGGCCGTCATCCCGGATAAAAACGCCTTCCTGGCCCGGCAGAACGGCTACCCGGCCTATGATCCGGCAGACCTATCCGCGCTGCTGGCACAGAGCATGCCGTATGCGTCCATGATCGACCTGACCCCCGCGCTGTCGCTGGACAGCTATTACCATACCGACCTGCACTGGCGGCAGGAGGCGCTGCTGCCGGTCGCCCGGACGCTGGCCGAGGCCCTCGGCGTGACGCTGACGGAGGACTATGAGACCATAACGGCCGATCAGCCCTTCTACGGCGTCTACTGCGGGCAGTCGGCGCTGCCGCTGGAGCCGGAGCCGCTGCGGTATCTGACGAACGACACGCTGCGCGGCTGCACGGTCTATGACTATGAGACCGGCAGCGAGCTGCCCGTCTACGATCTGCAGCAGCTGGTAGGGGAGGACGCGTATGCGGTCTTCCTCTCCGGCTCCAAAGCGCTCCTGACCATCACCAACCCGGCAGCAAAGACGGACCGGGAACTCGTCGTCTTCCGCGACTCGTTTGCCAGCAGCCTCACACCGCTGCTTGCAGGGGCCTATGCAAAGATCACGCTCGTGGATATCCGCTACCTCCAGCCCGAGCGCCTCGGCACCTGGCTGACCTTCGATACCCAGGACGTCCTCTTCCTCTACAGCGCCCCCGTCCTCAACAGCAGCGAGACCATCCGCTAAAACAAAACAAGAGCCGCCCATCCTGGGCGGCTCCTGCTGTATATGGAAAAGATCTGCTCTCGAGCGAACAATTGAGGATCGTCAAGTCAGATGCCGAGGAGGCGTTTGGCGTTGCCGCCGAGGATGGCGGCTTTTTCTTCGTCGGTGAGGGGAAGGCGGCGGATGTGCTGCAGATCGTTCTGCGGGCTTCCCCAGGGGCAGTCGCTGCCGAACAGGATCCGCTCTGCACCGAAGGCCCGGACAAGAGAAACAAAGGCCTCGTCGGAAAGCATCTGCCGGTCCAGCGGCAGCGCTTCGTCCCGCGGGGTGAGCGAGCCGAGGGAGAAGGACGTATCGAGCAGGGCAGACGTATCTGCCAGCAGCTCCGGCACCTGCTCCCAGCAGCGCCAGCCGCCCATGTGCGCCAGCACGAGCTTCACCGGACCGACCTGCCGCAGCGCGCTGCGCGCCTTTTCCGGCGTGCAGCAGGCACAGCCGGGGAAGCCGATGTCATAGCCCGCGTGCGTGACCACGATGAGACCGAGCGCACCGGCGCGCTCAAGAATGCGCAGGTATTTGGGGTCGTCCAAATCGGTCTGCTGATAGGCCGGGTGGATCTTGACGCCGCGCATGTTGGCCGCGGCGATCCGGTCAAGCTCCTGCTTCCAGTCTTCGTAATCCGGATGGATGCAGCCGAAGGAGAACATATTTGTGACGAACGCGTGCTTGTTGTGTGCGGCGGCATAGTCGTTGATGTGATGGACCTGTTCCGGCTTTGTAGCGACGGGGAGGATGATCGAACGGTCGACGCCCGCGGCGCGTTCGGCCAGCAGAAGCCCCGCGGCGGTGCCGCAGGTGTAAGCGGTGATGTTCGCCTGGCGGGAAAGACGGTCGATCGCAGCGTCTGCGATCGGGTCCGGAAAGGTATGGGTATGGAAATCAATGATCATGCGGGCCTCATTCCTCAACTACGGCCGGGGCCGTTGGTGTGCCACTGGAAGCGGGATTCCGTGCCGTGCAGCAGTCGGCCGATGTTGGAGCGGTGCGCCCAGATGACCAGCGCCGCGATGGCGAGCGAGAGGGCAAAGACCGTCCAGTTGCCGCGGAAAAAGAGCAGCGTCGTGACCGGGAAGCTGAACGCACCCGTCACAGAGCCGAGCGAGACATATCTCGTCGTCAGCCAGAGCAGCAGAAACAGCCCCCAGCCGACAGCGGCGATGCGCCAGTCGAGCAGCAGCAAAAGCGTGCCGCTGCAGAGAATGCCCTTGCCGCCCTTGAATGAATAAAAGGCAGGAAAGATGTGCCCGATCACGCAGAAGAGCGCGGAAAAGTACTCGCCCTCCAGCCGCAGCCCCAGATATTCGCCGAAGACGATCGAGCCGAGCTTGACCGCGACGAACGCCTTGAGCATGTCGATCAGAATGACGCAGACGGCAAACTTGCCGCCGTACACCCGGTAGAAGTTGGTCAGCCCCGCGTTATGGCTGCCGTGCTTGCGGATATCGTCGTGATAAAACAGAAACGAGGTAATGATCGCGCCGTTGCAGCAGCCAGCCAGGTACGAGCCGGCGGCCACGCAGACCATCAGCGCGACGGCAGCAGAGGTCAGTTCGTGCATAAATATCCTCCAAATTGAGCAGATACCGGTATTCTACCGGATAAACCACGCCGATGCAAGCGGAAAATGGGGAAATCAGTCAGGATCGGGAAAATGTACGAACAAGGGCCGCTGCCATGGCAGCGGCCCGATCAAAATGAACAGATTATTATACCGGGACAGTAAAGTTGACGGCGATGGCTGTGCCGCGGCCGGGGTCGCTCTTGAGCTCGAGCTTTGCGCCGTGGTACTGCGCAGCGTGCTTCACGATGGACAGGCCGAGACCCGTGCCGCCGACTTCCTTGGAGTGGCTCTTGTCGACGCGGTAGAAGCGCTCGAAGACGCGGCTCTGGTCGGCATACGGGATGCCGATGCCGGTATCCACGACGGAGAGCGTGACGGTCTGGCCATTCTGCCAGACGGAAACGGTGACGCTGCCGCCGGAAATGTTATACTTGATCGCGTTGTCGCAGAGGTTATAGACCATCTCCTGCAGCAGCTGCTCAACACCTTCGATCACGGCGTGCTGGCCGGACAGAGTCAGCGTGATATCCTGTTTCTGCGCGACCGGCCGCAGGCTCTCGATCACCTGGCCGGACAGCGTGTACAGGTCGACCGGCGATTTGGAGAAGTTCGCCGTGCCCTCATCCAGCCGCGACAGCTGGATGATATCGTCGACAAGGTCGATCAGCCGCCGGGACTCGCGATAGATATCGCCGGAGAACTCCTGCATCTTTTCCTTGGGCACCATGCCCTCCTTCATCAGCTCGGCAAAGCCCGTGATGGAGGTCAGCGGCGTCTTGAGCTCGTGCGACACGTTGGCCGAGAATTCCCGGCGCAGCGCCTCGCGCTGCTCACGTTCGGTCACGTCCATGAAGATGATGATCGCGCCCGTCACATGACCGGCCGTGATGACCGGGTTGGCAAACAGCTGCCAGGTCCCGCCGCCGACGGTGATCTCCTCGTCGCCGCGCGTACCGGCGAGCGCGTTGTCGACCAGATCGAGCAGCTTGCCGGAGCAGACTGCCTGATGCAGGTTTTCCGGCTTCTGCGCGTCATCGATGCCGAGCAGGCGCAGCGCGCTGCGGTTGCTCGAAAGGATGCTGCACTTGTTGTCGACGATGAGGAAGCCCTCGCGCATGTTCTCCGTGATGGCGTCAAATTCGCGCTGGCGGGTGGAAAGCTCGCTCAGCTGGGTGCGGATGGTGCGGTTCTGCTCCTGCAGGCGGGTGATGAGCGGCTGCAGCTCCGGATAGGTCGGGGTCGCGTTCGGATTATCGGGATTGATGGCGTTGATGGGCCGGACGATCTGCCGCGCCAGCCGCATGGCAAGCAGGCCGCACAAAACCAGCACGAGCACGACGATCCACAAAGACGGCTGCACCAGCATCAGCGCCATGGCCGCAAGGCTCGTCTGCTTTCCCGCCACACGCAGGACCGTCCCGTCCTTCAGCAGAAGAGCATAATAGTTGTTTTTCTCCAGGATCGTGGAGGAATACCGGTCAGAGCGGCCGCTGCCGGTCTCAAAGGCTTCGGCGACCTCCGGCCGCTGGAGATGGTTTTCCATCGTGCTGGAGTCCGCCATATTGTCATAGAGGACCGAGCCGTCTGCCGCGATCCAGGTGATGCGCTCGCCGGACTGCACGGCGGAAAGATACGACTCACCGCCGCAGATCTGCATGCCCTCGGAGATATGCTCCGCCTCGATCGCCAGATTGTCGAATGCCTGCGCCTGATAATTGGAATACATGATAAAGAAGAACAGCAGGATGCACGCGAGCAGAACGGTAAAGCCAATCAGGAATGCATTGCGGAAGATCTTTGCGGTCATGCGTTTTCGCCTCCGATCTTATAGCCGATGCCGCGCACGGTCTCGATATAGCTGCCGGCCTCGCCGAGCTTGACGCGCAGCGTGCGGATGTGCACGTCGAGCGTGCGGTTCTCGCGTTCGGATTCAAAGCCCCAGACCCGGTCCATCAGCGTTGCGCGGGTGAGGACGATGCCCTTGTTCCGCAGCAGCAGGCACAGAAGCTCAAATTCCTTGTTCGTCAGCGTCACATCCTTGCCGCCGACCTTGACCTCGTGGCGGTCCGGGGAGACAAAGAGCAGGCCGAGCGAAAAATCGCCGCTCGCCTGTGCGGGCTCCGCCCGGCGCAGGACCGCGCGGATGCGCGCGATGAGCTCGAGCATGGAGAAGGGCTTGGAAACAAAATCGTCCGCCCCGTGGTCGAGGCCGATGACGCGGTCATACTCCGAATTTTTCGCGGTCAGCATGATGATAGGCAGCCGCTTGGTCGCGGGCCGGGCGCGGAGCTTGCGCAGGATGGACAGCCCATCCTCCTCCGGCAGCATGATGTCGAGCAGAACGAGCTCCGGCATCTCGGCGTCCATCGCCCGCCAGAATTCCGACGGAAGCGCGAAGCCCTTGGCCTGAAAGCCCTGGCTGTCCAGCCCGTAGAGGACAAGCTTGCGGATGGAGTCGTCGTCTTCCAGTAAATAAATCATCTGTTTCACTCCTTTTGGACATACAATAGAATGGGAATGTAAAATCGTCGTGCCTCTTTTTGTTAAGTTTACGTGAAATGTAAACAAAAAGCAAGATTTAACATGAATTTAAGATAAAACCTACGATACATTTAAGATTCGGCATTTAACATACAATTAATACAACGAGAGGA
>ERZ827440.3064-NODE-3064-length-13263-cov-3.685645_pt1 | contig 13263 bp, 16 predicted proteins | sample MGYA00519774_ERZ827440 | MGnify/ENA primary metagenome ERZ827440 (study PRJEB31778, sample SAMEA3449302) | human gut metagenome | biome: human gut; feature: human-associated habitat; material: faeces | place: United Kingdom | collected 2010/2012 ... | reverse complement strand
TTATTAGACCTTCTGGTACTGAACCACTTGTTAGAGTTATGATAGAAGGCGAGGACCAAGGTTATATTAAAGCTAAGGCTGAAGCTTTAGCAAAATTAATAGAACAAAAGTTAAAATAAAGGAGGAAAACATATGCCATTCATCAATTTTTCAAATGTAGTTACAGTTCTTCTAGCACTTATATTATTTGTTTTAATGCTATTTTTAGGCAAAGAAACACATAAGAGCGGAGTACCAGCAGTAATGTTGTTTGCATTTTTATTAATGTTAATATGCCATACAATGGAACTTATGGTAATGCCAGAAATATCAGAAGAAACATATCATGCACTAACAGTTAGTTTAGTTGTTGATTTTGTATTCATTTTCTTATCTTTCATATCATATCTTTGGGTTGATGATATTCAAACAAAAGTAGAGAAGAAAAAGAGCATAGATGACAGCTTAAACTGGTTTTGGGCAAAAGTTTAATTAGAATAATATAATAATTATAGTAAAAATAAAAGTATGCGATAATTGATGCGAACCAAAAGGGAAAACATTGATTAACGTATACTTTTTTTGCAAAATATCTTTAAATTAAATATAATAAATGTTATAATAATTGCTATAATAAATGATATAACAATTTTTTTAGAGAAAGGAATAGTGGAAAAATAACCTATGCCAAAAATGGAAACGAAAACAATTGCAAAAAATCCAACTGCCAAACATAATTACACAATTTTAGACACAATGGAAGCTGGAATTGTGCTTACTGGAACCGAAATAAAGTCGATAAGAAATGGTAAAGTAAATTTGAAAGATAGTTATGCTGGAATAAAAAATGGCGAAGTATACATATATTCTATGCATATAAGTCCATATGAACATGGTAACATTTTTAATAAAAATCCATTGAGAGACAGAAAGTTACTATTAAATAAAAGGGAAATCTTCAAATTAGAAGGAATGATTAGTAAAAAAGGATACACACTTGTTCCAATTTCTTTATATTTCAAGAAAAATAGAGTTAAAGTTGAACTAGGAATTGGAAAAGGTAAAAAATTATTCGACAAAAGAGAAGATTTGAAGAAGAAAGATTCAGAAATGTATATAAAAATTTCAAAAAATTACTAGACTTTTTTTGCAAAATTGTGTATTATAATAAAGAGTAATTTAAACAAGAGAGGATGATGATTTATAAATGAAAAATAAATCTTTAAAAATTTTTTTAATTAGTATGATATTTGTATTTGTAGTATTTGCTACAAAATGTATGGCAGTTAATATAGACATGAATCTTGGAGCAAATTTGGTAGACCAAAATGTATTAAGTAATTCTGAAATGGTAGACCAAATAGAAAATGTAGAAAATACAATGAGAAATTCATCAAGTAATACATCTTCAAATTCAGAAAGTGCTGGAAATGTACAAGCTTCAAATCAGATTGGAGGAAGCGTAGATTCTTCAACAAAATCAAATAGCAGTATATTTAGCGTACTTCCAGAATCAGAACTTGGACTTACAAATGTATTAAACATTTTATTAATTGCAGTTGGATTTGTTTTAATATTACTAGCAATAGCAATAATAATAAAATTGAAAAATTAAAAAACGAATTATTTTGACAAAAAATTTCTTTTTTCCATTTTTTCAATGTATATTTTAATATTATAAATTAATAATAATATTATATTTATGCAAGGAGGAAATCATGAAAAAGAAATTTTTTATTTTATCAAGTTTAATTTTTGCTTTTCTATTCTTTACTTCTACTATGGCTTTTGCAGCAAACGATACAATGAATGCAATAGGTGATGGTGCAAGAAATGTAGTAAATGGAGCAGAAAACCTTGTAACAAAAGGTGTAGACGCAACAAAAAATACCGTAAATGATGTTTCAAAAGGCATTGGAGACACAATGAATTCAGAAAAAAATGCAACACAAAACACAACCCAAAATGCAACAAGAAACAACAGTAACAATTACAGCACTCAAAGAACTGCTACAAGAACAACTGCCAACAATGGAATGTTTGCTGGAATGAATGCAATGACTTGGAGCTGGATAATCATGGGCATTTTAGGAATTGCAATTGTAGCGCTTGTTTGGGCTTATGGAATGCAATATGATAAAGAACATAAAGAAGAACATTCAAATATAAACGAATAAAGGCAAGATTAAATTCTAATTAAATTTAATGATAAGTTTGAAAATTGAAGAAGATAGGTAAATAACAGCTTCTTCAATTTTTATTGAGATTATGTTGATAAAGTGATATACTTCTTCTAGATAAATATTTTATGATAGGAGAGTAAGAATGGATAATAGAAATGAACAACTTGCACATAACCTTATTGTAAATTCAATTTCTCTAAAGGAAAATGATAATTTACTTGTAGAATTAACTGGAAAAGATGGACTAGAACTAGCAAATGAAATTATAAGACAGGCAAAGGAAATAAATGCGAGACCAATTTTAAAAGTAACAGAGTATGAAAAACTTCGTGAATTTCTTATAAAAGCGACTGATGAAGAAATTATAGAGTATGGAAAAAGAGATTATGAAACAATGAAGAAAATGCAAGCCTACATAGGAATAAGCTCACCTAGATCTGACAAAAGCTTAGAAGGAGTTCCTCAAGAAAAAATAGAAAGTTATAACAAGAACTATACTGCTTTGGTACATTTGGAACAAAGAGTGAAACATACGAAATGGTGTATATTACGATATCCAAATGAATATTTTGCAAAAAAGAGCAATATGACTTTAGATGAATTTAGGGATTTTTACTATAAAGTTTGTAATGTTGATTATAATAAAATGAAGAATGCAATGGATCCTCTAAAGGATTTGATGAATAAAACCGATAAGGTTCATATAGTAGCTCCCGGAACAGATATAACATTTAGCATAAAAGGAATACCTGCGGAGAAATATTATGGAACATTCAACATTCCAGATGGAGAAGTTGCAACATGTCCTGTAAGAGATAGTATTAATGGATATATTACATATAACACTAAAACAAAATATAATGATATTATATTTGAAGATATAAAGTTTGAATTTGAAAATGGAAAAATAGTGAATGCATCGGCAAGAGAACACACAAAGCAATTGAATGATATACTTGATACAGATGAAGGAGCTAGATATATTGGTGAATTTGCCTTTGGATTGAATCCATACATAAATAATACAATGTGTGATACATTGTTTGATGAAAAGATAAATGGAAGTTTTCACTTGACTCCAGGAACGGCTTTGGAAGAAAGTGACAATGGAAATAGGTCTGCAATACATTGGGACATAGTTAAAATTATGAGAAAAGAATATGGAGGTGGAAAAATTTATTTTGATGATGTGCTAATAATGAAGGACGGAAATTTTGTTTTAGAGGATTTAAAAAAATTAAATGCTGAAAATTTGAAATAAGATAGAAAATAGAACCAGAAATCTAATTTAAGATTCTGGTTCTTCATTGAAGAATAGGTCATCATAATTTGAATCTTTTAATATCCAAGCATTATTATATTTTATTTTATTGAGCTCATTTTTAGAAATTTTTAAATAATTATTATATTTTTCTATGTTTGAAATTTTATGAGTTGACATTATTCCCTTTTTTACTACAGGTATAGAATTGGGAGTTAGACCTAAAATAAAAAAGAAAGTTTTATCAACAATATTATTCCAGGGAATAATAAATGAAATTTGGATTTTTTCATATTGAGTTCCTTGAGAATTTACATTTTTTAAATTTATATAACCGATTGTTTGATCGTGAATTAATTCACCTTCGTAATAATAAGAAGTGCTATTCGCATATTTATTTAAATCTTTTATTCCATTATAATATCGAATTTTTGTGGTATTTAAATCTTTAGATCCAATTAATTCAGCGATTGATGTAACAAGATGATTTTGAGTATAATAGTAAAAATACAGATTTGATGTATCAAATAAAGTATTTCTGTTAGATAACATAAGATTATTGATTGCACTCTGTGAAAACAATTCATTTAAATCAATATTTAGAGCATTACATATTTCAAGGAGTGTAAAAATGTCAGGTATAACTTTTCCACTTTCGTACTTGCTAACAGTAGATTTGGATTTTGATATTAACTTTCCCAATTGTGTTATAGAAATATTTCTACTTTCTCTGTATTTTTTTATTTGTTCATTTAGATTTATATCTTTTAAATTATACATAAATACCTCGTTTCATAAAAATCAACTATTTGATATTTAAATTTAATTTTTTTTTTGCCAATAACAATTATACCAAAAAAAACAGAAAAATTCAACGAGTCTTGAAACATTTTTAAGATTTTGTGTCATATTATGCAACGTTAACAAAGTTGAATAAAACTAGAAAAATGAGTAAAATATAAAACATGTTAAAAAATTAATATTTTTGGAGAAAAGATAAATTATAAAAGAATAAGATGGTGTTATTTTAAAGTATGTTAGTGAAAATTAATCTATTTTAGATTAATACAAGAAATTTATAAAGGGAGAAAAAATGATATATTTTTTGTGCGGACATAGAGGGTGTGGAAAAAATTTTTTAGCAAAACAAATAATAGAATATATAAATAACATAAAGATTATTGATACAGGACCAATTGTAAGGGAAGCCTACCAAAGATTAAAAAGCAATAATATTTGTTTTAAAGATTGGTTGAAGGAAAATGAAAAAAAATATGGAGAAAATTTCACCAATATACTTATATGCAAATTAGTGAATATGAAAAAAGAAAAAAATTATATTGTAATTGGATATAGATCAATGGAAGGTATTAGATATTTTAATCAGTATTTTGGAATAAAAGAATATCAAATTTTTTTTATAGATGGAGATTATGAATTATTTAGGAAAAATTATAACACAAGAGAAAAAAAGGATATTTCAAAAGAGGAATATGGAAAAATAATTGAGACTGAAAAATTAATGGGAATACAAGGAATCAAAAATTTTGTATTAAACAATCAAAAAAATGGAAAATATTATTTTAAAACCCAAAATGATAACAGTATATATCAAGATATTTTAAAAATAATTAAAGAAAAAATTGTAGAGGAGGAGAGGTAAAATGATGAAGATATCATTGGCAACAAATTATGAGGATGATCTAATTGAAAGAATAAAAGAATATCCAATATATGAAATTTATGGAAAATTGAAAAATGATATTATTGGAGGGGGAAGACCAGATGATGAATTAAAAGATATTGAAACAATAAAATTTGAAAAACATGTAAAAATGGTAAGAAAAAGTGGAATTAAATTTAATTATTTGCTAAATGGAAGTTGTTTAGCAAATAATGAACAAAATGAAGAATGGCAAAAAAAATTCAAAAGCTTTTTAACATATCTAAAAAAAATTGGTGTAAATGCACTAACAGTCACAAACCCATACGTTATGCAATTCGTTAAAAAGTATTTTGGTAATTATTTTACTTTAAGAGTTTCAACTTTTGCTTGTGTTGATTCATTTGAAAGGGCTAAATATTGGGAAGATATGGGTGCTGATATTATATGTGCAGATTTTGTTAAGATAAATAGAGATTTTAAGAAATTAAAATATATGGTACAGAATTTAAAGCATGCTAAAATAGAAATATTAGTTACAAATAGTTGTCTAAAAAACTGTCCAATGATTTTTACACATACTACATCATTATCACATGCATCTGACAAAAGTTTAGAAAAAGAAAATTATGAAGATTGGAGTTTGTTTTATTGTCAAGAAATTCAAAATAATAAAAATGAAGAATACATAAAATCGCCTTGGGTTAGACCAGAAGATATAAAATATTATGAAGAGATAGGAATTGAACATTTTAAGATAACTGAAAGAGGATTTCCAACTGATGAATTAGTAAAAAGAGTAAAAGCATATACAGATAGAAAATACAACGGAAATTTAATTGATTTAATACAAGGACATGGATATCTTGATAAAAATGGTGAACAAAAATTAGAGAAAGCACAAGTAAATACAAGGAAAGAGGCATATAATGAAATAAAAAGAGTTAGAGGATTAGGACAACCAAGAATATACCCTAGACATATATATATTGATAATGAAAAATTAGATGGATTTATTGAATTTTTTGTGAATGATAAATGCATAAATAATTGCAATGTTTGTGATTACTGCAAAAGTATATCAAGAAAAGTAATAACAAAAAATGAAGAAGTTTCGGATTATTTAAAGGAGTTATATAGTAAATATGATGAGTATAAAATATAATAAAAAATTAGAAGATTGGTATGATGTATATAAAAATCAAATAGAAAAAAGTGGCGGAAATAAATCATATATGGAATTTAAAATTAAACATAAGAAAAAATTAATTAAAATTCTAAAAAAAGAATGTAATAATGGAAAAATATTAGAAGTTGGGTCTGGTACAGGTATAGTTTGTTCACAATTGGCAAGTGAAGGATTCGATGTAACAGGTATAGATGTAAATGAACATATTATAAAGCTGGCTAAAGAATTAGAAAGAGAATATTTTGGGGAAAGAAAAGTTAAATATATAAAAAAGTCTATGTTTGAACTTGATTTTCAAGAAAAGGAATTTGATTTAGCATATAGTGTAGGTGTATTAGAACATTTTGATGATAATATGATAATGGATACAATTAAACAACAATTAAGAATTGCTAAAAAAGTAATAATAGTCATACCAACTAGGTGGTTTGATGATGACGAGACACTTCATGGGGATGATAGATTTTTGACTTTAAAACATTGGAGGAATATGATAAATAAATCAGGTGGAAAAGTAATAAAAGAATATTCATATCCATTTAAACAAAAATATTATCAAATGATAAAAAATATTAGAAAAATATTTAGACCTAAGGCATATAGGGTATTTTTAGTTGAGGAGAGATAAAGATGATAGAAAGATTTCCAATTGTAAAAGCAGGACATATATTCAATGAATATTATAAGAAAGATAATGAAGAAAAAATATTAAAATATGAAGAAATTGAAGTGAATTACCCATGTAGACTAGATGCAATGGCAATTAACCCAGCAGCAGTTACATACAATGATACAATGGTATTTACACCTGGAGAGGTTGTAATATCAGTTGAAAAATATATTAATGTAAAAATAAAAGTTACAAATTTTGAAGGTGGAAAATTATTAATTTCCGATAGAACAAAAAGAAAGGTATTAATAAAACATGCATATTTACTAATGTGTGATGCACTTAATGTGAATCCTTCATTAGAAATTGATGTAGACGATAAAGATATTCCAAAACATTGTGGTTTTGGTTCAAGTAGTTCAACAATTTCAGCAGTAGCAGTTGCAATAAATGAACTATATGGAAATCCAATTTTACTAAAAGATTTAATAAAATATTTAGCTTCTAATCATGGAGAAGAAGTAAGTGACTCTAATAATGATGATTTAAAAGTTGTTCAATGTATAGGTGGAGGCGCAACTAATGGTCAAACAGATGAAGGAGTAATCATTATAAGTGGTAAATCTTGTACAATTTCAAAAATGAATTATGAAGGAGAAATACTAATAGGAATTCCTAATGATTTTGTTGAACAGGATGCGGATTTATTAATGACATTGGAAGAAGAAAATTTATGGAAATTTAAGAAAACAGGAGATGAGTATAAAGATAAAATTGCATATAGATTTTTACATAGTGTACTTCCAGATATGACGGAAGGTAAAATTGAATCTCTTGCAGATATTGTTTTTGATTATAGATTTAATATGGGAAGTATAGAAAATTGCTCTTTCGTATTTTCAAGAATGAATGATATTGCTAAAGAAATAAGAAAATTATATGAGGAAAAGCATTGTCAATTTTTAGCATTATCATCTGTTGGACCAGCTTTTTTTACAATTACTAATAAATCAGAAGATACACAATACTGTAAAGATGAAATGGAAAAGTTAAACTTGACTGTTATTAAAACAAAAATATGTAATCATAAATATATGATAATGAAATTAAAAATTATAGATTCTTTTTGGAAAGAAGATAATACTAATAAACTATTTTATACGAGAAAACCAAGTAAATACATAACAGATGAAATTAAAAAAATTTTAGAAAAAAATATTATAAGAAATGCAATTGATATTGGTTGTGGTGGTGGAAGATACTCTAAATATTTAGCAAGCCAAAATATTAAAACCTTAGCCATAGATAAAAATACTGAAATGTTTAAGTATTGTAAAGAAGAAAATAATAAAAACATAATATATAAATACGGAAGAATGAGTAAAATTGAGGAAAAAGATGAGAAATTTGATTTAGCAATCTCAATTGGAGTTATTCATAATGCTACAAGTGTAGATGAATATAAGCAAGCATTTAAAGAAATATATAGAGTTTTGAAATCAAAAGGATATGCTATTATTTCGATATTTACTAATGACATTATAACACCAGATTTAGTTAAAATGAAAGAAAAGTATCTTTATGAAATAGAAGGAAGACCATATATGATTTTAATGGGAAAAGAGCAAATAAAGCAAATTTTATTAGAAATAGGTTTTGAAGTTATAAAAGAAGTTGATGAACATATTACAGATGTTAGTGAGGTTGGAAAAAGAAATGTATGGTCAATTATATTACAAAAATAGTGATAAGTATTGTATTTCAAATAAAAATTACAGAGAAGATTATGCTTACATAAAATCAAATAAAATTGATATGACATTATCGGGAACATATTTGTCAAAATATCCATTTAGATATATAAAAAAATATAAGTTAGATAAATACCCTAGTGAGGAAGAGAATTTTAAGTTGATTACAAGTATAAAAAATAAATATAAATTTTATGATGAAAAATATTCTATAATACTTGGAGCTGGATCAAATGGGTTAATACAAAACATTTGCAAAATGCTTTTGAAAGATGGTGGCAATATGATTATGCCATATTTATCATTTGAACAGGCGGAATATGCAACGAATTCTTTTAACGCAGAAACCAGAAAAGTATTTTTGGAAGATTATCAGATTAATCTTAAATTTATAGAAGAATCAATAGATAAAAAAACAAAATTGGTATATATATGTAATCCTAATAATCCAACAGGTTTATTATTAGAAAATAGAGAAATAAAAAAACTAGTAAGAAAATATCCCGATATATATTTTATGATAGATGAATCTAATATAGAATTTTCAGGGCAAGAAAGTTTACTAGAGACAGGAATGTGCAAAAATATGATAGTATTAAAAAGTTTTTCAAAGGCCTACGGACTGTCAAATTTACGAATTGGATATTTAGTATGCGAGTGTGAATTAGAAGAACTATATAAAGATAATGTAACAATAAATGAGTTTTCTGGTATATCAACATATTATGCAAATAAAGTAATAAATAGCAATAATTATAAGAATAATGTCAAGAAGATAAAAAAAGAAATAAATTATTTGAAAAGTGAATTAAATAGTGTTAAAATTAAAACACTTAATACTTTTTCAAACACATTATTTACTGAAACTATTTTTAAAGATGAATTTATTAAAGTATTAGACCAACATAATATTTCTCTTGTACCTGTTTGGGATCAAAATAATAAATTACATTTTAGAATTGCTTGTCAAAAACATAAAACAAATAAATCATTTATAAGAGAACTTAAAAGAATAAAAAATATAGATAAATACATAATATAACTATAATTGGAGGAAAATATGGAAAAGTTAATTTATTTAACAACAAACCCTAATAAGGTAAACGAAGCGAATGAATTCTTTGGAAAAAAATATGGCTTTAATTTAGAAATTGTTAATCCTGATTTTGAAATACTGGAAATTCAAGCAGAGAGCTGTAAAGAAGTTGCCGCTTTTAGTGCTGAATATGCAGCTAATAAATTGAACAAGCCAGTATTGAAATCAGATAGCGGATTATACATAGATGCGTTAGGAGGACTTCCTGGACCATATAATCATTATTTTGATAAACAAATAGGTGTTGAAAAATTCTTGGAATTGTTTAAAAATGAAAAAAATAGAAAAGCAAGATTAGAACATTGCTTTGCTTTTTGTGAACCAGGAAAAAAGGCTATAGTTTTTTCTGGCGGGGGTACAGGAACTATAGCGTATGAAGCAAAAGGAACAAGAGGAAGATGGCATGATAAATTTTATATACCAGATGGAGAAACCAAAACTTTAAGTGAATTAAGAGATATAGATTACGAAAAAGAAGCAACTTTTTGGGGTGATGCAAAAAATCAATTTGCAAGGTGGTATATAAATAATTATCTAGCAAGAAAGAAATAAAACTATGTATTATTCATATAGATAAAACAAATAGAGCAATAAATAGTAGCGATTAAAATTTTAATTCGCTACTATTTATTTTAATTTTATACCTTTAATTTTGAATGCTTTGCATTGATACGTAGCATCTCTTCTGTGATGTACTTATCAATTTTCTGACTTTGTTTTAAAACGGTTTCATAGTCAGCTCCGTTTGCAATTAATGCCTCTAGTTTGGCAGTGTGTTTTAATCGCTTGAGAGTCTTGTTTTTCATAAGTCATCAACTCCTCTACACAAATAATAACATATTTTTTCAGCAAAATTTGTCGAAACGTGTCATGAAAATAAAAATTTTTCAATATTTTGAAAATATATTTGTATAGAGGGGCTTTTTAAAGAAAATTAGCAATTTTTGTCATTGCATTTGTAACTGGAACACATTGACTCATCAGGTTCTGTTGTGTTACAGCCTTGAACTGGTGTTACAATGATGTTTTCTAATTGGCAAAGTTGTCTTTGTCCGTTGTTGAATTTGCAAGAAGTTACAGTGCAGTTTATTGTTTGATTTTCCTTATTTGTTTGTTTCATAATAATCATTCCTTTCATATAAATTCTTCTATTAGCATTACCGAATCAGAAAAATTTATTCAAAGGAAAAAACTATTATCGAATTTCACGTTTAAATCCATATTTAAAATCATCTTTTGAATTTAATTTTAAAGTACTTTTCAATTCTCCAGCTGTATCTTTTAATTCGATTTGAGATTCTTTTGCAGAAATTTGACTTGAACTGATTCGAGAATTTTTTTGAAAACTTGGGGACAAATTGTACTGCGATGGCTTCGAAAGATTGCTTTTTGAATTAGATTGTGAGTCTTGCTGTGATGTGTTAGGATTTAAACTTCTATTTAATTCTGAGCTTTTTGTTGAATCCTCATTTCGATTTTCTTGGGTACAAGGGCAGTTTGCACCAGACGAAATGCAGACATTTGTCGGATTTTTGAAAGACAAATACCAACTCATTCCATTTCTTTGTTGCATAATACTAGTGTTCCTTGCTTGAAGCTCTGCAAAGGTTTGAGGCATTGGAACAATCATTGGCTCGTTTGGCATCCAGTTAGCAGGAGCCATTTGGTTATTTGCATCTGCAACCTGAAGTGCTCTTACAATTCTTAAAATTTCTGGAATATTTCTTCCAATGTTCATAGGATAAACTAAAATTGTTCTAACAATTTGTTTATCATCAATTATGAAAACGTTTCTAACAGTTGAGGTATTGCTAACCATATTTGAAATCATACCATATTTTCGTGCAATTTCGCCACTTCTATCAGCTATAATAGGGAATGGAATAACTATTCCTGTTTTGCAATAAATGTCGTACATCCATGCCAGATGAGAAGGATTGCTGTCGATGCTAAGACCAATTAAACAGGTATTTATTTTATTGAAATATGTATTGGCATTCGCAAATGCAATCATTTCAGTTGTGCATACTGGGGTAAAGTCCCCTGGATGGGAAAATAGAACAATCCATTTTCCTTTGTAATTATTCAAATTAATATTTCCCATAGTGGATATAGCATTGAAACCTGGCGCTGGTTGACCAATTTTTACGTTTCCGTTCATCATTAATTCATAATCCATATAAATTCAATCCCTTCTTTTGAAAGTGAAATAATTATGAAGAAAATCTTCATTGCTATATTATATGAAAAAAGAGGGCGAGAGGTTACGAAAGAATGAAAATAAAAACCACAGTAGACCCAGAACACTTATTAAAATAAGCATTCCAGGTCCACTGTGGGCTAGGGGATTATACTAGATGTTTAACCAATGCAACCGCAATAACTGCAAGGATAACTTCCAAAGCTAAGGCTAAAAGCCATTGTTTCACATCTTCTTGTGCTTGTAAGTATGCTTCTTCGTAGTTTTCGTCATGTAAAGGCTTCCGGCAGAACCAGATAAAACAATTTATGACCGATATTATTATTCCGAATGGAGTAACAACCACCATTATCACATATCCGATGCCGAAACACACGATTCCCAAACCGAGAAGAGCAAGCAACAAGAAATCAAAATACCCCATATTAGTATCCTCCTTAATTTGTTGGCGGGATATAATTAAGATTGGGTTATTCCCAACGTAAACACAATTATAGCATATAATGTATAGGAATGCAAATATAACTTAGTTCAAAAAATAGAAAAAATTGTAGATACCTGCAAAAAATGCAAATATAACAAGAATTTTTTTAATTCCTATTGATTCGGTAGGAATTAAATGGTATAATTTATAATTGATGGTAAAAAATAAAAAAAGAATTTTATATAAGTAAATATAGAAGGAGAACTATAAATGAGCAGTTTACTAGAAATAAACAATTTATATGCAGAAGCTGAAGGAAAGCAAATTTTAAAAGGATTAAATCTTAAAATCAATAAGGGAGAAACTCATGTAATAATGGGACCAAATGGTGCAGGAAAATCAACAACTGCAAATGTTATTTTAAATAATCCAGAATATAAGAAAACAAGTGGAGAAATTTTATTTGAAGGCGAAAATATAAATGAAGAGAGCACAGATAAAATTGCAAAAAAAGGCGTGTTCATGTCTTTTCAATCTCCAGTAGAAATCCCAGGTATTTCTACATTTAACTTCTTAAAATATGCAAAAAATAAAGTGACTGAAAAACCTGTAAAAGTGTTTGAATTTAAGGACCAAGTTAAGAATTACATGGAAGAATTAAGCATGAATCCAAAGCTAGTAGAAAGAAATTTAAATGTTGGATTTTCTGGCGGAGAAAAAAAGAAGAATGAGATTCTTCAAATGTTAGTGCTAAATCCAAAACTTGCAATATTAGACGAAACAGATTCAGGTCTTGATGTTGATGCAATAAGAACAGTTTCTAAAGGAATTGAAATGTACAAGAATGAAGAAAATGCAGTTTTAATAATTACACACAATACTAGAATATTAGAAAATTTGAAAGTTG
>ERZ827440.3061-NODE-3061-length-13273-cov-9.927901_pt1 | contig 13273 bp, 10 predicted proteins | sample MGYA00519774_ERZ827440 | MGnify/ENA primary metagenome ERZ827440 (study PRJEB31778, sample SAMEA3449302) | human gut metagenome | biome: human gut; feature: human-associated habitat; material: faeces | place: United Kingdom | collected 2010/2012 ... | reverse complement strand
TGGGCGTGGCGGGTGTACTGCCACCTGCCACCTCGGCACTGCTGCACAACGGGTCTACGCTGGGCATCGGTCTCAAAAATATGACCGACCTGCTGGACAAAAACAAATCATAAAGAACCGGGGCAGGGAAACTGCGATCTGTATCCCTGCCCCATTCCAAAGTATAGCGGTTAGAGGACACTAACTGCGAAACGGGCAAGGGGAACGAAACAAGATAGATGCACAAGACTACCACAGGAGGAGAGAGCAAATGTCTGAAGAAATTCTGATCCGTCAGGGCGCGCCGACGCTCGCAGGCATCAAGACGGGGAGTCTGTTTCCCTGTCCCTGTGAGGACCGCGAGGACCTGCTGGCCGACATCCGGCGCCTGAACCGGCGGCTTTCGCCGAAGGGGCTTTGCCTGCTGCCGATCCGCTTTTTAGCGGGGCAGGCGCTCCTCTACCTCTACCGCCCCGCCGAGCTGCGGCGAGACCTGCGGGACGCGCGGGTGTCCGAGCTGCTGCGGCAGGCGGGCTACGAGGACGAGAGCTGCGCGCGCTGTGTGGCGCGGCTTGCCTGCCGCTTCCGCGAGAGCGGAGAGTTTCCGCACGAGGTGGGGCTGTTCCTCAGCTACCCGCCAGAGGACGTGAAGGGCTTCATCGCCCACCGCGCAAACGATTTTAAGTGCGCGGGGCTCTGGAAGGTCTACGGCGACGAGGAAAAAGCACGCGCGCTGTTCGCAAAATACAAAAAATGTACGGAGATCTACTGCGCACTCTGGCAAAGCGGCTCGAAGCTGGAGCAGCTTGCCGTCGCGGTTTGATCATATAAACTCATCAAAAGAAAGGAATTGACAAACATGAAAACTGCTGTTATTTACTGGAGCGGTACGGGCAATACGGAGGCGATGGCGCAGGCCGTTGCCGAGGGCATGACCGCCGCGGGCGCAAAGGCTGCGCTGCTCACACCCGATCAGGTGCAGCCCGGCGATCTGAACGCCTACGACGCCATCGCCTTCGGCTGTCCCGCCATGGGCAGCGAGGTGCTGGAGGAAATGGAATTCCAGCCGATGTTCGACGCGTGCAAGCGCAGCCTCGGCGGCAAGCGCGCGGCGCTGTTCGGCTCCTACGGCTGGGGCGACGGCGAGTGGATGCGCAGCTGGGAGAAGGACTGCGGCGACGCGGGGCTGAACCTTGTGTGCGAGAGCGTCACCTGCTGCGACGCGCCCGACGATGCGGCGCTCGAGGCCTGCCGCGCCTTGGGCAAGGCGTTGGCGGAGTGAGAAATGATGCCCGCCGCTGACGGTAACTTTAGCGGCAGCTTGCGCGGTTTGCGTTTGCCAAACAGCCTATCCGAAAAGGCAGGGACACCTCTTGCGGTGTTCCCGCCTTGCGCTGTATAGCGATGCTTTGAAAAAGAATATGCTCAAGCACCCAAGACAGGTGAACAGAGAGTCTCTATGTTGAGTAGCTGTAAAACCGAATAAGAAAACGTGTTTGAATCGATTGAATATTTCGCTGAAAGTACTGAGGCCTTCCCTCTCGGCACACGGATGACATTGGGCAAACGGAGAATTCGCAGGAAAAGCAGGAATGCCTGGTGTTCTTCATTGAAATCCCTGCGCGCTTATGGTAAAATATTTTTTATAGGTACTGTGCCGTCGGATTTGAGGTAAACTGCGTACAGGCAGGCTGCCTTTTCTTTCATCCGCTGGTTAGAGTAGGCTAACCAGTGTGCAGAACTAGAAAGGTGGAATAGGCCAATTTGCATAAAAGTGTCTAATCATGTGTCGGAGGAGGGAGCCTGGTATGCAAGAAGCACAATATGATTTTCTTCATGGGCAAACGGATCGCAGCGACTTTTTCTCCCCCGCAATGCAGCAGCTTTGTGGTATTATGAAAGACAATCAGGTTGCTTTGCCAAGCGATATTGGAGAAGGATATTTCCGCTATATTTCACCGTGCCCCAATATCGAGATGTACATCTGCGATGTAATGTTTTACAGGGACACAGTATTGCGGGAGCAAGTGTATAAGGATTCTTTTTCCGTCGTTTTCTCTCTTTCCGACGCATTGGAGTGGAAGTCTTCGGGCAGAAACCAAAAAACGTTGTTGGAAAAGGGAGATTGCTGCGTATACGGCAGCGGTCTGTTTGATGCGGAAAATATCTATGAGGCAGGGCGGAGATATATAGGCGTCGGGCTGAACCTGCATCCCTGTCGGTTTCGGTCTGTGATGGATGGCTTGCAGAAGAAAAAGGCTTGCACCGCCTTTAACGGGGGTAAAACTCCACCAAAACATAGAATCACCGCTACCATAGAAGCCACAATACGCCAGATATTGCAGTGTAACTATAATGACTGTGCAAAGTCATTGTATCAAGAAGGAAAGATACTGGAACTTGTTGCAGCCTTTGCGAACGAGATGATGGATCAGAATTCTGTCGCTGTGAAGGGGTCGTTGAGCTGGGCGGATAGCGAGGCGCTACTTCGGGTCAGGCGACAGATAGATGAGGGATTTCTGGAACCCGTGACCATCGCGGAGCTCTCCAAACAGCACTTTATGTGTGAATCCAAACTCCGTGAGATATTTCGAAAGCACTATGGAATCACCATATATCAATATATGTTAAATCGCCGCATGGAGCACGCCTGCGAACTGTTGTCTGCGCCCGACGCTCGGGTGAAAGACATAGCAGGGTTGGTGGGGTACAGCAACATCAGCCATTTCAGCGACGCCTTCCGAAAAAAGTTTGGATGCACTCCGAGCGAATATAAGAGGAGCTTACCATTCTGAAACATAAAAGCAAAGACACAGGTGTATTCTTTTGTGGTTACTATGTGCTAAACTATCCTTATCCATTTGGATAACCTCCTTTGTAACGGCAAACCATACCGTAAACAGCAGAGGAAAGCTACCAAAAAACCGAACTGTTATCAAAAAGTTATCATTTGAAGGGGATGCCCTATCTTTGTCTATGGCGGCACAATTTTTGCGCTGCCGGAGGCGTTCTTCTTTGGTTCTGCCAGCGCAACTGAGCGCACCCGAGATTTCTGTGGATTATTCCCCCTGCATATTGCCAAATATGCCGCAAACAGGTGTATTTACAGCACAAATCTAAGCATTCCTTTTTGCGCCGCACCCCTTTGACCACATATTTGCCCACAGACAGCGAAAAGCCGCCCCGCCGGGGAATTGATATGCTCCCTCCATGTTTGGCAGTTTGTTTTTTCACTGTCTCTCATGGAGGGAGCATATCAGCATTCAAACAAGTGCCGAAACCAACACTTATTTCCGCGCTAAAGAAGAAACTGCGCAGGGAATACAATCTTAGGTCTGTCAATTTGCGTTGCTCTAAGGCTTGCAAGCCGAACAGTAACAGCAATGCCCTTAGCATCCTATCTCTCGACGATGTGGCGTTGGACTATGACGGAGCGATCAAAACCTATACCGGCAGCGGTACCGACCTTGTCATTGGTATGGAAGGAGCGGCTTTATATGCGAGCAGTCCTAACGCTCTTGAAGTGCTGCTTGGTGAGGCCCTTGCTAAAACGTGGGCGAATCGATATAATAAAAATACCGATATTGTGCTTTAGGCGGTAGAACGGAATATAAATGACCAATATGATCCGGAGATCGGAAAGCTATTGGATAAGGGGTATTTGGAATGTGACTGCCGGATGACTTAATGGCTTCCATTCAAACCATACAAACATCATGAGAAACTGTTGATAGTGGAAGGCAAGACCTCCAATGGTATCTCTATTGGCGTGATTTGAACGCACTGTTCAGCTCCTATGAGGTGGAACGGGGACAACCAATGTCCCTGTCCTTGAAAATAATGGCGAAGAATTTGTGATTCAACACGAAATTCAACACAAGAGCAGGAAAGATAAAGTGGACAGAAAAATACATTTTTTTGACTGCGCTTTTTCAAATGGGCAGAAAAAACCTTTTCCTATCAATGCGTTTGTGTAAAATGTAGAAATTATAAAAATATAGAAAAAGTTGCAAAAATGCGTGGCGAGAAAAGGAGGATTATGAGCAATTTTTCCGCGCGTTCAACACAAATTCAACACAAAAGCGACTTTGTGCAATTTGCCATATATAAGAAAAAACCTCGAAACCATGTGGTTTCAAGGTTTTTCTTGGTGGAGAATAGCGGGATCGAACCGCTGACCTCTTGACTGCCAGTCAAGCGCTCTCCCAGCTGAGCTAATCCCCCAGGTCAGTTCGTTTTGAACTTGTTTCGTTCGCTCGGAACAATAGCTAGTATATCAGGGCACCCCCTCTTTGTCAACACTTTTTTTATTTTTTTCAAAAAACTTTTTTCGCCCACTCAGAGGGGGAAAATCGGAGCCTGAAGGGATGGCAATCGGGGGAGCGGCTCATAGGAGCTTCCGGCAGGTGAGAGAGGCTGCTGTATTTACACAGTTCGCTATCTTATGGAAAGGATAACGAATGATAGAAAGAACCGTTGCGAAAACAGACAGCCTATTATATAATAAGTTCAAGAAATAAAAGGTTGACCTTTTGAAGGGGGGACCCGACATGGCTGTTTTTACGGTAAACGGCAAAACGGTAACCGCTGAGAAAAATCAAAAGCTGCTGCGGTTTCTGCGAGACGAGCTGCGCCTGACCTCGGTGAAGGACGGATGCAGCGAGGGCGCCTGCGGCACCTGCACGGTGCTGATCGACGGCAAGCCCACCAAGGCCTGTGTTCCGCAGACGGATAAGCTGGAGGGAAAAAACATCCTGACGGTGGAGGGCTTGTCCGACTGGGAGAAGAAGGTCTATACATGGGCCTTCGGCGAGGCGGGGGCCGTTCAGTGCGGCTTCTGCATCCCTGGCATGGTGATCTCCGCCAAGGCGCTGCTGGACACGAACCCGGATCCCAGCCGGGAGGAGGCGGCCTTTGTCATCCGCAACAACATCTGCCGCTGCACCGGCTATGTGAAGATCATCGACGGGATCCTACTGGCGGCAAAATGCTTCCGGGAGGACAAGCTGCCGGAGGCACCGGTGGACTGGAAGGTAGGCAGCCGGGTCCACCGGGTAGACGTGGAGGAAAAGGTCACCGGCACCGGCCAGTACCCTGATGACGTATATCTGGACGGGATGCTCTACGGCAGCGCCGTCCGCAGCCAGTACCCCCGTGCACGGGTGCTGGCCATCCATACGGAGGAGGCCAAGGCCCTGCCCGGCGTGGTCTGCGTCCTGACGGCGGCGGACATCCCCGGTAGCAACAAGGTGGGCCATCTGAAAAAGGACTGGGACACCATGATCGCCGTAGGCGATATCACCCATTATCTGGGCGATGCTATTTGCCTGGTGGCGGCGAAAACACCGGAGGCTCTGGCTCAGGCCAAGGCGTTGGTGAAGGTGGACTACGAGGAACTGCCTGCCGTCCATAACCCGCAGGAGGCCATCCTGCCGGACGCGCCGCTGGTGCACCGGGAGGGCAATCTGCTGGCCCATAAGCACATCCAGCGGGGAAACCCGGCGGAGGCACTGGCCAAATCCAAGTATCTCATCACCCGGCGGTTCTCGACTCCCTGGACGGAACACGCCTTTCTGGAACCGGAGTGTGCCGTGGCCTGTCCCGATGGGGATGGCGTTCTGGTGCTCTCCACGGATCAGGGCGCATACGATACCCAGCACGAGATCATGGGAATGCTGGGCCTGCCCGCGGAGCAGGTGAAGGTCCGCAACTGTCTGGTGGGCGGCGGCTTCGGCGGCAAGGAGGACGTAACGGTCCAGCACCACGCCGCGCTGATCGCCTATCTCACAAAGCGCCCGGTAAAGGTGAAGCTCACCCGGGCGGAAAGTTTGCTGATCCATCCCAAGCGTCACCCCATGGAGATGGAATTCTCTCTGGGCTGCGATGAAAACGGCATCATTCAAGGCGTGGCGGCGGAGTGCATCGCCGACACCGGGGCCTACGCCTCTCTTGGCGGGCCGGTGCTGGAGCGGGCCTGCACCCACGGCGCGGGACCCTATCAGTACGAGGCCTACGAGATCGACGGCTGGGCCTACTATACGAACAATCCCCCGGCGGGAGCCTTCCGGGGCTTTGGCGTGACCCAGACCTGCTTCTGCATTGAAACGCTGTTGAACGAAATGGCGGACAAGGTGGGTATTTCCCCTTGGGAGATCCGCTACCGCAATGCCATCCGACCCGGCGGCGTCCTGCCCAACGGTCAGATCGTGGACGGCTCCACGGGACTGGTGGAGACGCTGGAGGCGGTGAAGCCCTATTACGACGAGGCCGTGAAGAACGGCGACCCCGTGGGTCTGGCCTGCGCCATGAAGAACGCGGGCGTGGGCGTGGGCATCCCCGACACCGGCCGGGTCCGGCTGACGGTCCGGGAGGGCAAGCTCCATATTTTCGCTGGCGCCTCCTGTATCGGTCAGGGCTTGGGCACGGTGCTGACCCAGACCGTCTGCGGCGAGACCGGCATCCCAAGGGAAAACGTGGTCTACGAGCGTTCCAATACATGGATCGCGCCGGATTCCGGCACTACCTCCGGCTCCCGCCAGACGCTGTTCACCGGCGAGGCCTGCATCCGGGCCTGTCAGGACTTGAAAAAGGCCTTAGAGGAACATAGCTTGGCAGACCTTGAGGGACAGGAGTTCTACGGCGAATATCTGGGTAAGACCGACCCACTGGGCGCAGATGTGCCCAACCCGGTGAGCCACATCGCCTACGGCTATGCCACCCAGCTCTGCGTGCTGGATAAGGACACCGGACGCATCAAACAGATGGTAGCGGCCCACGATGTCGGCAAGGCCGTGAACCCCCTCTCCGTGGAGGGACAGATCGAGGGCGGCGTGGTGATGAGCATGGGCTACGCCCTGACGGAGCGGTATCCCATTGACGAAAACTTCCGCCCCACGGTAAAATTCGGCACACTGGGCCTATTCCGGGCCAACCAGATCCCGGAGATCAAGCCTATCATCGTGGAAAAACCGGGATTGAACGTAGGCGGCGGGGCCATCGGTATCGGTGAGATCACCTCCATCCCCACGGCCCCCGCCATTGCGGAGGCATACCGCCGCTATGACGGCGAGCTGCGTACTGAGCTTCCCCTGAAAAACACCCCTTATGCAAAAAAATGACAGCGGCGAACCGCTGTCAAGGCACATATGCTTCACGCATTAACCGACGCTTCCGGCTTGCTTCAAAGCCTCCGGGGTGTCAATGTCCGTCAGCTCCAGAGCGTCTGTCTCTAACAAAATGAGGTCGGCCTCGTGGTTGCGGATGACGGCGCTGCCGCCCCGGTCCCCATTGAGGGCCAGAAGCTCCGGGTAGAACCGAGCGGGAAAGAGGCAGGGATTGCCCCGGACACCGCCGTGGGCCATGGCAGCGATCTTCGCTGGGTGCTGGGCCCAGAGCGCGGCCAGCGCTTCGACGCTGTCCCGCTTCAGCCACGGCTGATCGGCCACGAGGAACAGAACCCCGCCGCAGTCCGTGAGTTGTTCCAGACCCAGACGGACGCTGCGGCTCAGCCCCAGATCCGGCTGATCGTTCCAAACGGCCTCAAAGCCGTATTCACCGGCTAAGGACAGAATCTCCGGGTATTGACTTACCAGCACGGTCACAAGACCGCTGGGAACCGTTTCCAGTGCCCGGCGGATGAGGGATTCCCCATCCACCTGCACCTGCAGCTTGTTAGAACCGAACCGGCGGGCGTTACCCGCCGCCAGCACGACACATCCGATTTTCATAGCGATCACCTCATAGGAAAATTCCAGATCTCTCTCAGTATACCCAATTCAGACCCTGTCAGTCAATATGAGCGATAGAAGGAGGGATGCTCCATGAGCATAACAGTAGGAAAAAGCGTGGCCCGTGTGGATGCCTTTGACAAGGTGACCGGCCGCACAAAATACTACGAGGACCGGATGCCTGCCGGTGCTCTGTACATCCGGATCAAACACGCGGAGATCGCACACGGCTTTGTAAAGTCCGTGGATACGGCGGCGGCGGAGGCCATCGACGGCGTGGTGAAGGTGCTGACCTGCTTTGACGTACCGGATATTCCTTTTCCCACGGCGGGCCATCCCTGGTCCATGGACCCCGGTCATCAGGATGTGGCGGACCGCCACCTGCTGAACCGCCATGTCCGCTACTACGGCGACGATGTGGCCGTGGTCATCGCGGAGAACGAGGTGGCGGCCATGCAGGGCGTCCGGGCACTGAAGGTGGAGTATGAGGAACTGCCCTTCGTGCTGGACGTTCAGAAGGCCATGGAGCCGGACGCGCCGCAGATCCATGAGAATTATCCCGGAAATATCCTCAAGCACACGGACATCCGCAAGGGCGACTATGCCGCCGCCATTCAGGAGCCGGGTCTCATCAAGGTGGAAGGGTGGTACGACACCCCCACGGTGCAGCACTGCCACATTGAAAACCACGGCTGTTATGCCTATGAAGAAAACGGCCGGATGGTGGTGGTTTCCTCCACCCAGATTCCCCATATCATCCGCCGGATTGTGGGGCAGGCTCTGGGCCGCCCCTGGGCGGATATCGAGGTCATCAAGCCCTATATCGGCGGCGGCTTCGGCAACAAGCAGGATGCCCTGTACGAGCCTCTGTGCGCCTGGTGCTCTACCCAGGTGGGGGGACGCTGCGTCCGCATGGACTGCGCCCGGGAGGAGACCTTCGTCTCCAACCGCGTCCGCCACGCCATCCGGTTTCATATCATTTCCTGGATCCGGAAGGACGGGCAGCTGGCCGCCCGGAAGGTAGAGTGCTTTTCCAATCAGGGAGCCTATGCTTCCCACGGCCACTCCATCTGCGCCAAGGCCATGGGCTCCTTCGCCCAGATCTATCCCTGCGCCAACATGGAGTGCGACGGCTGGACCGTGTTTACCAACCGGCCCGCGGCGGGCGCCATGCGTGGCTACGGTATGCCTCAGGCCAGCTTTGCTGACGAGGCCAACATCGACGAATGTGCCGCCGCCGTGGGCATGGACCCGCTGGAATACCGCATGAAGTTCATCATGCCCAAGGATTATCACGACGCCTTCTCCGGCAATACCAACTATTTCGACTCCTTCCGGGCCTGCCTGGAAAAGGGCCGTGACGCCATGGACTATGACCGCCGCAAGGCGGAATTCGCCAAGGATACCGGCTCTGTCCGCCGGGGCATCGGCGCGGCGTCCTTCTGGTACAACACCGGCGTGTATCCCATCTCTCTGGAGACGGCCTCCAACCGGATGCAGCTGAATCTGGACGGCACCGTTACCATGCAGTGCGGCGAGACGGAGATCGGTCAGGGCGCGGACACCGCCTACGCCCAGATGACCGCAAAGGCCGTGGGCCTCAAGAGCTACAAGGACGTTCATGTGGTGTCCTGTCAGGATACGGACATCACCCCCACCGGCTTAGGCGCTTACGCCAGCCGCCAGACCTACATGGAGGGCTTCGCCATCGACCAGACCGGGCGGCTCCTGCGGCAGAAAATACTGGCCTATGCCGCCGAGATGCTGGGCTGTTCTGCGGAGGAACTGGACATCGTGGAGGGCAATGTAGTCCGCAAGGACAACGGCGCGGTGGAGATGGACCTGTCCCATCTGGCCATGACCGCCCAGTATAATCCGGTCCACTCCGAGCATATCACGGCGGAGAGCACCGCCACCATCCGCTCTAACGCCTATTCCTTCGGCTGCACCTTCGCGGAGGTGGAGGTAGACATTCCCATGTGCAAGGTAACGCTGAAACGCATCATCAATGTCCATGACTGCGGCAGCCTCATCAACCCCGCCTTGGCGGAGGCACAGGTCCACGGCGGTATGTCCATGGGCATCGGCTACGGCCTTTCCGAACAGCTGCTGTTCGACGAAAAGACCGGCAAGCCCCTGAACAACAACCTGCTGGACTACAAGCTGTCCACCGTGATGGACCATCCGGATCTGGAGGCCTTGTTTGTGGAGAACGCGGAGCCGACCTCTCCCTTTGGAACGAAGGCTCTGGGCGAGCCCCCGGCCTGTTCCCCGGCGCCGGCCATCCGCAGTGCTATTTACAACGCCACCGGCGTTTCCATCGATACCACGCCCATCACCCCCCATGTGCTGTACCGCGCATTCAAGGAGGCCGGGCTGATCCATGACGAGAAGGAGGGTGACTGACCATGTATGATATGAAAGCCCTGTATCAGGCCGCCAGTGTGGAGGAGGCTGTGGCGCTCCGGCTGGAGCACCCGGAGGCCCAGATCATCGCCGGCGGCAGCGATGTACTGGTGCAGATGCGGGAGGGCAAGCGGGCCGGCGCGGAGCTGATCTCCATTTACGGCATCGACGCCCTCCGGGACGTTTCCATGGAGCCGGACGGCACGCTGCGGATCGGCTCTCTCACCAGCTTTTCCCATATTACCAGAGATCCCCTCGTTCAGAAGTACATCAACGTGCTGGGCGAGGCTGTGGATCAGGTGGGTGGCCCCCAGATCCGCAACATCGGCACCATTGGCGGCAACACCTGCAACGGCGTTACCTCCGCCGATTCCGCCTCCACCCTCCACGCGTGGGACGCCGTCATTGAGCTGACGGGCAAAAACGGCGCCCGCCGCCTGCCCATCCGTGATTTCTACATCAAGGCAGGCAAGGTGGACATCCGGGCGGAGGACGGCGAGATCCAGACCGCCGTGCTGATCCCTAAGGAAAGCTATGAAAACTGCTTCGGCCACTATATCAAGTACGCCATGCGCAACGCCATGGACATCGCCACTCTGGGCACGTCCGTGAACGTGCGGCTGTCGGCGGATAAAAAGACGGTGGAGCGGGCCCGGGTGGCCTTCGGCGTGGCGGGACCGGTGCCCCTGCGGGCAGCCACGGCGGAAGCGGTGGCAAAGGGCCAGATCGTGAGCCTGGAACTGGCGGAGCGGTTTGCTCAGGCGGTGACGGCGGACATCAACCCCCGGGATTCCTGGCGGGCCGCTAAGGATTTCCGGCTGCACATCGCAGTGGAGAGCGCCAAGCGGGCATTTATCGAATCGGTGAAGCTGGCGGGAGGTGAGCTGTAATGGCACAGTATCAGTTGGTCCATTTCAACCTGAATGGCAAGGATGTGGAACGGATGGTGGACGTCCGGGCCAGCCTGACCGATATGCTTCGGAACGACTATCACATGACCAGCGTGAAAAAGGGCTGCGAGGTGGGAGAATGCGGTGCCTGCAATGTTATCATTGACGGCGAGTGCTTCAACTCCTGCATCTATCTGGCTGTCTGGGCAGAGGGTAAGCGTATCCGCACACTGGAGAGCCTGATGGGGCCCAACGGCGAGCTCAGCGACATCCAGCAGGCCTTTATCGACGAGACCGCCGTTCAGTGCGGTTTCTGCACCCCCGGCTTTATCATGACGGCGGTGGAGATTCTGGAGAGCGGCAAGCTCTATACGGACGCGGAGCTGCGCAAGCTCCTCTCCGGGCACCTGTGCCGCTGCACCGGCTATGAGAACATCCTCCGGGCGGTGAAAAAGACCATGTACCGCCGTCTGGGGCTGCCCATGCCTACGGAACCGGAGGCGTGATAAAGCGCTGATAGAATCATCAAAGGTCCGCCCATACGGGCGGACCTTTTTCGGGCGGATTTTCGTTTGACGCAGATTGGAAACCGTGGTAAAATATAGCACAACAGTTACGTGCATGTCCTTTGACAGAGATGCGATCCCGCGGAGGCAAAGAACAAGGAGGAATCTCTATGAAAACCATCATTACCATCGGACGGCAATTCGGCAGCGGCGGCAAGGAGGTCGGTATCCGGGTCGCGAAGGAGTTGGGTATTCCTTTCTATGATAAGGAGCTGCTGCAGGAGGCTGCGAGGAAGAGCGGCCTGTGCCAGAAGATCTTTGAAAATTTTGACGAGCGGCCCAAGAGCCTGCTGTACGCCATCGCCATGGATGCCTACCCCTTGGGCTTCTCCGGGATCACCGGTGAATCTCTGGAGCAGCAGGTGCATCTGGCGATTTTCAAGACCATCCGCCACATCGCGGAGGAAGGCCCCTGCGTTATCATCGGCCGCAGCGCCGATTACGCCCTGGCGGATAATCCAAACCTGTTGAGCCTGTTCATCAGCGCCCCGCTGGAGGACCGGATCGCCCGCGTGGCCAAGCGCCAGAAGGTGACGCCGGAGGAGGCCAAGAGCCTGATCCAGAAAACCGACAAGCGCCGGGCATCCTACTGTGAATACTATGCCTCCAAGAAGTGGGGCGCGGTGGACGCATACGATTTCTGCCTGAACAGCAGCGCACTGGGCCTTGGCGGCACGGTGGAGCTGATCCAGGCCATGGTGGCCCACAAGGAGCATCCGATCCCCAGCCCGTCCGGACCAATATGGCAGGAAAGACCAAGGGAAAGATCATCACACATCACATCCATTCCCGGAAAGCTTTCTTTAATCTGAGCCATCCATTCTGCCGTTACTTCATCAGTGCTGCTGGAAGCCGCCATCAGATATACATTTCCTGCCTCGTATTCTTCACGGAAATTAGTTTCCAGTTCATGTTTCATCGCATCGATCATAACCTTGCGTGCTTTCTTCATACCACGGCATTTCTGATAAGTATCAAGTGTTCCTGTACTGAAATGCATGACTGGTTTAATATTCAGGACATCTGCTGCCAGGGCTGTTACTGAGCTGACTCTTCCACCTTTTTTCAGATATTTCAGAGTTTCCAGAGTAATATAGATACTGGAATCCAGCTTCTGCTCTTCCAGAACCTGTTTGATCTGTGTCGCATTTCTGCCCGCATCTCTTAATGTGCGGGCATCCAGTACAGATTGTCTCTGCGTAACAGAAATTCTCTGATTGTCTACTACATGTACTCTTCCGTCATATTCCTGAGCCAGTCCCATTGCTGTATCGCAGGATGCACTCAGTCCGCTTGACATTGGAATGTGCACTACTTCATCATACTTTTCCAGTAATGTATTCCAGAGTCCGCATACATCTGCCGGCCCCGGCTGTGAAGTAGAAATAGCCTCATCATTCTTAAGTCTCTCATAAAACTCTTCCTGTGAAAGAGTGATTCCTTCAAGATAAAGCTTCTCGTTAATATAAAAAGGCATTGGAATTACGCTGATTCCAAGTTCTCTTGCCTGGTCCTGTGTTATGCCGCTGTTACTGTCTGTGACAATGGCAATTTTTCCCATATTCATATCTCCTTTGCTTCTGATCCACTTCAGATTTTTTATGTATCAATTATCTTTTCATAAAATTACAGACTATGTTCAGTTTATCATATTTTTTTATGTATCACAATCAGGAACCGCTAATTTATTGCAAAAAAATTCCGC
>ERZ827440.3059-NODE-3059-length-13287-cov-6.441052_pt1 | contig 13287 bp, 8 predicted proteins | sample MGYA00519774_ERZ827440 | MGnify/ENA primary metagenome ERZ827440 (study PRJEB31778, sample SAMEA3449302) | human gut metagenome | biome: human gut; feature: human-associated habitat; material: faeces | place: United Kingdom | collected 2010/2012 ... | reverse complement strand
ACAAACTGACTTCCTGCTGTTGCACTATGACTTACATCTTCTACTACTATTCCATTTGTCACATTATCATTTGGATTTATTACTTTAAATCCTGCTGGTACAACTACTTTATTTCCTAAATTATCTTTTACTGTTGTATTTGTTGTTTCTGTTCCTTTTACAGATTCAAGTGTTCCCATAATTGCCTTATCATATGCTTCTTGCATATCAGTGTCTGTCACACTATATTCTTTATTAATCTTATCCATTTGTTTTATTTGTGTTGTTGTTTTATTTCTTAATCCTATGTATATTGTTGTTGTTACTAATAAAACTACAATTAATGTTGATACTACATATACAGTTACAGAACCATTTTCACTTTTTCCAATCTTTTTTATAAATTCCATAAAATCTCCTACCTTTTAATTTATTTCTAAAAATTCTTTTACTTGTTTTAGCAATTCTTGTTCTTTTACATTATCTGTTTTGTAAGTAATCATTGGTTTTATACCTGCTGAAAATTTTATTTTATTTCCATATTTTCTTACAAGTTCTGCTATATCATATTTGATATTTTCACTTGAAGCAAATGTAAATACAACTCCATTTTGTTTGCTTTCTACTTTTACTATATTTTGTTCTTTTGCAAGTTGTTTTATTCGTGCTACTTCTAGTAAATTTTCTAGTTCTTTTGGCATATTTCCATATCTATCAATTACTTCATCTATAACGTTTTGTATATCTTCTTCTGTCCTGCATAATGCAATTTTTTGATATACTTCAATTTTTTGTCCACTATCTTCTATATAATTATCTGGTATATAACAAGTGACATTTAAATCTACTTGTACATCCGCTTCTTCTGTTACTTTTATACCTTTCATTTCTTTTACTACTTCGTCAAGTAATTTACAATAAGTATCATATCCTACTTGTTCTAAATGCCCTGATTGGATTTCTCCTAACAAGCTTCCAGCTCCACGTATTTCTAAATCCCTCATTGCTATTTTAAATCCTGAACCAAATTCAGTAAATTCTTTTATAGCTTTTAATCTTTTATCTGCTACTTCTGATAATAATTTATCCCTTTTATAAGTTATATATGCATATGCTTGTCTATCTGACCTACCTACTCTACCACGAATTTGATATAACTGTGCTAATCCCATTCTGTCTGCATTTTCTACTATTATTGTGTTGGCATTTGGTATGTCTATTCCTGATTCTAATATTGTTGTACATACTAATACATTCGTTTTTTGTTCTACAAATTCTTGCATTATATCTTCAATTTGTTTTCCAGGCATTTGACCATGTGCATATACCACATTTGCTTCTGGCACTAAATTACTTATTTGACTTGCTTTTTGTTGAATATTTTGAACGTTATTAAATAAGTAAAATACTTGGCCTCCTCTTTCCAATTCTTTTGTTATTGCTTCTTTTATAATTTCTTCGTCATATTCTAGTACATAAGTTTGAACTGGCTTTCTGTTATATGGTGGCTCATATATTACTGACATATCTCTTATTCCTACAATTGACATATGCATTGTTCTAGGTATTGGTGTTGCTGTCATTGTTAAAACATCAATATTGGCTTTTAGTTGTTTTATTTTTTCTTTGTCTTTTACTCCAAATCTGTGTTCTTCGTCAATTATCAATAATCCTAGATTTTTAAATTCAACATCTTTACTTAGTATTCTGTGGGTTCCCAATAAAATATCTACTTCACCTAGTTGTAATTTTTTTATAACTTCATTTTGATATTTTTTAGTTTTAAATCTATTTAATATTTCTATTCTAATTGGATAGTCTTTCATTCTTTCCTTAAATTCTTGGTATTGTTGTTCTGCAAGTACTGTTGTTGGTGCTAAATATGCAACCTGTTTTCCGTCAATTGCTGCTTTAAAAGCTGCCCTCATTGCTACTTCTGTTTTTCCATAACCTACATCTCCACATAATAGCCTATCCATTGGTTTAGGTTTTTCCATATCTTTTTTTACTTCTTCTATACATCTTAATTGATCGTCTGTTTCTTGATATGGAAATTTATCTTCAAATTCTTTTTGCCAAGGGGTGTCTTTGCCAAAGGCATATCCTTGTATCTTTTCTCTTTTGGCATATAGCTCAATTAATTCTTTAGCAACTTCACGTAAATTATTTTTTACTTTTGATGTTGTTTTTTCCCATTCTTTGGTTCCTAGTTTATTTATTTTAGGCTTTAATTTGTCTCCTCCAGTATATTTTCTAATTATATCTAAATCTGTTGTTGGTATATATAAGACATCATCATCTCTATATTTTATTTTTATATAATCTTTTATTGTTCCATCTGCTTTTATTGTATTTACACCAATATATATCCCTATTCCATATTTTCTATGTACTACATAATCTCCAATTTTCAATTCATCAAATACAACTTTTTCTCCTTCTTTAAAAGCTGTATGTGTAACTCTTCTTTTCTTTTTTTCTCCATTTATTAAATCATCTGCTGAAATTACTAATTGATTTAAATCATAATTTTCAAATCCTGTTGATATTTTTCCAATTGATATTGTAACTACATTTTCTCTTGATTTTACAATTATTGTTTGGTCTAGTTTTTCCTCTATTTTGCATATAATTTCTTGTTCTTCTAGCATTGATTTTATCTTTTTAGCTTTTTCTTTATTTTCGGTTAGAATATATATTGTTTTCTTTTCTTTTGCTGCTTTTTTTAAATCTTCGATAAAAGTTGCTGTTTCACTTTTATAATAATTTACAGTTCTATAGTTGAAGTTATATTTCTCGCCTTGTACTTTAATTTGTGTGTCTTGTTTTTGAATATATATTACTTGTTTTTTATCTAATATTTCTTGTATTTGTTCAAATTCAAGTATATTTGTTATTGCTTCTGGTATTTGTCTTTCTTTTTCTATTAAACTTCTCTCTAAGTTTTTTCTGTCTTCTTTTATATTTGTACTTCTTGTTTCTATTTTGTTTATTTCGTCTAAAAATACTACATAATCTTTATTTAGATAATCTAATATTGTTTCTTGTTTTTCATAAAAACAATCAAAATATTTATCTATTTTACTTATATAATTTCCTGTTTTTATTTGCTCTATATCTTCTTCTATTATATCTTGTTTTTTAGAACTTTTATATTTTTCTTTTATTTTTTTGCAAGTTTTTTCAGCAGGTTCATCTAATATATATTCATGTGCTGGGTATATTGTAGCTGTTTCTATATTTTTTATTGATCTTTGTGTTTCTATATTAAATTCTCTTATAGAATCTATGTCATCTCCCCAAAATTCTATTCTTATTCCTACTTTTTCGTTTGTTGCTATATCTACAATTCCACCTCTTACACTGAATTGCCCTCTTCCTTCTATTAAGTCATATCTTGAATATCCTAAACTTACTAATTTTTGTTTTAATTCTTCTAAATTATAACTTTCTCCTGTTTTAAAATGTAATTTATTTCTATATAATACATCTTTTTGAGGTAATTTTTGTGTTGCTGCTTCTATTGTTGTTATTACTACTAAATTTTTCTTAGTAGCTATTTTGTTTAATGCTTCTATTCTTTTGTATGGAATGTCTTTGCTTTCTGCAATATAATCATATGTTACTACTTCTTTTTTAGGAAATAATACTACTTTATCTGTAAAATATTTTATATCTTCATATATTTTTTTGGCTTGAATTTCGTTGTATGTTAATATACATATTGGCTTTTTTCCAAATTCATTTATTGCTGTTTCAAGTTGTATCATTCCAACGTCATTTAAGCCCGATATCACTATCGGGCTTTGTTTATTTTCTACATTTTTTAGTAATTCTATAAATTTTGAATTCTTTCCTAGTTCTCCTAATATTGTATTCATTATACATCTCCTAGAATTATATTTATATACATTTTACTTGTACTTAATATAATTTATGCTGACAAACTAATAATTATTTTTCGATTTTTTCTTCTACTTTTTTAGTCTCTTTATCATTTTGTCCTTTGTTTAATTCTTGTAATAAATCTGCACAAGAGAATATAAATAATATTCCAACTACCATATATCCAACGTTGAATGAAGCTACAATATATACAGCTCCGATTATCATTCCTATAATTGGTCCTGATTTTTTAAATTTTAATGATAATACCATAAATATTATTGTTAGTACAACAATTATTACTGCTGTTATTGAGTTAATTGCTTTAGCTACTTCTGTATACCATCCTGGGTTTATTCCAAATACATTTACTATTGTTATTGCTTGTAAACATATAAATATTATTCCCCAAAGTGCTATTACTGATTTGTATCTTTTTTTATCCATTGTTTTTTCTTCCTTTCCAAAGGCATAATTTAGTTGTAAAAGAATTAAATTATTTTTCAACTATTCCTTTCTTTTGTATAATCACTATAAATGTTATACCAAATTTGTTTAATATTGTCAATTGTTGACATTCATTTTTATTGCTTATATAATTTATTTGGAAGTGATTTTATGAGTATGAAAAAATTTGTAAAAATATTTTTTGATAGTTTTTTATTTAAAGTTTCTTATAGTGGTCTCGATAATTTAAACAAATATGACCAATACTTAATTTGTCCTAACCATTCTTGTATATTTGATCCATTTTTTATATATCCACCCTCTAGAAATTTGTTTATTATGGCAAAAGCAGAAATTTTTAAATATCCTATTTTTTCTAGGATTATAAAACATTATAATGTTTTTCCCGTAGATAGAACTAAAGTTGATAGTAAAAGTTTGTTTCAGGCTTTATCTATTTTTGAGAACAATGAACCTAATCAATTATTAATTTTTCCAGAAGGTAAAGTCGTAAAAGACGAAAATGAAATTGGTAAAAAAGCTCGTAATGGTGCTACTTTTATTGCTGCTAAAGTAAACATCCCAATTATCCCAACTTATATTACTAGACGACCTTCATTTTTCTCTAAAGTCAATGTGACCTTTGGTGAACCAATTTTTATACCTCAAGAGGTTTTAAATGATAAAAATATTTTAAGAGATTACTCTAGAAAATTAGTTGATAAAATTTATTCATTGAAAGGTTAATTAGTAAATGAAACTCAATATATATTATTTTATGTGATGCCGCGTAAGCGACCAAACGAGCTATGCGAGTGCGATTGGAGCAATCGACATACTAGTACAGTTTATAAATGGAGATTGCGACACACAAGGCATAAAGAAAATAATATATATTGAGTTTTAGTTATTATATCAAATTATATTTAGAAACTTTTAATTTATGAATGGAACCATAGATACTTTTTTATTGCAACTTATTTTTAGACTAACTTTTTCTATTACATTTTTATAACTAATTTATTAAATTTCGAATTAATATAATTTTTTAGCTTAACCATAAACTCTTCTGGCTCTATCTCTTTTTTAGCAACCATATCTAAGCCCTTTTCCCAGCTTGCTGTCAATTTAGGATTTAGCATATCTGGCATTGAATTCATAACTATATCATAAATTGTTTCACCTTTTAGTGTTGGTGTTATTATTTGTGTTTTTCCATTTATATCAATATATTTAATCTTTTCTAGTTTTTTTATAATCTCTGCCCTTGTAGCACTTGTTCCTATTCCAGCACCTTTTATTTGCTCTCTTAATTCCTCATCTTCAATTAATTTGCCTGCATTTTCCATTGCCAAAATTATTGAACCTGAATTATATCTACTTGGTGGTGATGTTTCCGCTTCTTTTAATTCAAAATTTTGTGTTTCAATTTCTTGACCTTTTTTAAGCTTTTTTAAAATCTCCAGGTTGCTTTCTTGTTCTTTTTCTGTCTCTTCTTCATCTTTATTTTCAGCATTTGCATCTTGTTCTTCTAGATTTTTATTTGTACTTGTTTTACTTTTTCCTTTTTCAGCTGGTTTTAATATCTCTAAAAATCCTTTATTTAAACATACTTTTTCACTACAATTAAATATTTCTACTGTTTTATCTTCATTTTCTATTTCTAGTGTTACTTGGATTTTTTGATATTCAGCTGGTGGATAGAATATTGATAAAAATCTTTCTACTATAACTTTATATACTTTTTTATGCAAATCTGGTAGTCCGTTATAATTTTCATATCCCTGACCTGTTGGAATTATTGCATAATGGTCTGTTATTTTACTATCATTTACATATTTAGTTTTTACCAAATTTGTAGAATATTTTTCCTCTACCATTTTCTTTATATATCCTTGTATGTCTTCATCTTTATATCCTCTAGCAATTCCATTCAAATTTTTTGTAATTTCTTTAGCAACTGCTGTTGAAAGCACCCTTGCATCTGTTCTTGGATATGTTACTAATTTTTTTTCATATAAATTTTGAATTACTTCTAATGTTTCATCAGGTTTTATTTTAAATCTTTTTGTACATTGGTTTTGAATTTCTGCAAGATTAAATAATAATGGTGCATTTTCTTTTTGTTTTGATTTTTTTAGTTCTGTAACTTTAGCTTTTTTTCCTTGCAAGCTTAATATAAATTTTTTAGCATCTTCTTCTTTTCTAAATCCTGTATCATTGTATAATTGCGGAGAATTATACATTTTTGATTTTTCATTCACTTTCCATTCAGCTTTAAATTGTGAATCTGAATTTCCAAACATTCCTACTATTTTATAATATTTTGTTTTTACAAAGTTTCTTATTTCTCTTTCTCTTGAGACAACCATTCCCAATACACAAGTCATTACTCTTCCTACTGATATTGATGCTTTATCTTCATTGATTTTATTTGCTAAACTTCTTCCATATATTATTGATAATAATCTTGAAAAATTAATTCCTATTAAATAATCCTCTTTTGCTCTTAAATATGCACTATCTGATAAGCTATCATATTCTGACATATCTTTTGCTTCTCTTATTCCTCTTTGTACTTCTTCCTCTGTTTGTGAATCTATCCATACTCTTTTCATTTTAGCTTTTGGGTTTGGTTTTGCCATCATAAATACTAATCTTTGTATGTATTCTCCCTCTCTTCCAGAGTCACCTGCATTATAAATTTCTTCTACATCTTCTCTTTGTAACAAGCCTTGTACAATATTAAATTGTTTTGCAACTTGTGGAATAATTTCATATTTCCATTCTTCTGGTATAAATGGTAATGTATCTAATCTCCAATATTTTAATTTTTCATCATATTTTTCCGGATAACTCATTGTTACCAAATGTCCTACACACCAGGTTATTATCCATCCGTCACTTTCTAGATATCCATCTTTTCTTTTTGTTGTTATTTTTAATGCTTTTGCAAACTCCATTGCAACAGATGGCTTTTCTGTTATTAATAGCTTTTTGCCCATTTTCTCATCCTTTATTTTTATTTATATATTCTTTTAGTTCTTTTCTTATTTCTTTCATTTTTTCTTTTGTCTCTTCATCTTTAAAATTAAATCTTTTAAAGATTGTTTCTACAACTTCATCTTTATCAATTATTTCAAATGTTGCTGGATAATTAATATCAAATATAAAGCATAACATTATTAACATTCCATCTAATTCTGACTCTTTGTCTATTTTTCTTCTATCTATTAATGTATGTTTTTTTACTGCTTCTATCTCCTCTTGTCTTATCTTTGCATTTTCTAAATTTATCTTCTCACTTTCTTTGTTCCAAAATATGTTTGCACCTTCATACATAATATCCGCTTTGTCCGCATCTCTTATTATTTTACAAAATAGTTCTTTTTTCTTATTTATTCCTTTTTCTATTTTATATTTATTATGATTTTTTATTGCTATTAATATTATATTTATCCAATTTTCGTCTTCTATATAATTTTTTATATAATTATTTTCTTGTAATATACGTATGCCTAATTCTGCATGGTCTATACTATTATGGTCACTAAATGTATTATATTTAGTATATTGTTCAAATCTTCCTATATCGTGGAGTAATCCTATTAGTGTAGCTATTTGAATTTCCTCTTCGCTCAATTTTAGTGATTTTGCTATTATTCTACTTTTTTGCATAACTCTTAAAGAGTGTAATTGTTTTCTTTTTAAATTATCGTTATTCAAATCATATTTTTCTGTATATTTTAAAAATTCATCTTTGCATTTTTCTAAATCAATCATTTTAAACACCTCTTGGCAGATTCTATCATTTTTAGACTTTTTATGCAAGCCTTGATTTATATACCTTTTTGTTATATAATACAGCAAAACAATACTTTTTAAGGAGGCTTTTTTTATGGCTTATAATTTTAAAGATATAGAAAAAAAATGGCAAGAAAAATGGTATAGTGAAGGTACTTTTAATGCAAAAGATGACTTTTCTATGAAAAAGTGGTATGGATTAATAGAATTTCCATATCCATCTGGACAAGGATTACATGTTGGTCATCCAAGAAGTTACACTGCTTTAGACATTATTGCTAGAAAAAGAAGAATGCAAGGTTACAATGTACTTTTACCAATAGGCTTTGATGCATTTGGCTTACCTGCTGAAAATTATGCAATTAAAAATCATATACATCCTAAAATCACAACTGAAAAAAATATTAATCATTTTAAAGAACAATTAAAATCAATTGGTTTTTCTTTTGATTGGTCAAGAGAAATAAATACAACAGATCCAAATTATTACAAATGGACTCAATGGATTTTTATTCAATTATATAAACATGGTTTAGCATATAAAACAACAATGCCAATTAATTTCTGTACAGGTTGTAAAGTTGGCCTTGCAAATGAAGAAGTTGTTAATGGTGTTTGTGAAAGATGTGGTAGCCCTGTTGTTCAAAAAGAAAAATCACAATGGATGTTAAAAATTACTGAATATGCTCAAAGATTAATTGATGATTTAGACGATGTTGATTATCTTGATAAAATAAAAGCTCAACAACGTAACTGGATTGGACGTAGTGAAGGTGCAGAAGTTGAATTTAAAATTTCAGGAATAGACAAATCTTTAACAGTTTATACTACAAGACCTGATACATTATTTGGTGCTACATATATGGTAGTTGCTCCTGAACATCATATTATTGAAGAATTAAAAGATCAAATCACAAATATGGATGATATAAATGATTATAAATATAAAGCTTCTTTAAAATCTGATTTTGAAAGAGCTGAATTAAACAAAGAAAAAACTGGTTGTGAAATTAAAGGAATTAAAGCAATAAATCCTTTAACAGGAAAAGAAATTCCAATTTGGATTTCTGATTATGTTTTAATAACATATGGTACTGGTGCTATTATGGCTGTTCCAGCTCATGATACTCGTGACCATGATTTTGCTAAAAAATTCAATTTACCAATTATTCAAGTTATAAAATCAAATTCTGGAGAAGAAGTTGATATTGAAAAAGAAGCTTTTACTGATGTTGCTACTGGTATTTTAATAAACTCTGGATTTTTAAATGATTTATCTGTAACAGATGCTAAAAAGAAGGTAATTGAATACTTAGAAGAAAATAAAATTGGTGAGAAAAAAGTAAATTATAAATTGCGTGATTGGGTATTTTCTAGACAACGTTATTGGGGGGAACCAATCCCAATGGTTCATTGTGATAAATGTGGTTGGGTTCCAATTGACGAAAAAGATTTACCTTTAAGATTACCTGATATTGAAGATTATGAGCCAGGTGAAAATGGAGAATCTCCACTTGCTAAACATACAGAATGGATAAACACAACTTGTCCTCACTGTGGTGGTCATGCAACAAGAGAAACAGATACAATGCCTCAATGGGCTGGTTCATCTTGGTATTATTTAAGATATATGGATCCACATAATAATGATGCTTTAGCATCAAAAGAAGCTTTAAAATACTGGTCACCTGTTGATTGGTATAATGGTGGAATGGAACATACCACACTGCACTTATTATATTCAAGATTTTGGCACAAATTTTTATATGATATTGGTGTTGTTCCAACTAAAGAACCATATCAAAAAAGAACTTCACATGGTATGATTTTAGGTGGAAATGGTGAAAAGATGTCTAAATCTAAAGGTAATGTTGTAAATCCTGATGACATTGTTGAAGAATTTGGGGCAGATGCTTTTAGAGTTTATGAAATGTTTATGGGACCATTTGATCAAACAGCACCTTGGTCTATGGAAAGTATTAGAGGTTGTGCAAAATTCTTAGATAGAGTTTGGAACTTACAAACACTTTTAGTAGATGGAAATGAATATTCTGCTAAATTTGAAAAAATGATGCATCGAGCAATTAAAAAAGTTTCTTATGATATTGAAGATATGAAATTTAATACAGCTATCTCTACTCTTATGACAATGGTTAATGAATTCTATAAAGTAAAAGCAATAAATAGAGCTGAATTTAAAACTTTATTACAATTGTTAAATCCATTTGCGCCACATATGACAGAAGAATTATTGCATACAGTACTTGATGGAAAAGAAGATTTTGCATATATGAAATGGCCTGAATATGATGAAGCAAAAACGATTGCTGATGAAATAACTTTGCCAATTCAATTTAATGGTAAGTTAAAAGGTACTGTTCAAATTGATTTAGATGAAGATGAGAGTTCTGTTAAAGAAAAAGTTCATAATGTTATAGATTCAAAACTTGAGGGTAAAACTATTGTGAAAGAAATTTATGTAAGAAATAAAATATATAATATTGTTGTAAAATAAATTTGAATTTAGAAGAATTAAAATCATATTAAATATTATAGTTTTTTAAAAGTTATGAATAAATAAATTAAGATATTAAAATTTAAAAGCCTATGGTTAAATATATTATTTATCTATAGGCTTTATCCTATTTTTTCTAATCTTTCTTTGATGTAATATATTTCGTCACTATGCTTATTTAGTATTTTTTCGTGCAATTCTAATCTTTTCATTATTTTGTCTATTTTTTCATCATGTATTTTAAAAGCATCAAATAATATTTGTAATTTTTCTCCGTGTTCTATTTCTATTTTTGCTACTGTTTTACTTATTTTTCTTAGTTCTTCATTTGTTTCTTTGAATCTTTCGCCCATATTTTTTTCAAGACTGTCCATTCTGCTTTCCATGCCGTCCATTCTCTTCTCCATGCTGTCCATTCTCTTCTCCATGCCGTCCATTCTCTTCTCCATGCCGTCCATTCTCTTCTCCATGCTGTCCATTCTGCTTTCCATGCTGTCCATTCTCTTTTCTAAATTGTTTACTTGGTTTTGTAAGTTTCCAACTTGTGTTTCAATATTCAGAACGTGTACTTGAATTTTCTCTAGTATACTTTCAATTTTACTTAAGCTCATTATCTTTCCTCCTTTCAATTTATATTTCAATTTTTAATTGATGTGGCTATTATATTTTAAAAAAGTATTATTGGTCAAAGTGAAAATAATTGCTTAATTAGTCAAATTTATATAATTTAGTCTTTTTATCTCTATTTTTCATTATTTTTTATAATATTTTTCTAAATTTTATTGTAATTAAAATGTAACTAACATTTAATACTGTCGACACATTTGAATATTCTTTTTATTGTATAATATTGTTAGGTTATTATAGAAAAAATTAGTTTTAATAAAATCAAAACTTTTATTACTATATATTTTCTAATAAATTTAGAAAGGAATTGAATTTTAATGAGTATAGAATCTGATTTAAAAAAAGACGGCATTGAAGTTGTCGAAAAACTTGATACTTTGAAAATAAACTCAATAGCAAGGAATATTTCTATAAAATTATGTGAAACCTTTCCTAATTATGGTCTTGATAGTAATTATTTATTTATAAAATTGTCTAGATTAGATATGTATAAAGCCAAGATGCCAGAAGGTATGGCTGAGGCTAATTACTTTTATAAAAATTCTTCTATTTATTTTAATGAACATATTCAAGATGATGACTTAGAAGAATTTGCGATTCATGAATGTATTCATTATTTGCAAGAAGTAAAAGATAAGAAGAATTATCTGATTAAAATGGGATTATGTGATTATACTGAATTTAAGATTTATGGATTAGGATTAAATGAAGCTTCTGTTCAACTTATGGCATCTAAAGTTAATGGTATTCCTAAAGAATATGTTAAATATTTTGGAATTAGTTTTGAAACTACAAGTCCTTCATATTATCCTTTGGAATGTTGCCTTGCTAGTCAATTAGCATATTTAGTTGGTGAAGATGTTTTATTTGAAAGCACTTTAAATAGTAATGACAAATTTAAAGAAAAATTTGCATCTTTAACTTCTCCTAAAACATTTATGGCTATACAAAATGCTTTTGATGATATATTAAATGCTGAAGAGGAAATAATAAAATTAAACAATAAAATTGCTAATGTTGATGATAGAAATAAACGTGTTGATGGAATGCTTAAAAAAATTGATGAATTAAAAAGTGAAATTTCTTTAACATTTATGAGAACTCAAAATTTAATTATCTCTAGTTATTTTGATACTGCATTTAATTTTATAAGTAATTTAGAAGAAGTTGAAAATTATAGAAGAAAATTATATTCTTTTAAGGATTATCTTGGCTCTATGGAAGGATATTCATTTTTCAATGATTACTATGTAGATAAAATGATGCAATTAGAGGAAAAATATAATGCTTTAGAAAGAGGCGAAAATATTCCTATTGAAAGAGCTATTAGAGTCATTTCCAAAAAAGAAAATATGTTTAGACGTTTTATTGCAGCTATTAGAAAATTATTATTTGGTCCTGCCAAATATGGTGAAAGAAATATTGATGATTAAAAAGAAACTAAATATATAATTAAATTAATTGTTATTAGGTTAATATATTTTTTATGAGTAACAATTCGGGGGGACCAACAAGTTACAGACTGTTATGTAATTACAGGCTGTATGCAGTTGGGAGTTACGAAGAAAAAATATATTAACCTAGAAAAATAATTTATAAAGTAAATACTATATATTTAGTTTCTTTTTATTATTTATTTAATGCTTTTATAATTGATTTTGCAGCTTCTCTTCCAGAAAATGCTGCCCAAGCTACTGTTCCTCTTACTCCTGCCAAATCTCCTGCTGCATATATATTTTCTTTTGATGTTTGATAATTTTCATTGATTTTTATATTATTCCATTTATCTAATTCTAATCCTAATGTGTTTACAATTTTATCTGGATTTGAGCCTAATGCCATAATAATATAATCTGCATTTATTATATAATTACTTCCTTCAATATTTACAGGTGATAATCTGTTTTCATCTTCTTTTTGAACTAATTTAGTTTTTATTAGTTCAACTTTTTCTACTTTTTCATTTCCAATTATTTTCACAATGTTATTTTGAAATAAAAATTCAATTCCTTCATTAATAGCACATTCAA
>ERZ827440.3048-NODE-3048-length-13327-cov-3.728602_pt1 | contig 13327 bp, 5 predicted proteins | sample MGYA00519774_ERZ827440 | MGnify/ENA primary metagenome ERZ827440 (study PRJEB31778, sample SAMEA3449302) | human gut metagenome | biome: human gut; feature: human-associated habitat; material: faeces | place: United Kingdom | collected 2010/2012 ... | reverse complement strand
GAACTAAATAATAGTGTAAAATATTATTATATAGAGTTAAGTAAGTTTAGAAAACAAAATCCTGATATGACTAATCCGCTGAATCAGTGGTTAAGTTTTCTAGACATGGAGAGGGGTGACTTGTTAGAAATGGCAAGTAAAGAAAATAAGAATGTAAAGAAAGCTATGGAAAACTATGAAGTATTAACAGGAGATGCAGAAGTTAAGAGATTGGCTGAAATTAGGTTAATGTCAAAACTGGAGGAAAAATCTGCTTTATTGACTGAGAGAGAAGCTGGAAGAGAAGAAGGAATAAAAGAAGTTGCGAAGAAGTTATTAAAAGAAAAAATGCCAATAAAAAAAATAGCAGAAATCACAGGATTGAGCGAGAAAGAACTAAAGGAATTAGCCAAAAAAGAATAATAGATTAAATTAATGTATAAAATAAAAAATAAGTATAGATGGATTGTGTAAAATATAGAAACAGTCCGTCTATTTTTGTTTTTTTAGGTCAGAAAAATTATTAACTAACTTACGTAATTAACTGCTAAATTAATGCTATCTAATAATCTCCAAAATTGCAAAAAAATTCCTCGAAAAAAGTCGAAAAAAATATTGAAAAAGATGTGCTAATATGATTAAATAAAGTAAGATGTATATAAGTGAAAATAAATGAATAGACACAAAAGAAAGGAGATTTTAAATGTATACAAAAAGACAAAAAAAAGAGGAAAAAAAGGCCCAAAAGCAAATAGAGGAAAAAACAAATATAGCAAATATAAATTCTGCTAAAAAGAATGGAGAACCAAAAGTAATAGAATTAAATTTGAGTGCAACAGTAGCAGTAATAATAGCAATAATAGTATTAATTGTAACAGTAACATCAGTAAAAGTAATAACAACAATAATTGTTGCAGATGAAAATAAAAAATTGAATAATGATACTCAAATCTCAAATGAAAGAGTGACATATGTAAATAGTACATTAAAAGATGAAAGCGGAAATATAGTAAATGAGACAGACGCAGATGGAAATGTAATACAAGTACCAGTTCCAAAAGGATATAGTGCCTCACAAATAGAGGGAGAAACAACAGCAAGTAAAGGCTTTGTTATTTATGAAGGAGATGTAGATTGGAGTACAATTTTAGTAGATAGTGAAAGTACTCAAAGTAATGTAGCTATAGATGAACCAGCATTTGAGGATGATTTAATCGTAATAAATGAAAATATGCCTGAAAGTGATAATGAGCAAGATGCCAATGAAGATGAAAATACTGCAGATGATGCTACAACCAATGACGACACAGCTACAGATCCTACAACTCCAACTCAAGAAGAAATAAACATATTTAATTTGCAAAAAACAAGAAATCAATATGTATGGGTACCAGTAAAAGATCCTTCTAGAATATATGGAGTAGACGACAAGGGAAAGTTGTGGGGAAAGCTTTATAATTTTTCTGATACTGGAAGAACAGCATTAAACTGGAGTGAGACAAATGGTATAATGAACATAACTAATAAAATAGGTTATAGAGAACCTGACGTTTTTAAAGGTACAACTGATTGGTATTTTAGTAGATATAATTTAGGAGTTGTAGAAACAAAATATGAAATGTTAACAAAAGAATTAGAACAAAATTACTATAAAATGATAGAAAGTATAAAAAAATATGGAGGATTTTATATAGGAAGGTATGAAACGGGTGGATTGAATGGAACTGCAGTGGTAAGAAAGATGGATATAAATATATCAAGAAATGACTGGAAGGAAAATTATAAAAAATGTTTGACATTAAGGGGAAAAAATACATATGTAAAAACATTAATGATATTTGGAAATTTATGGGATGAAACATTAGAATGGTTAGTAAAATCTGGGGCAACAATATCAGACGGAACCGTACTAACATATCAATTAATAAAGAATACTGAGGCATTTGGAAATTATTATTATACAACATTTAAGTATATAGCTGGTAATGCAAATGTCCCAGTATTAACAGAAGTAAAAGAACCAAAAGTAACTACAATGATTCCGACAGGAAGTGCAGAATATTCAAAAATAAATAATATATATGATTTGGCTGGAAACGTGTGGGATGTAACTATAGAGGCTCATTCTACAGGAAGCAGAGTTTTTCGTGGTGGCAGTTATAACTATGATGTTCCAGTCTTTAATCGTAGTGATGTTGTTCCTGGCGGAGATATTCCTGCGCATGGTTGTCGTAGTGTACTTTGGATAAAATAATTTTGGGATTCTGAAGTACCGTAACCTGATAAAGTCCTAAACATAAGAAAAACTTTGAAAGAAATAGAAGGGGGGGACACCAAAGAAATGAAAAACAGAAGACTTACGAAAAAAAGTATAATAAGTATTATAATTATACTAGTAGCAGTAAGTATAATAATAGGAATATATTCAATAATATCAAATAAAAAAACAAATAGAATGATGTTATCTCCAGAGTTGGAAAGAACGCAAGCATATGATGATGTAAAAGATGGAGACAATAATGTAAAAGATACAGAAGGAAATGATATAAGTACAGTTAAGTTTGATGCATTTTTTCTAAAAGATAAAAATGGAGACGGAGTGGCAGAATCAATAAGAGGAACATGTAATGAAGTTGGAGGACAAGCCACACTATACATGAATTTAAGTGTTGCAGAAGAAGGATATCTTACAAATGGAAAAATAACAATAAATTCAAAAAATTTTTATTTTAATACATCAATAGTAAAGGACAACGAAGTTGAAGAAAATTATGTTTCTACAAATACAAAAGAAATAAAACTAAAGGACATAACAAATGGAACACAAAAATTATTAATGGGTTCTGTACGTTCAGGTGATTATTCTAGCTCAAGTAGTAGAACATCTGCAATAGGAAATGATACAAGTAATTATAGCAAAGAAAATTCAGTAACATTTTCTGGAACATATGTAGATAGTAGTGGAAATGAAAAAACATTTACCAAAATAGTGCCATTTGTAATAGATTGGTATGGAGAAGTAGATGCATCAATAACACCTAAAACTCAAACAGTTGAAATAAAAGAAATGAATTCTTTAGTAAAAGAAGAAGGATTAGAATTAAATTTTGATATAAAAACTGCAGAAAGTAAAAATCAACTGCTATTAGAAAGTTCAGAAATAACAGGAACAATACCAGAATTTAATGGATACAAACCAACATCAGTAAAAATATCTGGAACAAATGTAACATATACATATGATGCAGAAACAAGTACATATACAGCAACTAAGTCATCTATAATAGATGAAAATGGAAAAATAACTTCAAATGCATATTCATATACGGCATCAAGTACCAAATATAGTACATTTAATTTTACAATAATATATCCTGCAGAAGCATATCAAGAATTAGGAGAAGATGTAACAAGTTTTGAATTAGCAATTCCAGTAGAAGCAATAAACAAAGGATATAACAATCCAAATGAGAGTGATGGATTTACAAATCCATATGTATCCAATACAGCAACTGGAGTTGTAACAACAACATGGAGAAAAAAACAAGATCAAGAACAAGTAAATTCACCTTTTTTTTCAGTATATGTAGGAACATATATGGGAAATCCATATTATAGTTATGTAGTTTCTAAAAAGAAACCACTTAATATTTATAATGGTATATCATTTGAAGAAACAGATGACAAATATATAGTACAATGGAGAGCATATACAGGAACAAATGGTATTACAGATGGAATAATAATGAATGAAACAACAGGAAAGACAGACCAATTTTTAAATACATCTTCAAAATATGATTCTATGGAAGAAATGACAACAAATACAGGAATTTATTTTAGCGGAACAGATACACTAAAATCAGATGGTTGGATAAAAGTTTATGATGCAGAAACAAATACATTATTAAAAACATTTACAGCAAATGATTGGAAAACATATACATCTTCAAATCCGTATAAATATGAAACACCAGTAAAACATGTAAGAGTAGAAACAAGTAGTACAAATGCATCTAGTTACTTTTATGTATATAATGTTAAAGAACTTGATGATGAATACATAACTACAAATTATACAAGAGAGGAATTTGATAATTTATCATATATTTATAGTTATTTAGATGGATATATGATAGAACCAAAAACAGATGCAAGTGAAGAAACAACATATTTATATAAATCAACAGCAAGTAATAAAGCATTATATGAGGCACCAACATCTATAGCAACAATTTCAATAAGAGAAAATACAATTTCAACACATGCAACAGCAGAGCATCAACAGATAACAATATCAACAGTAACTTCAGGATATAATGAACAAGGATGGAAAAGTGGTACATTCTTAGTACAATTACCAAGTGAAATAATTTTATCTGAAATTAATGAGGTAACAACAAATAATGAAAATGTAAAAATAACAGCATATGACCTTTATGAAGATAATGGAAATTATTATATAAAAATATTAACACAAAGTGCAAATGAAGAAACATTTAATATTATAGTAGATTGTGATTTGACTCCAGATCCAAGAATTACAAAAACAACAAAACAAGTTAAATTATGGGCGGTACATGAGAATGCATGTGATTATTACTATAAAGGAGCAGATACATATGATATAGATGGAGATTCTAACACTACAGAAAAGGTAAACTATAGAGAAACTTCTTTAACATTTGAGCCAGGTTCTAGTTTAAATACAACACAAACAGGAAGTAATTATGGGGAAGAAGGTGGAGTAACTATAGCTCCAAGAGTTGCAAAAACAGATAAAAATCAAAGAACAGCAAATATTACAGTATCTGCAACAAACAATTATACATATGATATACAAGATGTAAAAATCCTTGGTGTAGTACCATTTGAAGGAAACAAATATGTATTAAGTGGAAATGATTTAGGTTCTACATTTACTTCATATATGAGCAATACTGGAATTATAACATTAACAGATGTAATAAAAGATAAAGTAACAATATATTATTCAACAGCAGAAAGACCAAATCAAGATTTATCAGATGCATCAAATGGATGGACATTAGCTAAAGATGTTCAAGATTGGACAAAGATAAAAACATATTTAATAATATTAGACAATTCACACAAATTAGCATCAGGAGATAGAATTGAATTTGAATATGAAATTCAACTACCACAAGGTGTAGATTATAATGAAGTTACATATTCAGAACATGCAATATATTTTGCATTAAACACAGAAGAAGGATTGTATTATACTTCAACAGGTTCTGCAAAATTAGGCTTTATGATTGCAAAACAATATGATTTAGAAATTGTAAAATATCAAAAAGATTCAACTAAGACATTACAAGGAATAACATTTGCAGTTACAGAAGATGGAGCAGATACAAGTACAATAAAAGTAACAGACCAAGATGGTAAAATTTTAATTACTGGTTTATATGTAGAAAGATATTATACAATAAAAGAATTAAAAACAACAGATGACTATGTATTAAACGAAGAAGAAATAAGATTTTACACATATACAAAAATAAATGAAGATGGTTCAGAAAGTTTGTATTTGACATATCCAAGCAAAGAAAAAGAGAGTTCACATTTAAATTTGATTTATGGCACAGTAAAGGCAGATGAGGTAATACCTCCAACTGATGGAAAAGACTATAAAATTCAAGTAAAGATACAAGATGAAGTAAAAGCGAAACTTGCTATAAATAAAACAGATACAGTAGGACAAGCATTAAAAAATGTTAAATTTAGATTAACAGGAGAAGGCAAAGATGGTGAAATATTAACAACAGATAAAAATGGCAATATTAATACGGCTGGATTATTTTTAGACAAGGAATATACTTTAGAAGAGATAAAGGCAGATAAGTATTATATACCACAAATACCAATTAAATTTACAATAACCAATAATGCTGGAACATTTGAATTAAAATATATAGATAATGGTTCAACAAAGACAAAGCAAATAACTACAGTAGATGAAATACCTACAATTAATTTGAATTTACAAAATGAAAAAATACCAACATATAGTTTACAATTGACTAAGTATGCAAAAGATGAAAAAGATTCTAACGGAAAAGATAAAACACTAGAAAGAGCACAATACTTAATTACAGGTGAAGGAATAAAAACAGGCGGAAAAGTTTATACAACAGATGCCAATGGAATACTTACAATTAATGACTTGTATGAATATGTTGACGGAAAATATATAACAGGTGAATATGCAATAAAAGAAATTTATGCGCCAGAGGGATATGCTTTAGATGCTACTGAACTTAAGTTTAAAGCATATAGAGAAAATGGAACATTGAAAATACAAATTCTTGATGGAGAAACAGTAATTAGAACAATTACACAATCTGATTCTGATACATCTGAAAAGGATTTAAATATTAAAGATGCTAGTTCCTCAACACCAGTAATCCAAATTGGTGTTGAAGATGGACAAATCTTCTCAATTTATAAATATTATCGAAATGGAACCTCAAGTCCAAAAGTTCCAATTGCAGGAACTAGATTTAAAATTACAGATTTAAATGGAAATTATGTAAAGGGTTCTGATGGAAAATTTGTTGGGGAATATTTTGATACAACGCCAGCACAATTACCAGTTCCTGATATAACATTATCTTCAACAGGTACATATCAATGGACACAAAGAGATGATGGAACTTGGGAAAGTACGGGAAATTACCATGTAAACAGTTCTACAAGCTCTTTAGTTTCTAATGAATTGGAACTTAAGGAAAAAGGAACATTACAGTTTGAGTGGTCTGTATCATCAGAAAGTGCAAGTTATGACTATGTTTATTATACAATTACTAATTTAGATACAAATAAAACGATAGGAGGAACTTCTACAAAAATAGGAGGAACAACTTATGGAACTTCTTACAATGGTTTGAAGTTTTTAGAAGTTGCAGTTGACATGGATGCTGGAAGATATAAAATTGAATTTATATATAGAAAAGATGGTTCGGCACATAATGGATTAGATGCTGCATTTATAAAAAATATAAGATTTAAAAAAGTGCAAAAGACAGGTTATTATGCAGTAACAACAGACTCAAATGGACAAATAACAGCCAATTTACCAGAAGGACTATATAAAGCAATAGAAGTATATACAGATGATAGATATATATTACCAGAAAATGAAGCAGATAGAACATATTACTTTGGAATAGGAGCATCACAAGCAGAGACTTTTGACTGGGTAACAGGATTAACAGGACAAGGATGGAACTATGTAAATTCTGTGGCACCACTAAAAAATGGTGGAGTAATAGCAGTAGGTTCATTCTCTAAATATTCTGCAGATGTTGTTGCAGGAGCAACAGACGGAATAGATGTAGACAATGATGGAGTAGTAGACAAAACATCAGAAGGAAATAATGATGGATTAATAATTGATTATGACACAGATGGAAAAGTAGTTTGGGCGAAAACTTTTGGAGGAGAAGATGACGATTCATTAAGTAAGGTTATTCAAACATCAGATGGAGGATATGTAGCAGTAGGATATGCAGAAAGTAATTCTATAAAATATGATGGAAATGTAATAGCTGAAATTTCAAGAACATCAACTACAGAATTATCACAAAAAGATGCGATTTTATTAAAGTTAGACGAAAATGGAAATTATCAATGGGGCTTAAGAATTGGTGGAACATATGATGATGAAATTCAATCAGTAATAGAAACAAGTCAAGGAAATTATGTAATAACAGGAAAATATTATAGTTCACCATTTAATTTCTACGATAGAGCAGGAACAGAAATTAAAGGAACAATGACAAACGCAAGAGAAAGAGATGCATTTGTAGCATCATATTCAGATACAGGTGTATATCAATGGAGTCAAACAATTGGAGAAACATATAATCAAGATGCACCAGATTTAACAGAATATTCTGTAGGAATTGCAGTAGCATATAATTCATCTTCATCAGCATATATAAATTTATACAGTTTAACAGGTTCAACCATAAAAAGCTATATTTCAATTGGTAGCATTGGTAGCCGATCAGTAAGTAAAATAACAAGCTTAGATACTTCTGTAGATGGAAATATTATTGCAGGTGTAAATTATACTGGAACACAATTTGATGCAGGAATATACCAAGTAACACCAACAGGAACTTCAACAAGAATTTATGAATTAACAGGAACATATGATGAATACGTTTCAGATGTACAAGTAACCTCTGATGGAGGAATACTATTTGGAGGATGGTATTATTCAAAAGATACCGCAGGAACAGATGGAACAACATTTGATGAGGAACTTGGAGATAATGCATGTGATGGTTATGTAATAAAATTAAACTCTAAAAATGAAGTTGAATATTCAAGTAGATTATATGGTGATGATTATGATGGGGTAACAACAGTAACAGAAACTAAAAATGGAGCATTAATAGCAGGAGGATTTTTCAATTCTTCAACATTAAGTGCTACAAATTGTGAAATAGAAAGAAGTGAAGATGATACAACACCAAAAGAGCAAATGCTAACAAGAGTTGGAAATTCAGAAGCATTTGTAATTGAACTAGGAGCATCAGGGGCATCAGTTCCAGAAGCTCAAAAGCTTGAAGTAGAAAACAAAATTAAGAATTTTAAAATAACAACAGAAGTAAAGAAAAACAATAATGTATTTGGAGGAGACATAGACGGTCAGACAGGTGTAACAGTAGATGGGGTAGAATACACAAAAGATGGTATTCGTTATGTAGAAAAAGTAGAATATGGAAAAGACTCTACACAAACAATAAAAATAACACCAGATGCAAAATATGTAATAAACAGTATAACAATAAATGGCAAAGAATATACGAACTTTACAACAGCAGATGATGGAACAGTAACATTACCAATATTTGAAGATGTAAGGGAAGACAAGCATATAATCGTACAATTTAGTAATACAGTATCTAACATAGAAGTAAACCACTTCTTATGGACAAAAGATGGAGGAACAACAACAACTAAAGTTGCAGAAACAGAGACAAGTACAGGAGATGTAGGAACGAATTATGAAACATTACCAGACACAGATATAGAATATGTAATAATAACAAACGCAGATTATTATGGAGACAACATTCCAGATGGATTAAATCCAGATGATTATTATATTCCAGACAATTATAAAGGAACATACGAAGAAGGAACAAAACAAGTAATAAACTATTATTACAAAGAAAAAACATATATATTAACAGTACATTATTATATAGATGGAACAAATGAATCAGTTCCTTTAAAAGGTTCAACAACAGGAGAAAAAGTTGCTGATGAATTAACAGAAGATTTGAGAAAAGGTGTAGAATATACAACTTCACAAGCAAGTGAAGATAAAATAGACTACTCAATTTATGAATTGGTAGGAACACCAGAAAATGCTACAGGAACGATACAAGAAGATACCGAAGTAACTTATTATTACAAAATAAAAACTGCTGATATAAGAATAACAAAAGTAGCAGAAGAAAATCATGAAAAAACTCTAGCAGATACACAATTTAATCTATATCAATTTATAGGAACAACAGCAACAGATGATTTGATAAATACTCAAAATGTAAGTTCAGATTGGAAACTAGTTGGAACATATGCATCATCAAATACAGGACTTCTAAAACTAGAAGAATTACCAATAGATAAAGAATACAGATTAGTAGAAATAAAATCAGCAGAAGGAAGAATGATTCCAGATGGACAATGGAAAATTCAATTTGTTACTGGAACATATGACACATCAGATACTTCAATAGTTACTATTAATGGAACACCATTAAAAATAAATGCAGTTGGAAATCCGCCAGCAATGATAAAAACAGATGATGGAAAATTATTACTTCCAAATAAGGAATACTATAATTTCCCTACAAGTGGAGGCTTTGGATTGAAAAACTATTATCAAATAGGAATAGTGGTATTATCTATAGGAGTTGCTTTAGGAGTTTTAGCAGGAGCAAAAAAATGCATTTTAATAAATGCGAGAAATAAAAGGAAGAGGAGAATAAACAAATGAAAGAAAAAACAAGTTTTAAAACAATAGTTATAGCTATTGTAACAGTTTTAATGCTAATGGGATTAAACTTGCCAGCATATGCAAGCATTACAACTACAACAAACACAAAAGACATTACTGTTTCAGGAATAGAAGCAGGAGCAAAAGTATCAGCATATCAATTAGCAACAGTTAATTATGATTACACAGCTGACCAACCACAAGCTGTACCATATACATGGAATAACAATGTAAAAACATGGGTAGATGCTAATTATTCAGCATATTCAGACCCAGAAAACTTTTACAAAAACGTAACAAGTAATTCAGATGAAGCAAAAGTATTTTATAGTGCATTATCAGCAGCTATAAAAGGAGGAACAGTTTCATTAACAGCAAAAACACAAACATCAACAGGAACAGCATCATATCCTGTTACAGATGAAAAATTAACAGGAAGTGTTACATTCACAGGATGTGAAATGGGAACATATTTAATTTTAATTGAAAATGGATATATGGTTTATACACCATCAGTAATAAACTTAACACCAGAATTTGATAATACAGCAAAAGAGTGGAAGTTACCAGATTCAATGGCAGTAACAGTAAAAGCAACAAAACCACAAATAACAAAAACAGTTGCAGATGAGACAAAAACAAAAGACAATTATAGCACAAAAGACACAATACCATTCACAATTGTAGCAGATATTCCTACATATGCTACAGGAAACTTAGCAAAATCTTATAAAATAAGTGATGCATTAAGCAATGGATTAACAGTAGACAAAGCAACAATCAAAGTTTTTGGACAAAAAGGTTCAGCAACACCTGTTCAATTAACAGAAACAACAGACTATACACTTACAGCAACAGGAAATACAGCATTTGATGTTGACTTAAAATATGATCAAATTAAAAACTATGATAAAGTAAAAGTTACTTACAGTGCAAAATTAACAGCTGGAGCTTCAACAAATGTTGGAGGTGCTGGAAACTCAAATACAGCAACATTAACATATAGCAATAACCCATATGACACAACAAGTTCACAAACACAAGAAACAAGTAATAAAGTATTCACATATGGGGCAGAAATCACAAAAACAGATAAAACAACTGGAGAAGCTTTAAAAGGAGCTGAATTCGAACTAGCAATTGGTGCAGAAAAAGTATACTTTGTAAAAACAGTTGATGGAGTATATTATCAAGCAAATCAATCAGATGCTGGAGCAACAACAAAATTAGTTGTAGATGATAATGGAAAATTAGCTTTATATGGATTAGATGAAGGAACATATAGCTTATCAGAAACAAAAGCACCAGATGGATACAATAAATCAACAGAAGCAAAAACAATTACAATAACAGATGCTAATATAGATGGAGCTTTAGATGATGAAGAAGGAACAACAGGAATTTACAAATTAACATTCCCAAATGCAAAAGGTTTCCAATTACCAGTAACAGGTGGTGCAGGAACAGTAGCATTTGTTGCAGGAGGAATTATATTTGTTGGTTTAGGAATTTTATTATTAGTAGCAGTTGCAAAAAAGAATAATTCACAAAACTAGTTAAAAACGGACGGCCTTTTATAGACCGTCCTATATTTTCAAAGAGGGAAAGATGAAGAGTGAAAAAATATTATTAATAATTGCCATTATATTTATAATAGTAGGAACAGGAATATTTTTATATCCTAGTATAAGTAACTATTTTGCAGAAAAAAATCATGTAGAAGCAATACGAAACTATGATAAAATGGTTGTAAAAATAGGAGAAGATTCACTAAAAAAAGAAAAAGAAAAAGCACAAACATATAATGAAAACTTGTCTGGAGACCCAGTACATGACCCATTTGTTTTTGGAAGTGGTTATGCATTACCAGAAAATTATAAAGAAGTATTAAATCTTTCTGAAGATGGAATAATGGGTTACATACAGATTCCTAAGATTTTAGTCGACTTACCTATTTATCATGGAACAAGCGAAGAAGTACTAGAAAAAGGAGTTGGGCATATTCAAAATACATCAGTGCCAATTGGAGGAAATTCTACACATTCAGTATTAACAGGACATACAGGATTGCCAAATGCGGAATTGTTTACAAGACTTGATGAACTTGTAGTAGGAGATATATTTTATATTCATGTATTAAATGAGATATTAACATATAAAGTATATGAAATAAAAGTTGTACTTCCAGATAATATAGACGAATTAAGGATAACAAGTGGAGAAGATTTGGTAACACTTGTTACTTGTACACCATATGGTGTAAATTCACATAGATTATTAGTTAAAGCTGAAAGAGTGGAATATGAGGATTATACAGAAAATAATAATAGTGGAAACACTACAGAAACCAGCAATAATTCTAATACTATAAATAATGTAGAAACTAAGAAAACTAACAAGCAATACTATCTAACAGGAATACAGATAGGTACAGTAATACTGATAATAGTTGTAATTACTACTTTAATTGTGGGAATAATTATTAAAAGGAGCAAAAAGAGCGATGAATAAAAGAAAGATTTTAATTATAGTAGCAATTTTGTTTATTTTAATAGGAACAATATTACTTTGTTTTCCTAGTGCAAGTAATTATATATATGAAAAGAATGTTGAAACAGAAAAAGAAAAATTTGTTGTAAAAATAACAGATGAGCAGAACGAAAATATTTTAGATAAGCTTTATAAAAAATTACAAGAAGAAAATCAAAAAATATATGAAGAAAAACAAAACAAATTAGTAGATCCATTTTCATATGAGCAATCTGCAATAGACTTAAGTGAATATGGAATTGAGAATAATGTTATTGGGTATATAAGTATTCCTAAAATAAATATAGAAGTTCCAATATTATTAGGTGCCAACACGGCGAATATGAAAAAAGGAGCAGTACACCTTACAGAAACATCTTATCCAATAGGCGGAGTAAATACAAATAGTGTAATTGCAGCGCATAGGGGATATGGAAAAGCAACATTATTTAGATATATAGATAAAATTGGGGTCGGAGATAAAATTCGCATTCGTAATTTTAAAGAAGAACTTACTTACGAAGTTTATGAAACTAAAATTATTAACCCAGATGATATTAGTGAATTGGAAATACAGGAAGGACAGGACATTATAACATTAATAACTTGTCATCCTTATCGTATTAATACACAAAGATATATAGTAAAGGCAAAACGTGTGTGAAATACCACACTTTGCCTTTTTTAACTTTTTATAACAAAAGTATTGACTTTATGTAAAAAACATTATATAATAGATGAGCATGAAATATAGCGTTGAAGCTGAATGTGGCT
>ERZ827440.3043-NODE-3043-length-13337-cov-8.364930_pt1 | contig 13337 bp, 20 predicted proteins | sample MGYA00519774_ERZ827440 | MGnify/ENA primary metagenome ERZ827440 (study PRJEB31778, sample SAMEA3449302) | human gut metagenome | biome: human gut; feature: human-associated habitat; material: faeces | place: United Kingdom | collected 2010/2012 ... | reverse complement strand
TTGTTGCTAACGAATCATCCTGGACTTCATATGCCCCAGGCGGCTACTTCGTGGGTGTCCTGCCTGTTCGTTGTCTTAACACCTTTAAGTTGTAATTTAGTTGTGGTTTTGAATGTTGTCAACAACTTTATGTGGTTTGAACGAGTAGCCAAGGAGTGCAAGGATTATCAAAAAAAGGAGGTTGTATGGAAGACGCGCTTTACGCTTTTAATTACACACAGAACCGGGACAAGTTATTTGCTAACTTGATTAGCATCATTGATGGAATCATTGCAGATGGAGTTGTCCGTGAAGAGGAGGTTCTTTACTTAGATACATGGTTACTTGAAGCAAAGCAGATTATCAATAATGGAGTTATAAAAAGTCTATCTGCTCGGGTGTCGGATATTCTTGCGGATGGAATAATCACATCAGAAGAACGTGATGACCTTAAAAATAGCCTTCTCCAAATACAGAGGGAAATTCTTGATATCCCTGAAATTGATTTTTACTCCAAGGATGTAGATGTCCATTTACTTAATGGACTATGTAAAGGATTAATTGCTGATCGGAACTTAACTCAAGAAGAAATAAGATATCTTAATTGGTGGCTTGAGCAAAATGGAGCTTTGAAGAACAACTACCCAGGAAAAAAACTTTATGCACTTGTAAAGGAAATTCTTAAAGATGGTGTTATTACTGAAGATGAGAGTTTAACTCTACATAAGGCATTAGTAGACTTCACAGGATGTGACTTGGAAAGTGGGGTGGTGGATGGTTTGGCGACCAGGCTGCCTATTGATGTAGGGGCTTCGATAGAGTTAGAGGGTAAAACCTATTGTCTTACAGGCACTTTTGTTGCAGGAAAGAGAGCCGTAGTTGAAAATTTGATTAAAAATGCTGGTGGGAACATCAGTAGTGGAATTACTCAAAAGTTGGATTTTTTAGTAATTGGGACGCTTTCCTCCCGTGATTGGAAATTCTCTAGTCACGGAAGGAAGATCGAAAAGGCTATATCTTATAGGGATGATAATGGTGCAAAACTTAAAATTATTTCTGAAGAAATGCTTTTCGATGCATTACCAAGTTCGCGATGACCAGAATACCCTACCTATAACATGAATTCTGGCTCGTCTATCTTCAAAGGTGAGTATTTCATCTGGGTACTCATCTTTGTTGAAGCTTCTAAGAATCAAGCCACCGTCAGGTAAGTTGATAAGTATTTTAACCCTTAGCAATACACCATCTCGTACGGCATAAAGATCGCCATCACGAATAGGAACGGTTTGAGAAATATCAACGGCAACAAGATCTCCATTATTGAGAACCGGTAATAAACTGTTCCCCCATATTTGTACGATCTTGGCATTAGATGCACATACGCCAGATTTTCTCAAATCTGCTCTTCTTAACGGAAACCAGTCAATAGCTGATTCAACTATTTCAGCCAGACATCCGTTACCTGCCGATAACTCGACATCTAAAACAGGAATGTTTACGAAAATATCGGGGTCTAATGCGGTGCTTTCTGCTTCTTTTACAACAAGATCAGGTATGGATGCGTTGTCTTCAATACCAAGTTGTAACCACTTTTGTGATACACCTAAAACTTTTGCAATTTCTTTAATTTTGCGCGGTTGTAGAGTTTCGCCATTCTCTATTTTGGCTACAGATTGTTGTGAAAGTCCAATTTTTTCAGCTAGTTGAGCTTGGCTCATGCCAGCTTTCTCTCTACCTATCTTTAATCGTTCTGCCAGTGTTTTCACAACATATCCCTCTCTTTTTTGATGAGGTTACAACTTTATGTTTTAGCTTTCCAACATCTAAAAGTTGTGGTAAAAGTTGTTAATGTTGTATTCTTGCAGCTCGTAACAACTTAACTACCAAAAAAGGAGAAAGCTATGACACCTGAGCAATTAGCCTTATCGGAGGCAATCGCTCTGGCTGGTGGTCAATCAGAATTGGCTCGGAAGCTCACAGCCAGCAGCGGTCATTTAGTAAAGCAACAACATGTCTGGAACTGGTTGAACAGAGAAAAGCGTCCCCCTGCAAAGCTTTCGATATTCATTGAAAAGACCACTGGCATATCAAAAGAAAAATTACGTCCAGATATTTTTCAAAAGATTAAAGATTCATCAGATGAAAAGTAACCACAGTTTTAAGGAGATAGCCGTGGGTAAGCATCACTGGAAAATAGAAAAACAGCCTGAGTGGTACGTGAAAGCTGTCAGAAAAACTATCGCGGCGTTGCCGGGGGGTTACGCTGAAGCCGCTGACTGGCTGGATGTAACAGAGAACGCTTTATTCAATCGCCTTCGTGCCGATGGCGATCAGATTTTCCCGCTGGGATGGGCAATGATTTTACAACGTGCTGGTGGAACTCACTTCATTGCTGACGCTGTGGCGCAGTCTGCAAATGGCGTCTTTGTGTCTCTTCCTGACGTCGAGGATGTGGACAACGCCGATATTAACCAGCGTCTGCTGGAAGTCATTGAACAGATCGGCAGTTATTCCAGACAGATTCGTTCAGCAATCGAAGACGGTGTAGTGGAACCGCATGAGAAGACAACAATTAACGACGAGCTGTACCTCTCAATTTCGAAGCTCCAGGAGCATGCAGCACTGGTCTACAAAATCTTCTGCGCTCCAGAAAATAGTAACGCCCGCGAGTGTGCAGCTCCGGGCGTCGTGGCGTCGATTGCTTCTGGTTGTGGAGAAACTAACGCATGAATAGTTTAACGGCAAATAACCGTTTGTCGCAACAGCTGGTGGTCAGCGTCGCTGAACACCTGTTGTTACGGCATGAATGCAGATTACCAAATCACCTGGCTGTAAGTAACCACAGAGAACTTTACCTGACTGTGGGGGGCGAGTTGTGCAGGAACTTAACCGCTGGTTTCGTGACGGAAGAGGGCTTTATGTCCATGTTATTCGTTGGGAGCCAGAAACACAGCGCGTTATCTATCTTCGCAAAGACTACCCGCATGAGTGCTTTAGTCCTTTGTGGAAATTCAGGCGTGATTTTGTTGAGTGTGAAGGACCACCAGCATATTGATTCTGCAATTCCGGGACGTTACACTGCTCAGGCACCTTATAAAGCGGGTGCCGGGGGTCGCAGCCCGGAATTGTCAACGGCGATATATGACGCGCCAGCGTCTTTTTTATCGTCCGCGCTCACGCACGCCAGAATTATGGTGGGCTGGGCAGGGGAGCCGAAAGGCTCGCCGGTCTCCGTTGACGCCGGTACTGCGAACCCTGTTCAGTCTGCCACCAGTGAGTTTCGCAGCTCCGGTGGTGGAAGTTTTCCACAGTCAACGGAGGCTGCCATCATGGCTACGATCCCAACCCTCACTCAACCTGAAATTGCCATCGTTGATGGTCAGGCTGTTACTTCATCCCTGGCTGTTGCCAACTTCTTCTCCAAACGTCATGACGATGTACTGAAAAAGATCCGCACGCTTGAATGCTCTGCATCATTCACTTCCCGCAATTTTTCGGTGAGTGATTACACCGATTGCACAGGCCGCAAACTACCTTGCTATCAAATAACCCGCGACGGCTTTGCGTTTCTTGCTATGGGTTTCACGGGTAAACGTGCTGCCCAGTTCAAAGAGGCATACATCAATGCCTTTAACCAGATGGAGAAACAGCTTTCAAATCCCTCTGTACTGAGCGACGTTGCACATAACGCCAGCGTTCTCTATTCCTACATTTCATCAATTCATCAGGTCTGGCTGCAGCAGCTTTATCCCATGTTGGCAAAAGCCGAATCCCCGCTGGCTGTAAGTCTGTATGACCGCATCAACGACGCGGCGCTACTGGCCAGTCTCATAAATTTGTCGCTGAACCCTTCAGAGGTAAGGGGGCGCAAATGATCCGGAATATTTTCAAACGGTTTACCAATCAGACTTTCCGTTGTCCTCGTCCTGGTCAGTGGTACACCACGCCTGCAGGGCATGTTCTACGTGTTAGCCTGGTTGACCGTGAATGTCAGAAGGTGGTTTGTGAACCGCTGGGCCGTAATTACCGCGTCAGTATGCCGCTTATAGCCTTTTGCTCCGGAAAAATGTTTAAGCGTCTGGGAGGTGTGGCGTGAACTGTTTTCAGTTTGTGTGCGGATGTGCTTTCGATAACCCGATTCAGCGCCTGATTATGTTGCGTGTTTTGATGTCGGGTTCTTCAGACGGTGAAGGCGAGAGAGTTATTGATCATCAGGTGCTTGCTGATTTCTGCTGTTGTTCTAAGCAAGCGATATTCAGGGAAACCCTGGCACTGGAAAGAGCTGGTTATCTTCATATCCGAAAAATTGCAACGCTTACTATTGATGCAAAAGCCAGACTACAACCTGCGCGTGGCTACACAATTCTCATGCTGCGGAAGGAGGTTGTATGAGCCGTTACGCCCCCACACCGGAAGTTATGGCTATTGGTCAAATTAATATTTCCGGCAATGTTACACCTGCGACCTGGTGGAAATATATTCGACTACCCAGTGGGCGTCCGGATGCGACGGCTATCGCTCTGCTTTCAGAGATCGTTTACTGGTACCGCCCGACAGAGGTCAGGGATGAGCACACCGGAGCGTTGCTGGGATATCGCAAGCGTTTTCAGGGCGACAAACTGCAAAGAAGCTACCAGGCGTTTGCTGAGCAGTTTGGTTTCGGGAAAAGGGAAACCGCAGATGCGCTGAAGCGTCTGCGCGATGCAGGGTTTATTACTCTGGATTTACGCACGGTGGAAATGCTCGATGGGGTGAAATGCAGCAATATTTTGTTTGTCGGGATCAACCCACAGGCAATTGCGGCCATCACCACACCTTCTTCTGTTTCGCCAGAAAGTAACAGCAATAATGCAATCAGCGATACAGCTATTACGTTAAAACGGAACACCCCCCGACGTCATAACGGAACAGGGGATACGCCGAATGTTGATACAAATACAGAGATTACTACAGAGATTACTACAGAGATTACAACGGAGACTAAAAACACTATTGGCGCATCCGCTGACGCGTCTGCACCAGCGCGTTCTGCCAGACAGGAATATTCACCGGAATTTGAACAGGCCTGGCAGGAATATCCCAAACGTGCTGGTGGTAATTCAAAATCCGCCGCTTTTAAAGCCTGGAAAGCCCGAATCAGGGAAGGTGTGACACCCGAAACCATGCTCGACGGTGTGAAACGCTATGCCGCCTGGGTGCGTGTCTCTGGAAATACCGGTACCCAGTTCGTGAAGCAGGCGTCGACGTTCTTTGGTCCGGATCGTCATTTCGAAGAATCCTGGGAAGTTCCTGCGGTATCTGCAGTCAGACGCGAGGACCCGTACTTCAAAGCCAGTTACGACAACGTGGACTACAGCCAGATCCCGGCAGGATTCAGGGGGTGAGCATGAGTCTTTTGAATGACGTTCAGAAATTCATTGAAGCCCATCCGGGGTGTACTTCCGGAGACATTGCGGATGCTTTTGCTGGTTACTCACGGCAGCGCGTTCTGCAGTCAGCAAGCAAGTTACGTCAGAGTGGGCGTGTGGCTCACCGTTGTGAAGGAGATACACGCAGACATTTCCCACGCCTGACTGAGAGAGCGCAGGATCCGGAACCACAACCAGTTCGTGAAACCAGACCTGTGCGCAATTTCTGTGTCGGCACTAACGACCCGCGGGTGATTTTGTGCCTGACCCGCCAGGCGGAAGAACTGGAGTCCAGGGGCTTATACCGTCGTGCTGCAACGGTGTGGATGGCGGCATTCCGTGAAAGCCACTCCCAGCCAGAACGAAACAATTTTCTGGCGCGTCGTGAACGGTGTTTACGGAAAAGCAGTAAGCGGGCTGCATCAGGTGAAGAGTGGTATCTCTCAGGGAATTACGTGGGGGCTTAATGAGTAATAAATATTGCCAGGCGCTGGCGGAACTGCGGAACAAACCAGCCCATGAACTGAAGGAAGCGGGCGATCAGTGGCGCACGCCGGACAACATTTTCTGGGGAATTAACACTCTGTTTGGCCCGTTTGTTCTGGATCTGTTTACTGACGGTGATAACGCCAAATGTGCTGCGTATTACACGGCGGAAGACAACGCGTTGGCGCATGACTGGTCAGAACGCCTTGCGGAGCTTAAAGGTGCTGCCTTTGGTAATCCCCCATACAGCCGCGCCAGTCAGCATGAGGGGCAATACATCACCGGCATGCGTTACATCATGAAGCATGCCAGTGCCATGCGTGATAAAGGCGGGCGCTATGTTTTCCTGATCAAAGCTGCCACCAGCGAAGTGTGGTGGCCGGAAGATGCAGATCATATTGCTTTTATTCGCGGGCGTATTGGTTTTGAACTGCCTGCCTGGTTTATCCCGAAAGACGAAAAGCAGGTGCCAACAGGTGCTTTCTTCGCTGGTGCTATTGCTGTTTTCGACAAGACCTGGAAGGGAGCGGCAATCAGCTACATCGGGCGCGATGAACTTGAGGCATGTGGTGAGGCATTTCTGGCGCAGGTTCGCCAGCAGGCGGAAAAACTGGTCAGGGAGATGGCGGCATGACGACATTAACTCAATGCCAGCAGCAGGTGCTGGATATGCTGATTTCTTATCAGAAAGAACGTGGCTTCCCGCCAACCAATCAGGAGGTGGCAACCATGCTGGGATACCGTTCGGTGAATGCAGCGGTGGAGCATCTTCGCGCACTGGAGAAAAAAGGTGTCATCACGATAAAGCGTGGCGTGGCCCGGGGTATCACTCTTCATACCGCGGTGAAGGACGACGACAGCGAGGCGGTCGGGATTATCCGCGCCCTGCTTGCCGGTGAGGCAAACGCCAGGCTGCGTGCAGCCCACTGGTTACATGAGAGGGGCCTGAAAGTATGAAGCTAATACTGCCTTTTCCGCCCAGCGTGAACACGTACTGGCGACACCCCAACAAAGGGGCGTTTGCTGGTAAGAGCCTGATAAGCGCGGCGGGGCGAAAATTCCAGAGCGCGGCGTGTGCAGCAATAGTTGAGCAGTTACGTCGTCTGCCGAAACCAACGTCGGCACCTGCTTCAGTGGAGATCGTGTTGTTTCCTCCGGATAACCGGATCCGCGATCTGGACAACTATAACAAGGCGCTGTTTGACGCCCTGACCCACGCGGGTGTGTGGGAAGACGACAGCCAGGTGAAAAGAATGCTGGTGGAGTGGGGACCGGTTATCCCGGAAGGGAAGGTCGAGATCACTATCAGTAAGTACGAAAAAGCGAGTTGCAAATTAGCAACTCGGTAACGGAATTGAGCAACACCCTAAATTTGGGTATTACCTCGTTAAAGATACTGTATTTATGAACAGTGTATCCTTGATAACTATTAAAAATCGCAGTAAGTTCATCCTGCATCAACGAAAAGGGAGTGCAGTCCCGCTCGTGGATAAAAATTTGTGGAGAAACCAATGAATCAGTTGCTTGTAATTGATGGCGTTTCTGTGCGCCAGTACTTCGAATCTAACTACTGTCTTAACGACCTTCAGAAAGCTGCTCTTCTTGCCGCTGGTGAGAATCGCTCCTCCCGTTCGCTGGAAGTTCACGAGTTTATGCGTCGTCCTGAAACGAAGGCTCTTGTGGAATTATTGGAAGAAGAAACTACGGGAGATTCCCGTAGTATTCCTGTCATCACCATTCAGGGGCGCAATGGTGGGACGTATGTCTGTAAAGAGCTGGTCTATGCATATGCAATGTGGATCAGCCCGGCATTCAGCTTAAAAGTGATACGTACTTTTGATGCGCTTCATAATTCATCACCAGAAGAAACCACATCCGACAAAATTAAATCCGGGGTCATTCTGCTTGAATCAGCAGCAAAGACTCTAAATCTGTCAAACTCCTCGAAACTTGGTGCATACCAGAAATTATCAAAGGTAGCTGGTCTTCCTGAACTTATGCCGATCTATGCCATTGATGCACCTGCTGATGCGCCAGATGGTTCAAGCCGCCCTACGCTGTCGCTGAGTGCACTGCTGAAGCAGTATGGTATCCGCCTGACGGCTAATCAGGCATATCACCAGATGGCGAAGCTGGGGATCGTTGAACAACGCGAACGATACAGCCGTACCGCGATTAACAACATCAAAAAATTCTGGTCGCTGACAGCGAAAGGCTGCATGTTCGGCAAGAACATCACCAGTCCTGCAAATCCGCGCGAGACGCAGCCGCATTTCTTCGAATCCCGATTCCCTGAGCTGTTAAAGCTGCTCGATACCGTTCATTGAGGTGACCGTGAGAGCACTACTGACCCCTGAAATCGCCCCGCGTATGGGGATCGTATTGTTCAGGCCAGGTTCAGAGCTGATGCCCCTGTTTATGCAGGGGCGTGTCCTGCTGGAGCCTGAGCCGGAACGTTATTCATCTTTTGCCAGTGGTGCCGTTCCGGCATCATCACAACCGCTGGCGGATGATCCTGCCGTTCGGGCCGTGTTCCGCCATGAGGCGGTGATCCGTCGTGCTGGTGGCGTGGAATGCCTTGAGAGCTGGTTACTTCGTGAAAAGGGCTGTCAGTGGCCTCATTCCGACTGGCACAGCGAGAACATGACCACAATGCGGCACGCGCCAGGCGCAATCCGTCTGTGCTGGCACTGTGACAATCTTCTCCGTGACCAGTTCACGGAACGGCTGGAAGCAATGGCAACGGATAACTGTGCCCGCTGGGTATTATCTGTTGTGCGCCGTGATCTTGGTTTTGATGACAGTCACGTTGTGACAATGCCGGAACTGTGCTGGTGGCTGATTCGTAATGACCTGGCGGATGCCTTACCGGAAAGTGCAGCCCGTAAGGCACTGAGATTACCGAAGCCTGTTGTGCCGTCTGTCACCCGGGAAAGTGACCTTGTGCCTTCGGTTCCTGCCACCAGCATCATCCAGGATAAAGCGAAAAAGGTGCTGGCGCTGAAAGTGGATCCGGAGTCGCCGGAGTCTTTTATGTTACGCCCCAAACGTCGCCGCTGGGTTAATGAAAAGTACACGCGCTGGGTTAAGACGCAGCCGTGTGCATGTTGTGGAAAGCCTGCTGATGATCCCCACCATCTGATAGGCCACGGTCAGGGGGGAATGGGTACAAAAGCGCATGATCTCTTTGTGTTGCCTTTGTGCAGAAAGCATCACGACGAGCTGCATGCGGATACCGTGGCATTTGAAGAGAAGTATGGCTCCCAGCTGGAGTTGATATTTCGTTTTATCGATCGTGCGCTGGCAATTGGTGTGCTGGCCTGATTTTGTGGAGAAAGTTGATGCGTGATATGTATGAAGTAATGGATCGTTGGGGAGCTTGGGCTGCTTCAGACAATAGCGGAGTGGACTGGCAGCCGATAGCGGCTGGTTTCAAGGGACTTTTACCTCATGGCAAAAAGTCACGGATTCAGTGTGATGATGACGAAGGCATCATGATAGACAGTTGTGTGGCTCGGTTGAGAAGGTATAAACCAGAGGAATATGAGCTCATCATCGCCCACTTTGTTATCGGTATCTCATTACGTACTATTGCGAAGAAGAGAAAATGCTCTGATGGCACAATTAGGAAGGAACTGCAAACTGCAATGGGGTTTGTTGACGGCTGTTTAGCAATGTTAGCTTATAGTATGGCATAAAAAATAAAATAGATTTACTGCCGATTTTTCAAAAAAGACTGGGAACTGTTTATATCCAACGTAAATAAGGCCTCCATAAAACATGGCTGATGCGAGATATTTAACAGTTCTCATCCTTTTTTTAGCTTTATCAATCAAACCTGTAATGCTACTCTTAATACTATCTGCATTATCTTTGATTTCTTTATTTTCTTCAAACTTTAAATACTTATCGAAAGCGGACTCCACTCGAGAACGTAAGTTGTCGAATGTTTCATTGAATATCTCAATAGAAATGTAATTGACTTTTTTTATCATCCAAAGTCCTGCGATAATCAATATTGCTTCGGTTGTTTCATTAGCCTTCACTAAGCCACCAGCAGCTATTAATGCACCGGGAATAGTCAATGCTTTTGTCTGATTAGATGATATGAATTCGTTAATTTTACTCGTGAACTCAAGATTTTTCTCATCGAGTTCGTTAAGAATTTTATTTACAGAAAACCTCTTTGTGTAAATCTCATATAGTTCATCATATTTTTTCCTGACGAGTTCAGTAGAGTTAAGCAAGTCAAAGAAATTGAACGTACCATTTGCTTTAAATACTTCGTTTATGGCTGAGCGTATAACGAGCTTGCGCTCGCTTTTGTGTAAATCATTGATTTTTATTGTGTCGAGAAGCTCCTTTATAATTTCATATTTAAGAGACGAGTTCGATAAGCGATTAATCTCGCTATATTGTAAAAAATGCGTGAGTTCGACTGTATAACTTTTGTCTTCATTGGTGAAAAATAAGACAGAGCAGTCACTGTTATGATGATCAGCAATTAATGAAAGGATATCTTTCCACATAAAGAAAATATGGATTTTTTCGATGCTTTCATTCTTAGAAGTAGGGAGTATTAACGGCGTTCCGATGATATAATTTTTCGGAAGAGCGTTTTGGGTGTTTACTCTAGACCAAAAAGACTCAACATTCTCATAAATTATAGCGTCATCCCAAGATGAAGCTTGGCGATCTAGCCAAATTTCATTATTTTCGATGCAGGTTGTTGCCTTTTTATAACCTATAGATTGTAACAGTCTAATTATTTCAGAACTATTTACAATAACAATGCTTTCTTCAAGACTTATGACAGTGTAGTAGCCCTCAACTCTGCTTGAGGCTCCGTTAATAATCTGCGCTAATCTTGATAAGTCATCAGCAATTGTCATTATTAGCTGTCTCTATATCTTTTGAGTTCATCATAATTTGCCTGACTCAATTTTATCACAATTTCGCATTTGTTGTCAGTGAGAATTACAGGCTTATTTGACTTTTCGTCTCCAATAGCTCCACGCATTATTTTCAACTTAAAATTATTGTCGTTATCTGCCACTTCAATTGTAAGCGCGCTTTCAGCTGCTTTAGGAGTTGGTTCAAATTGAGGGTCAATCTGGAAACCATTAAGATTAACAAAATCGACAAACGTTCCCTTACATTTGTGTGAATCAGTCAGGCATGAGTCAATTATTTTTGAAATATCCTCTATCTTAACGGACTTATTTCCGTGTTTATCTTTTGATTTTTTTTCCAGTAAGGATTTAACTTCATTGTCAATAGTATCACGCAGTACACGACCGAGTGAGTTTTTACTAGCAAAAATATCTATAGCACTGAATAATTGCTGAATGCTTCTTTTATTGTCCGAATCATGTCGGCAACCTAATGAGTCTTTGAAAAAATCGCTTTTAGATTTACCTTGCAAGAAATGTACATATGAGTCACCCTTGTTTTCTGGATAACTGGCTTCGAATAAAGTTAAATCGAACATCGCAGCCTGCCGTAAGGCATCGGTATTAATTGGATTTAATCTTGTTGGGGTCAACTTATCCGAATCAAAGTCATAGGCGCTTTGTTTATCAACCATTACGATTAGAAGTTTCCCCAAATCCTCTGGTTCGGTAGACTTATAGTGGATGAAAACAACGCTCCCCCCCTGAAGTTGGGCAACTCTCGATTCGTTATTAGCATTATGTTTAAGCTTCTCTATTATAGCTCTAGATAAATCAATGAATTCATTATTTTTATTAATGTATTTTTTTAGGATCGTAGGAATGGATGAAGGGTTGTGATCTGAGTCTAGGAAGTTATGAAATTTGTTTTTTCGGCTAAATTTTTTCTCAATTCTGGTTATGAATTCAGATGTGACTTCATTTTTTAGATCCCAAACTTCACCTAATCGATAATCAAATGCTCTTGAATCATTTTTTTCAAGATTTGCTGTTACAGCACCAATAGGAAAGTACGATTGTTTGCCCAGCACTACAACATGAGGCGTGGCACCGCATTTATCGCAAGCTACAGTTGGGTCGTCAAGAACATTGCCACATTCTAAACAAGTTATATCCATTATATATCCCGAATTATAAGAATGAATTTTTATGTGGCTGAAAATTCTATCAAAACACTAACGCGTACGCAAAAAGTATTGTATTGTGTTAAGAGTGGTTACTTCGCCACACAACTTAAACCCGCCACTGAGCGGGTTTTTTGTACCTGTAAACTTGGTGCAGTACAGTAAACACGCTGGTGGTCGTGAATACTGGCTTTTTATCTTGCTGGCTTTTTAGACAAGAGTTATTGGTATGTCACGTTAACCGGAAAGGGTAAAAAGACATGCTGAAACAGCAGGATATGACAGAAACCGCCAGAGTTGTGTTTGATGAATTAAGCGTTACCGAACCGGCGACAGTCGGGGAGATTGCGCAGAATACTTACCTTTCACGCGAACGCTGCCAGTTAATACTGACCCAGCTTGTTATGGCGGGTCTGGCAGACTATCAGTGCGGTTGTTACAGACGCCTTCAGTCCTGAAGGCTTTTTATTTGTGGTGAATGGGCGGCTGGTGGGGGGGCGACACCTGTCAGTCCTTTGCTTATGTGTTGATGATAATTTACCTTTTGGGGCTATAATTGAGCTAACCAATTGCTAATGAAAGTAAAATTATAATGGCTGTTGTCTGTTCAGTTATCATGGTTTGCTCCCCAATTAATATTTTTCTTGAAAAGGATACGTTGTCACTTAAGCCAGGCTCAGTTGTTCTGGCCACCAAATGCATCAGGGAGCTTTTCCTTATGCATTATGGCAAAGTTAAAATTGTCGATATAAGCGAATCCGTCGTAAGTCAATATCTGGAAAGTCAGCATAAGCTGACGAGGACTCGTCTGACTGACATTCCGCTTTACCTGTTGCTGGAACCCAACAATCCTGCGTTGGCTGCGGCTTTAATTACCAGCCAGGGATTTTCCGGAGAGGCCACGGATATGTTTCTTATGATGGCCTGCCTGTCTCTGTTTGAAACAGATGAACGGATGTCATTGTTTTTAAGTGGATGTTTATCCAGCATAAGTGCCAAAGTCAGGGCGATAATTCAGACAGATATATCAGCAAGCTGGACGCTTGGTGCGATTGCTCTACAGTTGCATATGAGTGAGAGTTTGTTAAAGACAAAACTGAAAAATGAAGGGGGCATGTTCAGTCGCTTGTTGCTGGAAGAGCGGATGCGTGTTGCTGTAAATATGTTATGTTCCCGGCATGGATATGGACAGGCTATAGCAGAAAAATGCGGTTATTCAAGCAGGTCCTACTTTATTTCTGTATTTCACCGCTATTATGGCTTCCCGCCAGACAGATATGTATCCAGGCAAGGGCTTGATTATTGATTTTCATCTGATTATTATTTTTTGGCTCGGCCCTTTAGCTCAGTGGTGAGAGCGAGCGACTCATAATCGCCAGGTCGCTGGT
>ERZ827440.3041-NODE-3041-length-13340-cov-16.086413_pt1 | contig 13340 bp, 10 predicted proteins | sample MGYA00519774_ERZ827440 | MGnify/ENA primary metagenome ERZ827440 (study PRJEB31778, sample SAMEA3449302) | human gut metagenome | biome: human gut; feature: human-associated habitat; material: faeces | place: United Kingdom | collected 2010/2012 ... | reverse complement strand
TGATGAACTTCAACCGCACGGCGGGGCTGTTCCGTTCCATCCTCTACACGAAACTATTTGCCGTCCTCCTGCTTGCCCTGTCCTGTCTGGGGACAAAGGGCGTGAAGGGCGAGAAAATCACGTGGGGGAAAATCTGGGCGGTCCTTGCCGTGGGCTTCGTGCTGTTCTTCCTCAACTGGTGGATACTGGCCCTGCCATTGCCGGTGGAGGCGGTGACGGGACTGTATATCCTGGCCGTTGGCGCGGGCTATGTATTCCTGCTGATGGGCGGTCTGTGGTTGAGCCGCCTGTTGAAGCACAACCTCATGGATGATGTGTTCAACAACGAGAACGAGAGCTTCATGCAGGAAACGCGGCTTATCGAAAGCGAGTATTCGGTCAATCTTTCGACACGGTTTTACTACAAAAAGCGTTGGAACAATGGCTGGATCAATGTCGTGAATCCTTTTAGGGCTTCCATCGTGTTGGGTACTCCGGGCAGCGGTAAATCCTATGCAGTGGTAAATAATTTCATCAAGCAGCAGATAGAAAAGGGCTTCTCGATGTATGTGTACGACTTCAAATTCAGCGACTTGTCCACGATAGCATACAACCATCTGCTGAACCACCCGGAGGGCTACAAGGTGAAACCGAAGTTTTATGTGATAAACTTCGATGACCCGCGACGTTCGCACCGTTGCAATCCCATTCACCCGGACTTCATGGAGGATATTACGGACGCTTATGAGAGTGCGTACACCATTATGCTCAACTTAAATAAAAGTTGGGTGCAAAAGCAGGGCGACTTTTTCGTAGAATCGCCCATCATCCTTTTCGCGGCTATTATCTGGTATCTCAAAATTTTCCAGAACGGCAAGTATTGTACATTCCCCCATGCGATTGAGTTCCTGAACCGCCGCTATGAGGATATTTTCCCGATACTGACCTCTTACCCGGAATTGGAAAACTATCTTTCTCCGTTCATGGACGCATGGCTCGGAGGGGCTGCGGAGCAGTTGATGGGGCAGATAGCAAGCGCGAAAATCCCTTTGTCAAGGATGATTTCCCCGCAGCTCTATTGGGTGATGTCGGACAGCGAGTTCACGCTGGACATCAACAACCCCGAAGAACCGAAAATACTCTGTGTGGGCAACAATCCCGACCGTCAGAATATCTACGGGGCCGCTCTCGGTCTGTATAACTCCCGTATCGTGAAACTCATCAACAAGAAAGGGATGCTGAAGTCGTCGGTCATCATCGACGAGCTGCCCACGATTTATTTCAAGGGGTTGGACAACCTTATCGCCACCGCGCGAAGCAACAAGGTTGCCGTGTGTCTGGGCTTTCAGGATTTCAGCCAGTTGGTGCGCGACTACGGTGATAAAGAAGCGAAGGTCGTGATGAACACCGTCGGCAATATCTTTTCCGGTCAGGTGGTGGGTGAAACCGCCAAGACGCTTTCCGAACGCTTCGGTAAGGTGTTGCAGAAACGGCAGTCCATTTCCATCAACCGGCAGGATGTTTCCACCTCCATCAACACGCAGATGGATTCACTCATCCCGCCGAGCAAGATTTCCGGCTTGACGCAGGGTATGTTTGTCGGTTCGGTATCCGACAACTTCAACGAGCGTATCGAGCAGAAGATTTTCCATTGCGAGATTGTCGTGGATGCCGAGAAGGTGAAGCGCGAGGAGAAAGCCTACAAGAAAATCCCCGTCATTACCGACTTTACGGACGGGGACGGCAACGACCGCATGAAGGAAACGGTTCAGGCGAATTACAGGCGCATCAAGGAGGAAGTGAAGCAGATTGTTCAAGAGGAACTGGAACGTATCGCAAATGATGAAAACTTGAAACACCTGTTGCAGCAGAAATAACAGATTCCTTTATATGTGAAAAAGGGGATGTGTCAAAACACCCAAAATATGAAAATTACCCCTGTCACAGATATCTGTAGCAAGGGTAATTTTGTTAAAAAGAGAGTTTTGACACCCTCTTTTTATTCTCAGATTTGAGATGCTTGTTGATGGTGGTAATGGCAAGCGTCAGCAAATAATTTTTCAGCTCTGTATCGTCTTTAAGCAGTATGCTGTATTCTTCGGCAAACATTCTCAACAGTCTGGTTCTGAGTTTCGACATTTCTTCACCGAAAGGTATCTGTCGGTTTTCTTGCCAATACTCAATCACTACGGAAGATACCAGCCACTTGAACTCGGATTTCATCTCTTTGCCGAGTTTCTTGAAGCGGATTTGTTCGCTAATTGGCGGCTCGTTGTATGGCATTATGTCTGCCGGGTCATAAACGGATATACTGCCGATACCATAATCCATGATTATCGGTAAATCAGTTTTTACATCATTCTTATGTTTCTTTTTTTTAGCCATACCCGTTATTGTTGCAGGAAACCTTTACCTTTATCAGTAAGATAGTATTTCTGTTGCGGACTCTTGGAGCCTATGGGATAAAGTGAAAGGACCAAACCGGAATTTATTGCCGGATGGATATAGTTCTTTAAGAAATTCCTTTTATCTTTCATTCCCGTTTTCTCCATGATTTCTTTAGCAGAGAGAGTGTTGTTCCCAATAGCAGACAACAGTTTTCCTAACTGTGGGGTTACTGTGGGGTTACTATAGGGTTGCTGTGGGGTTGCTGTGGGGTCTTGTCCTACTGTAGTTCTTGTATAATGAAACACAATCCATACAGCATTGCCGTCGGTATGAAACTCCGGATCCGGAATACCGACACGGCGACATTCGTTTACCATAAGGGCTATGCCACGTCCCCAACTCTCCAATACTGCACTTTTGTACAGCACATTGGCTACTATCAGATTTTGTGGTTCGGAATTGTGGCCACCCAACAGTTTCTCAATGGTAATATCAGGCGGAAATGTTCCGCTGTTTTCAATCTCCACGCGGTCATCATAGATAGCAATCCCGACTGAACTGCCGGGGCGATGGTAAACACGATGTGCAAAAGCATTTATGCAACATTCTCTCAATGCCTTATATGGCACATTCAGTTCCTCTTCTCTGTACAAACCTTCAATTTTACCGGAAAGGGACAAATGCTTGAAGAAAAATGCCATTGCAGCATCCAGCAAGTTGAATATATTGCCTGTCACACGCTGATTATCTAAAAATTCATCTTTTGTCGTTCCTTTGAACCGGGCTAAACGGAGCAGACATTGGGGATAATGGTAGAAGTTTCGTCCGAATAGGACAACGGAAGCATTGTTCAGCTTTCCATCATTCAACAAGTCAAATTTTTCAAGGATGGTTCGGACATCCTCCTGCATAGAACCTTCCGGCAAACGTCCGCCTCTGATTCCTCCACGTACTGCGCCCAAGATTGCCGTTTCGTCAAGGTCGGATATTTTCAAGCTGGGATTTTGCATGGAATCCCAAGCATAGGTTCCGCCTCGCTGCATAACCAACAGGTTGTATATACCCTGCGGCATGGCAGATGTAACGCTCTCTATCCGTTGATAAGCCCTCCCCTTATAGGTGAACGGGCGCATATATCGTTGTTCTTCCGCTGATAAAGCTATAACACTTTTGTTCGTTCCCGGAATGTCTGTATAGGATATATCAATGGTCGCAAACGGCTCGATTCGTCTGATGGTTTCAGCAATATCGCGCTTCGTCTTGTCGCTCACTTCCTGACCGATAATCTTTCCCTTGTCGGTTACACCGAACAGCACCGTGCCGCCCGTACCATTCAAGAAGGCACAAAGAGTTTCAATTCCACGCTCCAACTGCCCGGTAGTTTCTTTGAACTCAACTGTCCCGCCTTCGGCTCCGGCAATCAGTCCATTCAATATTTCGAGGTTATCTATTTTCATCCGTCATTGATTAATACTTGCAAAGTTAATGATTTTAATCGGCTTTCCGGCAGATAATAGAGTGATTGTAAATGAAGAAGGATAAGAAACCGTATAATCCGGCCGCTTATCCTTTGTTTGGCATTCGTTTATCTCCTCATCCGCTCCAATTCATCGTCATGTCGCATCTTCGCGTTCAGTTTGTCCTGCATCTTTTCAAGGAAGTAGGTGCGACTGTCGCTTTTCCTGCGTTTGATGTCCGTATAGAAGCGGTAGCAGTCTTTGGACTCCACACCGAAAAAGGAATAGAGGACAGGGGCAAGCTCTTTCAGCGAAGCCTTGCCGCCATTGATGCAGCCGGTGGCGTAGAGGGCATAGATTAGTTCTACCAACTCGACGGCATTACCGGTCCATTGCAAGGCTGGGACTGTGGCTTTGGTTTCGGATGTGGATGTTAGTGGTGGCACGGAGGTAATTGCAGAAGCGGATACCATCTTCTGCATCTTTCGGATGAAGGATAACGCCTTGCGGATATATACAGTGACGACATTCTCCTCCGATGCCGACAAGTTCTGCGGATGGTGCTGTAATTCGATTTCGGCAAAAGCCAACGCCACAATAATATGCTTGGCATCATTGCCGCCGTAGCACAGGTTTATTACTTCCTGCACGAATCCGCCGTATGCCGTTTCCGTGCTACCGTTGTCTTTTCCGTTTATCAGGGCGAAAAACTGTGTTTCCGCCAATATGAGATGGTTCATTATCTTTTCTGTTTTGAGGGTTTACACTTGTTTATCAGTGTGCGCACACTGATATATGGGCAAATCATAGCCCTAAACACGAGAAAAGATTGTGAGAAAATTGTACTACATTGTTTTTCAGAAAGATAAAATTCAAAAATAATTTTATCCTTGATTGCATCCCTTGTGAAATGTGTTCAGATTCTGAACATGTGTTCACTTTCTGAACACGGAAATTCCGCCAAGATGTTCATAATCTGAACATTTTATGCCCGTGGCTCTTTATGATAGGTAAGCCGGATTACTCCGTCCCTATAAGTTTTGTTCTCCATAAGCCGCCAGTCATTCATAGGTAGTGCTGACTTGAAAAAATGCGCTCCGTTTCCGTCGATGGTTGGAACAACGTATAGTATGATTTCATCTATCACGTTCATCCGTAACAGTCCGTTGGCATATTCGGTATTCCCGGCAGTTACTTCCAACAAATGGCAAATGCTTCCACCTTCCTCCCTCCATTCTTGAAGCACGGATACCGAATAGTCGGATGTCAGCTTATACAGGGCATTGGCACGTATTTCATCCATACCGTAATCTTCGGTTTGAAGCAACCGCTTCCGGGGATGCAGTTTCATCGGACAGCCATCTATTGAGATAACGGCAAGTAATTGTATTTTCGCCATAACGTATTTTCTTTCCTTTTTGGCGAGGCAAAAAAGTAGCGTGCAATTCACACTACTTTCAAGCGATGGCTCTGGTAAAGCCTTTACGGAGAGTACGTGAATGCACGCTATGCGTAAGCATAGCATAAGCATCACGCAATCGTCTCCGTAGTTTCAATTTACCAGATTTTCGCTCGAAACGCCTTGCGGTCTTATGTCTATATCATCGGCGAAAAGTTACCCGATCGCCTGCTATTTTCTGAAATACAATTGCAAAGTTAATCAATTATTGCCATTTACAGCCATACTCCGGTCAGTTTTCTTCATTCAATCCATACTCTACCAATTTATTATACAGCGTTGTCCTGCCGATACCCAGTATCTTTGCAGCCATTTTCTTGTTACCGGCTGCTTGTTTCAAAGCACGCAGGATACGTCCTCTTTCTTCATCCCCGCTCTTCAATGTAAAACAAGCGGAAGTAGCGGACGGTTCATTGTCAAGTTCCAAATCGGCTTCGGTTATCATATCGCCTTCTGATTGCAGGACTGCCGTCTGTATCTTCTGTTTCAACTCGCGCACGTTGCCCGGCCACGCATGGGCGAGCAGGGCATTACGGGCAGATGCGGCAAAACCTTTTACTTCACGTTCCAACTCACGGTTTGCCATTTCACGGAAGAACTCGGCCAATGGCATGATGTCTTCCGGGCAGTCGCGCAAGGGCGGCATGGTTATCACATACTCCTGCAAGCGATAGAGCAAGTCCTGCCGGAACCGCTTTTCCGTTACGGCTTTCTGCAAATCCTCTTGGTTGCAGCCACTATCCTCACGTTGGCTGTTTTGTCCTCCTTTGCTCCGACGGGACGGTAACGGCGTTCCTGTATGGCGCGGAGCAGCATCTGTTGCATCTCCATTGTTAGGTTGCCCACTTCGTCAAGGAACAGCGTGCCGCCATCCGCTTCCAGAAAATACCCCGTCTTGTTTGCTTCGGCACCCGTAAACGCGCCCTTGACGTGTCCGAAGAAGGCGGATTGTATCAATGACGGGGACAAGGCTCCGCAGTCTACTGCCACAAAAGGTTTATCGGCAAGTTTGCTTTGTTGGTGTATATGTTGTGCGATATGTTCCTTGCCCGTACCGTTCTCGCCCAGTATCAGCACGCTCATCCGGGTGGTGGCTACAAGGCGCACACGTTTCTTGATTTTCTGATAGGCTTCGCCCTGCCGGACGAATATCGGAATGTTCCATTGTAGTCGCTTTTCATGTTCTTTTTGCAGGGTGCGGATAAGCGGTATCAGTTTATCCTCCAACAACTGTTTCTGTATGTAATCCTTTGAGCCGAGCTTCATACTTTCCACTGCCGTATGCACCTCCCCGTAATTGGTCATAACGATAAACACCTGTTGTTTGTCGTTGGCACGCATCCACCGTAACAACTCTATGCTTTCACCGTCGGGGAGGCGTAGGTCGGCAACGACAATATCATCCACCTCTGACTTTGCCAATAGTTTCTTGGCAGTGGCAAGATTATATGCAGACATAGTATCGAAGCTGTCTTTCTTCAGCAGGTTGCAGACATAATCGTTATAGACGGGGTTGTCCTCAATCACAAATACTTTCATCCGACGACCTCCTTTCCTTTTGCGCAAGTTCTATGATAACTGTTCCCATACGAAGCATGGCATCCACGCATTTCCGCAATTCCATTTCGGAACATTCAGATTCTTGATGCAGCAGTTCATACAGGTTCCACAAGGGTTTGTCAGCACGGATAACAGCCCATGAACTTCGCTGACGGTGTATCCATTCGTCCAACGCCTTGCGGTCATTCCTCTCCATGATTTCCCGGACAGCCTGCATATCCTTTTCTGTTTCGGTTATCAAACGGTCGAGCATCGCCCGTTTGTCACCATATGCAAGCAGAGAGGACAAGTCGGGAAGTTCATCCTTGTCCGTACTTGTCAAAAGGCATTTGTCTGATACAGCAACCAGTTCGGAAATGGAAAATGGCTTGAACAGGCAGGCGGTAAATCCATTTTCCAACAGCTCCTCTTCGCTGCAACTGCCGGAGGCGGTCGCCACGACAATGGGAATCTCTTTCGAGTTGCTGACACTTGACGAGCGTAACAACTCCAACACCTCATAGCCGTTAATCTCCGGCATCTTCATATCGGTTATCATGAGGTCGTATGTGTGCTGCCGCATGGCTTCCATTGCATCGCCAATAGTGGTGAACGTGTCGCAATGCACACCTATACCAGCATACATTTCCTTTGTCATGGATAATACCATCGGATTGTCGTCCAATACGATGACAGAATAAGGTCTTTCTATATGAGCCAGACTTTCTGCGGCTGTCTGTTCTTCAATACCAATATCGGCAGTGTTCATTGGCAACTCCACAGTAAAACGACTGCCTTCTCCTTTTTCGCTTTCCAAGCGTATAGTGCCGCCAAGCATCCCGACTATCTGTTTCACAATGCTTAACCCCAATCCGAAACCGTCTTGCGTGGCGGCGTTGGAAAGCCGCTCGAACGCTCCGAACACTCGCTGTTGTTCTTCCGCACTCATGCCGGTTCCGGTGTCCTCTACTACAAGGGTCAGCCTATTGCCGTCATAGCTTATGACAAGTGAAACGCTTCCGGCATTCGTGAACTTGACGGCATTGCCCAGCAGGTTGTCGCATATCTGTATGATGCGCTCCTTGTCGCCATTCAGGATAATACCCTCCGGGCACTCGATGGTAAGTTTAAGATCTTTTGCTTCTGCTTGTTGCGTAAACTCCGTTTGCAACAGCTCCGCGATGTTTTCCAAACGAAACGGACGGACATTCGCCTGTTCCTTGCCGCTGTCCAAGCGGAAGAAGTCAAGCAGGGAGTTGAGCATGTCGGTCATTCTCTTGGAGGCTTGCAGGATATTGTCCGCATAACCGCTTATCTTTTCTTCTTCGTTGTCCTGCATCAGTTCCGCATATCCATGTATGGCAGTCAGTGGTGTGCGTAGCTCGTGGGTGATGGTGTGCATCGCTTTCTTGCGTGAGGCTATCAACGATTCGTTTTGTTTTACTGACTTTTGCAGTTGCCCGATTAAATCTGTTGTCTTACGTTTGTACTGCTTGATGCGGGTGGCATAGCGGTGAATGATGATGTATGAAATAATGAGCAACAGCAGCATGACACCCGTTATGATACCTACCTGCAAGAACGACTTTTCACGCATAGCGGATATTTCCGCCTCACGTTCCTGCAAGTCAGCCTGCACCTTGTGGTCCATCTGCTGGATAAGGGTTTGCAGTTGGCGGTTCAGTTCCGCATTGCGGCTGGCAAGGCTGTCGGCATATTCCGACAGACGATGGCTTTGGGCACGTTGTTGCGCTATCATATCACGGTTCAGTGTGTAGAGCATCGTGGTGGTCGTCGTCGGAGGTGCTTCCTGTTTCTTGCCGAACAACCCGAGAAAACCTTTCCTCCTCTGTTTCTTCGGCTCTTCCTGCCTGCTCGTTTGCACTATCACCGGCACCTGCTTGGCTATCCGGCGGTTGATGTCCGCCTGTTGTTCCAGAGCCTCCATGATGGCGCACAGCCGCTTTTCCTTGTCCTCCAGCAAGTGGCGCACGCTGTCTATGCGCACCGATTCGTAATGGCTCTTGAAGCGGCAAAGCATACTATCCACCGTCATCCGTTGCCGCCGGTATGCCGCCACATCCTTATCGTCCCATTCCAGCACCGACTCGCCCAAAAGAGACAACTCCACCACACCCACATACGCATCGTGTGTTTCCTTGCGGAAGCGGTTGATTTCACGGTTCTCCCGTTCCAGCAACTCCAAGTCGCGCCATTCTCCGAGCCACGTGCAGATGATGCCGCCCACCAGCAGGACTATCAACAGATAGCCTGCGGCAAGCAGCTTGCGGAAATGCTTGGTAGTGGTAACGAATTGTTCGCTCATTTGCTGTTTGTGTAAATACCGTTATTTAAAATACGCATATAGGTCGTGGAACTTCGCAGGTTCATGGATGAGAATGGCGGCCATGCTGCCTATGACCGCCACCAGAATTATATATCCGAATAGAATTCTACTCCTCAATGAAACAACCATTCTTCCCTTATTTACAATTGTTATAATTATTAAGGCATCTGACCACCGGCGATAGATGGAATTTCTGTTAGTATGGGATTTCTCGGGATTGAGTTAAAAATTCTTTGGCCACGTATGGCTTGACTTGGAGGAGCGTTTTCATTTACATCAAGCCGATAACATCTATCGTTAAATGTTATAATTCCCCAAATACCAATTGTTCCTGGGATTCTCGCCAATCCTTCAGTAGGTTTAAAAAGAACAACATTATCTATTATTCGATTTTTAACCGCCCGATTCCATGATGTTTTAATACTATTGTTAGGCGTTGGAATATGAGCAACATACCTAATGCCATTGTGCCTAAAACTGGCCATATAACACCCCGAAAAACCTGAACTTAAAGTATCTATGCCATTTGAAGCAACGACTGCTATTCTATCCGCAATATATATGACACAGGCATAGTCTAATCTAAGAAAACGATAGTTACGGGTATATCCTTTTATTTGAAATGTCAACTTACTTTGCGTGACAATCGGAGGGGTCAAACCTACATTATAAATATTTTGATAATGAAACCGTGCAATATTTGTCATTACTGCTTGACTGTTTGGCAATCTTAATGCTTGAATCAAATTCATATATTTACTTACTGTTACTTTCGTTTGTTATAGGCTCGATACATGATGCCATTATATCCATCAGTTTAGACAGACCTTCGGTCTGCGGCTGCTGACTGGCTGTCACATGTATCTGGTATTTTGCCGTTTGGTTGGTCATGCGGGTGTTCTCGCGGGCGGTCGTGACTTTGCCGCTGATTTCCGCATTTATAAACCAATGTTTTGCAGAAGCTTTTGCCTCTACTTCTGCGTTGGTAGTGCTTTTTACGTTTGATGTATCGGTAACCTCCATCTGGAAATCGACATCCACGCGATCTATGAGCAGGGAAGGAATAGGCACCAATCCTATAAACGGAGCCTTGACACTTTGTGACATTGTTGTCATTTTTCCATCCTGCTGTATCGGTCTTTCGACATCGAATTCCAATATACGCGCTTTATTGCCGCTTTTACCATCAAATGCAATTTGCTGGTAGAAATTCCATGCTGTCGCTGCCAATTCCTGTTGTGCTTCGGCTGCTGCAATAAGTGGAGCTGCAATAAGTTCCCGCATGGGAAGCCCCTTGAATTTGTCAGTCACGTTTGAATCTGCTTTAAGAACTGGAGAAGTTTCTCTGTTTTGAGTCTCTTCCAATGCAGCGGAGATAATTTCTTTCGCCTGTCCGCTTACATTTTCATTCAAGTTTTCCGCATTTTCTTGTTGCCCTTGGTTCTTTATTTCTTCTGCCATAACATTTGAATTTTAAAATTGTTAGATATTTTTTACAAAATCGTCAATAATTCGGGAAATGCTCTCTGGAGTCTCCTGAACCTTAAAATTGACGCAAACCTCCATGACATCATCCGCATCCGGTTTTATGTTGCTCATCTGCATCTGGAGATTGGCTCTTTGTGGGCTGGATAACAATAAGTTGTTTTCTGGAATCTGTGATTCCACGCTTCCGACCTTCGCCTTGAACTTTATCTGCACATTATCCATCGCAAGATAATGATGGGATATCAAAGCTATAAGTGGAATATCAATAGTCTTGTCTCCAACCATGATTTTTTTCGATTGGAACGTATTTGCGTTATTTGCATTTGTTCCTTCAAAAAGTCTGGTCAGATTTTGTATCTGATGATTCTGCAATGTATCTTGTGCACAGTTTACGGCGTATTGCAAACCATTCATAATATCAGAGAATGAATTGGTTTGAACACTGTCCGGCTCATCGTCATTATTTTTCTTGTCTCTGTGAAAAAGTCCCATGTTTTTAATTTAATTACTTGATTTGTTGCCTTTAATGAGCACCAATCTTGACAATGTCCGGCTTACAGCTTCCATATTTACACTGGAGTCTATATTATTATTAACAATGCCTTGATGCCAAAACCTATATGGTGGATTCTCCGTGTGTTCCAGCACGTCCTCCTTTTTTTATTGGGGTTATACTTCGGTTAATGTTCGTTGCGGGCGGAACATTTCCGCCCGCAACGGCTTACTGCTTCCTCAAGGTAGGCAATGCTCCTTTAAGTTCGTAACGCCACTTTGAGCCTGCGTTCTGCAAGGCGGTGTTCATGGCATCAACGGCATTCTTCCAGGTAACGCCAGTGCCGTCCACCTTCGTGGCTTCGGGGACGATGTTTTCTTTATTGTAGCCGATGCCTTGTTCATGATTGTTCTTCCAATAGCAGGCGGTCACGGTGGTGTAGTTATTTCCCAAAAAGCCGCCGATATGTACTTTGCCAGTGCTACTACCCGTACTAGTTACGTTGCCCGTGGCATAGCAGGCAAGGAGGCTGCTTCCTGCGTTCATTCCCACCAGACTGCCGCCAGCGATATTCTTTTTGGGGTTTATTTCTATGATCACGTTGCCCGTGGCATAGCAAGCGGTCAGGGTGGCACTCGAATTCGTCTGACCTGCCACGCCGCCGACATCGACCGTTCCCTTCACTGTGGCAGAGGAACTGCATCCGGTGATGGAACCGCCTATTTGAGCACCCACCACACCGCCGACATACACTGTGCCGCTGACGCTGCCCGACACCGAGCAGTTTTCAATGGTGCCCCAGCTATATCCTACCACGCCGCCAATACTGCCGCCATATATTTGATTGCTTGTTATCTGTACGCCCTCCATCACCACGTTCTTCACCGTACCAGCTCTATTGAGCCAGCCGAACAGACCCGCATATTCGTCATTTGTCGTAAAGGTCAGCCCCGTAATGGTATGGCCGCCACCGTCGAAGGTGCCTTTGTATGAGTTGTCGTAGTCTGTGCCTATCGGCGTCCAGGCTTTGCCGGTGAGGTCAATGTTTTTGTCGAGGGTAATGTTTATGTCGGTCTTACCTCCGTTCACTAATTCGGCTATATTCATCAGACCGTCGGCGTTATAGACCGTGTAGCTGCCGTCGTCCTCTATGATATAGCCTCTTGCCGTAGCGAGGGAGACGGTGTAGGTATATTCACCGCCCGCCTGCCAGTCGGTAGCATTCTTCATCTTATAAACTAAGGTCTTGCCGTTAGTGAAGGTGCAGGTAATGAAGGCCGTGCCAGCTGCCACACTTTGCGGGGCTACGATGGCGGTGTAGGTGTTGCTGCCCTTGTCATACGGGACGATTATATCCGGGTTGCCGCCTTCGGTGGAGAGACCCGTCAGCTGCACGGATGCCAGCCCCTCGGTGTTGTCCGTCAGAACGATGGTCACCCGCGCCGTGCGGTGGGTGAAGCGGAGCGTGGGGCTGCCGTAGGTCACCGTCTGCCCGTCGGCTACGATGAGGTCGCTGCCCTCAAAGTCTTTCTGGGCACTTTGGTTGGCTTTTACCTTTACCGCAGGTGGGGTTGTCTCGCCAGCGGTGTAGGGCCACCACGCCGTGACGGTGATGTCGTTGTGGTTGGTCCAGTAGTACGGGTCGGTGGAGGTCAGCGTGGCGCTGGTGGGGTCGGCGGTGGAGGGCGTCACGTTGTACGTCTTCACCGTGCCGTCCATCAGAACTGCCACGCTCTGCACACCCGTCCAATTGCCATCCGCGGGGGCACGGGTGCCGACGGTGGCTGTCGCGGCGGGATTCAGTCCCGTGGCGGTGAAGACGATGGATGTGCCTTCCGCCCCTTCCGGTAGGAAGCCCGCTTCGTCCTGCGTGCAGGCGGCGAGTGAGAGGGCGAGCGCTGCAAGTGCAAAAAATCTTATCCTCATAATATCTGTTATTTTATTACTCTGGTTGTTTCCGTTGCGGGCAGAACTTTTCCGCCCGACGGTTTACTGCTTCATCAAGGTAGGCAATGCTCCTTTAAGTTCGTAACGCCACTCTGAGCCTGCGTTCTGCAAGGCGGTGTTCATGGCATCAACGGCTTTCTGCCAGGTAACGACAGAGCCGTCCACCTTCGTGGCTCCGGTGCTTTCCCTATTGTAGCCGATGCCTTGTTCATGATTGTTCTTCCAATAGCAGGCGGTCACGGT